>Ga0209201_1002709_pt1 | contig 16763 bp, 13 predicted proteins | sample AD_UKC055_MetaG_FD_184411 | JGI IMG/M metagenome (GOLD analysis project Ga0209201, IMG submission 184411) | Active sludge microbial communities of municipal wastewater-treating anaerobic digesters from USA - AD_UKC055_MetaG (SPAdes) (version 2) | ecosystem: Engineered > Bioreactor > Anaerobic >...
CCACCATCCAGGCGGGCGTGATGGCCGAGCTGCCCTTCATGGCCACCGAGAACGTCCTGATGGCGGCGGTGCAGGCCGGCGGCGACCGCCAGGACCTCCATGAGCGCATCCGCGTCCACAGCCAGGCGGCGGCCGAGCAGGTCAAGGCCTTCGGGCGTCCCAACGACCTGCTGGACCGCCTCAAGAACGACGCCGCCTTCGACGTGGTGGACATCGACGCCCTGCTGGACCCGCGGGCGTTCGTCGGGCGGGCGCCCGAGCAGGTGGACGAGTTCATCGCCGAAGAGGTCGCCCCCGTCCGCAAGCGCTACGCCCACCTGCTGGGACAGACGGGCGAAGTGAACGTGTAGCGCGTCCCGTGGGTCTCATATGTCCCATGAGACCTGCAAGATCTGCACGTCCCCATAAACTACGTTCTGGGCCTGGGCTCCAGGCGGAAGCTGACCGAGGGCTTCTCCCCGACGACCTTGAGCTGGAGTTCCGGCGGGAAGCGGATTTCGACCTGCCGGGTGAGCCAGCTCACGGGCTTCTTGTCGTCCTCGCGAATGACGATGTATGCGTCCACGTCTTTCTCGTCGAGTTGGTCGAGGTCCTTTCGCGATCCGGTCACCTGGACCTGCGTGCGCCACTCCAGCGGATCCTTGCGCTTGAGGTCGAAGTCCTTCCAGCTCTCGTCGCCGGGCCAGAGCACCCGCACCACGACGGTGATCGTCCGCGTGGCGATCCGCTGGGTAACGCGGAAAGTGACCGAGACGGACGACTGCTCGGGCTCGACGCCGATGCCCGCGATGGCGGGGACGATCCCGGCCTCGACGGTGTTGGGCCCGTCGGGCACGTAGGTCTTGAGGTCCATGCGGTGGGTCCGCAGGACGGGCCTGGTGCCGGCGGGCAACTGCTTCTGGATCTCCGGCCAGAGGCTCTCGGCCACCCGGATGGCCATCCGGGCGGGCTTGATCTCGGCCTCCTTGGCCAGGGTGGCGCCCTCGTAGTCGAACTTGACCTCCACGTCGTTGACGGTCAGGCGGCGGTCGAGGGGGACGGCCAGCACGGGCGGGCTGGCGGAGGCCACGTCCAGGCCCAGGCGTTCGACGTCGGCGGCCTTGGCGATCAGGTCCGCGGTGCGGTAGTCTCGCGTGCCGGGCGTTGCGTCGGGGGAGATGTCGTAGGTGAGCTTGGCCTCGCCCTGTCGGAGGCGGTCGGCGAAGGCTTGGAGGGTGTTGCTGTTGCCCTCGACGACGAAGCTGACGTCGACGGCGGGCTTGAAGCTGGGCAGGAACATCAGGTCGGTGGCCGTGCCGGTGGTGAGGGTGAGCGTGGTCCGCAGTTCCATGCGAGGGCGGACCACGTCGTACTTGATGACGGAGGGGGAGGCCGAGACGACGGTGAGCCCGCTCTTGGCTCGCCCGGCGATCTGTTCGAGGAGGGGGCGGACCTCGATGTAGTTCTCCTCGCCCAGCTTGGCCCGCCCGGAGACGTCGAAGGTGACCACCGAGCCCATCTCGCGGACGAGGCGGTTCTCCAGGCGGTCGATGGCCGTGCGATCGCCTCGGACGGTGAAGCTGACGCGGCGCTCGACCTTGGATTGGAGGGTCATGACGGGGCTCTTGCCGGTGGTGAGCACGAGGGTGGCGTCCAGTTCCTTGGTGGGGGTGGACTCCATTTCGGCGAAGGTCCAGATCAGCAGCGTGGCCAGAACGACCCAGAGGCCGTTCTTGCCGGAGTTGACCCACCACTGGCGGCTGAAGCGTGGGGGCTCCTCGAGTGTGTAGGTGCGAGGGGCCTTCATTCGCCGCCCTCCCGCCTGACCTGGCGCAGGACGGCCCGGCGCCGGCGCAGCAGCCCGGGCGGGGCCAGCAGGACCAGCAGCATGTCGCGCAGGTTCTCCAACTCCAGGCCCACGTAAAGCTGCCCCTCGCAGGCCATGCTCACCCGCCCGGTCTCTTCGCTGATGACCAGGACCACCGCGTCGGACTCCTGGGCCAGCCCCAGCGCCGCCCGATGCCGCGTGCCCAGCGACGGGTCCACCTCTTCGCTCTCGGCCAGGGGGAACTGCACGCCGGCGGCGGCCACGCGACCGTTGCGAATGATCACGCCCATGTCGTGCAGGGCGCTGCCGGGGTAGAAGATCGTGTTGATCAGGCCGGAACTGACCACGGCGTCAATGGGCGTGGCGCTATCGGTCAGCGAGGCCAGGCCCACCTGGCGTTCGATCCCGATGACGGCGCCGACCTTGTTTCGCCCGAGATAGATCGCCGACTCGACCAGTTCGTCGATCAGGGCCTCGACGTCGCCGCGGACGCCGCGAAAGAGCCTGGCCTGCCCGATCTGGATGAGGGCGCGGCGGATCTCCGGCTGAAAGGCGACCACGGCGGCCACGAAGGCGAACAGGAGGAACTTGCCGTAGAGGTACTCGATTCGCTCCCAGCCCATGTGCTCGGGCAGGAGGCGGATGACGACGTAGACCATGGCCAGCAGGAAGAGGGCGCCCTTGATGAGCCTGGCCCCGCGAGTGCCGCGGAGGAAGTGCATGACCCACCAGACGACGATGCCGATGAGCAGCAACTCCACCGCCACCACCAGCGGGTTGTACGCGGCGATGCGGTTGAAGTACTCCTGGATGGCCCGGGTCAGGGTATCCACGCGCGCAGCTCCATCGTGCCGAATCGGCTCATTCTATCTACGTCATCGTCACGCGAAGTGTTTGGGCTGAAGAGAAAAAGCCCCGACCTCATCCCGCGACGCCGTCGACGGCCCGCCAGACCGCGAGCGCCTGGACCAGGGCCGACACGTCGTGCACGCGAAAGACGCTGGCCCCGCGGGCCCAGGCAGCCAGGCAGGCCGCCGCCGTGGCGACCACGCGCTGCTCGGGCTGGTCCTGCCCGGTCAGCGCGCCCAGGAAGCGCTTGCGCGACGGTCCGACCAGGACGGGCCGGCCCAGCGAGACGAGCCTGCCCGTCCCGGCCAGCAGGGCCAGATTGTGCTCCAGCGTCTTGCCGAATCCGATGCCCGGGTCGAGGATGATCCGCCCCGCCGGCACGCCGGCGGCGACGGCGGCGTCCATCCGCCGGGCCAGGAACTCCCTCACCTCGGCCACGACGTCGTCGTAGCGGGGATCGATCTGCATGTCCCGCGGGGTGCCCAGCATGTGCATCAGCACCACGGCGGCGCCGCGATCGGCAGCCAGGGGCAGCAGGTCGTGGTCGGCCCGCCCGGCCGACACGTCGTTCACGATCACCGCCCCGGCGTCGAGGGCGAAGGCGGCGACGGCGGCGCTGGTGGTGTCGATGCTGACGGGCCTGCCCAGGTCGACCACCGCGGGCAGGACGCCGGCCAGGCGGCGGATCTGCTCGTCGGGCCCGACGCCGCCCGATCCGGGGCGGGTGGATTCGGCGCCGACGTCCAGCACGTCGGCCCCCTCCCGCACCAGGAGGCGGGCGTGCTCGACCGCCGCAGCGGAATCGAAGAACCTCCCGCCGTCGGAGAAGCTGTCCGGCGTGACGTTCAGGATGCCCATCACGACGGGACGGCGAGTCCGGTGCGAGGAGAGGATGTCGTCCAGCGTGGTCATTCTTCTGGGATGCAAGAGCCCACGGAGAGCCTTCCGCGGGCTTTGCCCTTGTCATTTCTCTGTCTTGGCGAGCGCGTAGAGTTTCTTCTGCGTGGCGACGTAGAGCACGCCGTTGGCGGCGACGGGCGTGCTGCTCATCGCGCTGTCCAACTTGGTCTCGCACAGGACCTTCTTTTCGCGGTCGAGGGCCAGGATGCAGAAGTCCCCGCGTCGCGAGCCGAAGTAGACCTTGGAGTCGGCCGCCAGCACCGACGCCCAGAACTCCCCGCGGACCTGGTGCGTCCAGCAGGCCTTGCCCGTCTTGATGTCCACGCAGTGGACCGTGCCCGCGCAGTCGGCCACGAACGCCAGACCGTCCACGATGGCCGGCGTGGTGCAGCAATGAGAAGGCATGGGATACGACCACACCTCATGCGTGGTCGTCACGTCGCCGCTGCCGGTCGGGTCGATGCACTTGAGCCACGACTGGCGCTTGCCCCACCACACGTCTCCGCCGGCCGTCACGTACAGCCGCCCCTCGTGCAGCACGGGCATGGACTTGACGTTGCTGGGGCTCTCTTTGCGGTTGCGGAGGTAACTGTGGATGTCCTGCTTGGGCCCGGCGGGGTCGCAGTCGAACTTCCAGGCGAGCTTGAGCGTCTCGACCGTGCCCTCGGGCGGGGCCTTCTTCAGGGCCTCGAATGCGTAGACCCAGCCGTCGGGCCCGCCGAAGAAGATGAGCGTGCGCCCGCCGACCTCGCCCAGGGCCGGCGAGGACCAGGTGCAGTGGAACGTGCGGGGCGACATGCCCTCGCGGTCTCGGGCGAGGTAGCGCCCGGTGTTCTTGTCGAAGACCACCAGGGCCGGGGCGTCCGGGCTGCGGATCCGCCGGTGCGTGTTGTCCGTGCCGTTGGACGTGTTGAGGTACAGCAGGTCGCCGTGCATCAGGATCGACGCGTGGGCGGAGTCGTGCTGGTAGACGTCCGCGTCCTTGCGCAGGTCGAACAGCCAGAGGATGTCCGCGTCGCCGGGAAGCACCTCCATGGCGGGCTGGTCGCGCTTGGCCATGTGCCAGCCCTCGTTCAGGAAAGGCCCCTGGTTGCCGTTGGCCTGGCCGTTCACGTCGAGGCAGGCGACCTCGCCGCGATTGGTGACCAGGTAGCATCGCTCGCCCTCGACGGTGGGCGGGGCGACGATGCCCCCGCTGGGCCAGTCGAGGAACGGGTCGCCCTCGAGCTTGGGCACGACGAGCTGCCAGAGGAACGCCCCGTCCTTCTCGCTGAAGCACATGAGCACGCCGCGGTCGCCGACGTGGCGGCGGTCGCGCGGGTTGGCGTTGTTGGTGCCGACGTAGACCCGCCCGCCCGCGACGACGGGCGTGCCGTGGGTCTCGCGTCCTATGTCGACGGCCCACTTGACGTTGAGCCCCGCCTGGAAATCCACGCGGTCGACCAGGCCGGTCTCGGTCGAGGCCATGTTCCGGGTGAACCGCTGGCCCCATTGGGGCTGGTCGCCGGCCCGGGCCGGCAGACCCGCAGCCGTCAACGCCATCAGGATCGAGATCACGTTGCGCATGTCGGGATTCTACCGCCTGGCGCCTTGAACAGCGCCGCAAAATGCACGCGGGGTTCCGTTCTTCCTCAGTCGGCCCGCCCGAAGGGCGTCCGCGGCTGGGCCAGCCAGTCCGCCAGTTCCTTGCGCATCTGTTCGGCCGTCCCGGGCTGCTCGCCCAGGAGGTTGCGTTGCTCGGCGAGGTCGGCCTGGACATCGAACAGCTCGACGGGCTTGCCGTCCATCGCGAGCAGTTTCCAGCGTCCCTTGCGGACCACCTCGGTGGCGTAGGGCCTGGGCTTGGGCGAGTGACGCTGGAGATGCTTGTACAACTGGAGCTGCCAGAAGACCGTGCCTCGCGCGGCACGGTCGGCCCGCCCGGTCAACAGAGGCATCAGGTCGATGCCGTCTGGCCTGGCTTCGGCGGGCAGGGGCGCCCCGGCGGCGGCGCAGATCGTGGGCAATAGATCGGTGGTATGGCCCAGTTCGTCGCTGGCGGCGCCGCGGGGCACGTGCCCGGGCCAGCGGGCGATGAAGGGCACACGGAGCCCGCCTTCGTGGAGGTCGGTCTTGCCCCCCTTGAGCGGGCCGATGTTGGCTTCGTACGCCCCGCCGTTGTCGGAGACGAACAGCACCAGCGTGTCGCGGGCGATGTCCAGCTCGTCGAGGGTCTTGAGGATCCGCCCGAGTTGGTAGTCCATGCGGGCGACCATGGAGCGGAAGCGGTGCTGGTCGTCGCTGATGCCGTCGGAGGCGGTAGCCGACCAGTGCGGCTCGGGCGCCGGCTCGTAGGGCGTGTGCGGCGTCAGCCACCACAGGTTCAGGAAAAAGGGCTTTCCCGCGGCGTGGAAGGTGCGGATCAGGCGGATGGACTCCTGGCCCAGGATGTCGGTGAGGTACATCGAGTAGTACGGGTCGTCCTGGCCGACGGGCTTGTCGTCTCGCAGCAGGCACGTCCCGCCGCGCCGGTAGAGCTGCTTCTGGCTGCCCAGGCGCCCGCGGAGGGGCTGCTGCTCGATCTGGGCGAGGTAGTGGTCGAATCCGTGCTCGTGCGGGCCGGGCACGCGATCGCGCTGCTGGAGGTCCTTCAACCGCAGGCCGCCGAGGTGCCATTTGCCCACGTGGGCGGTGGCGTAGCCCGCCTGGCGCAGCAGGAGCGGCAGGGTCGTGGTGCGGGGCAGGAACTCGCCGTTGTCGGTGAAGTGCCCGCGGATGTCGAACCGCAACGGGTAGCGTCCGGTGAGGATTGAGGCTCGCGTGGGGGTGCAGACGGCGGAGGCGGCATAGAACTGCCCCAGGCGCATTCCGCCCGCGGCCAGCGAGTCCAGCGCGGGCGTACGGACGCGATCGTTGCCGAAGCAGGAGGGGTCGCACCACCCCATGTCGTCGCACAGGACCAGGAGGATGTTGGGCCTGGCGGGCCGGTCGGCGGTCGCCGCCGGGGCGGCCGCCGGCGCGCAGCAGGCGACCAGGACGATTGCCAGGCGGAGAACGTCGCGCCGGCGGGGACGGGCGCGGTCGTCGCTGGGGACCATGCGCGGGCTCCTTGTCTGCGGACGGCTCATCGCCGCTTGGGGCAGCGGACGAGTTCGTGCTTCTTCTTGTAGTCGAACTTGGGATCGGTGACGGGCGTGTGGCAGGTGGTGCAGACGTCGGCGCTCATCTTGGGCGGGACGAACCCCTTGGTGCGGTGCTCGCGGACGTTGAAGCGGTGGCAGTCCTGGCAGTTGACGCCGGCCATCTTGGGCGTGGCCTTGAGGGTGTAGAAGCCCTTCTCCGTGCCGAAGCCCGTGGTGTGGCAGGCCAGGCAGTTGGGGTCTCCGGTGCGGTTGTTGGCCTGGAGCGTCTTGTAGGCCTTGGAGTGGCGATTGGCCTGCCAGAAGAGAAACTGGCGTTCGTGGCAGATGCCGCACTCCCCGGAGGGGATGTAGTTGAGTCCCCTGGTGCGCTCGGCGTCGAGGGCCTTTCGCATGGCCATGTGGGCGTAGGCCTGGTAGACCTGGATGAGCCTCTGGTCCATGGGCCACTTCTCGTTGACGATCTCGACGCGGTAGTCGATGTCGGCGATCTTGCCGTTGGCGAACTTGAAGGCGACGGCGGCGACGGTTTCCGAGCCGCCGGCCTTGATGACCGGCTTGCCGCCGACATCCAGCAGGGCCGGCTCGCTGCGGGTGGTGTGCCCGCGGATGATCACGTCGGCGGCAGTGCGGGCGGCCAGTTGCTCGACCTGGTCGCCGGGCAGGTGAGCGACGAGGAAGACGACGTGGCCGTCCTTCTTGAGCTGGGCGATGCGGGCCTCCGTCTCGTCGGCGCGGGCGAAGGCGAGCTTGGCCAGGTGGTCGTCGGGCATGAACATGAAGGCTTCGCGGGTGGCGGCCGACAGGAGGGCGAGCTTGGCGCCGGTCAGAGGCCAGGTGATGACCCGGCGGGCGGTCCAGGGGGAGGGCGGGGTGCTGGAGGTGGTGCTGATCTCGCCGCCGGAGGAAGAGGCGGGCGTGGGGGCCACGGTGGTGGACAGCATCGGCGTGGAGACCTCCGCCAACATGCGGGCCAGGAGGTCGGGGTCGACGGCCCATTCCTGGTCGCCCAGGACCAGGGCGTCGTAGCCGATGGTGTTGTAGCCGCGAAGGACGTACTGATTGCGGAGGTCCTTGGGATCGATCCAGAAGGAATCGCCGGAATCGATGACCAGGACCTTGCCGAAGGCGGCGCGGTAGCTGATGACCAGGCCGCTTCTCCTGGCCAGCCCTCCGGGCATGGTGCCGGTGCAGTTGCACACCTCGAGCATGCCGTTGGTCCCGCCGGTGACCAGGAGCACCAGGTCGGGCTGGGCGATGCGGAAAGGCTTGACGGCCACGGCCTGGGGCGGGCTGAGCACTTGAGCGTGGCTGGTGCCGTCGCGTCCGAGCATGGGGCGCGGCTTGCAGCCCAGGGCGGCCGCCAGCAGGCACAGCAGGATCAGCGCACCGCGGGCGGCGGCCGGTCGCGACGGCCGATGCGGCGCCCGGGTTGGTCGGCTGGCCTGCATGCGCGGGGTGGGCTGGCTCACCTGGAGGCGGAAGCCAGCTTGCTGTCCTGAAGCTGCATCATCTTGAGCAGCACGACGGCGGTGTTCAGTTGGAGGTCGGCCTGGAACTGGGCGGCCAGGTCGTCGCTCAGCTCCTGCGGGTCGACGTCCTGGAGCAGGTCGGTCTTGCGGCGGATCTCCAGCCAGCGGCGGATCTGGCGAGGCGTGACCAGCACGTCGATGTCGGGGTCGACGCCCCATTCCTTTTCGCCGTTGCGCCGGTGAAGCAGCCGCCCGGAGGGCAGGTAGTAGTAGGCGGTGGTCAGCTTGAGCAGCGCCTGCTTGCGGATGGGGATGACGTTCTGCACGCTGCCCTTGCCGAAGGTCCGCTGCCCGATGATGATGGCCCGGCGCCAGTCCTTGAGGGCGCCGCTGACGATCTCGGCGGCCGAGGCGGACTGGTTGTTGATGAGCACGACCAGGTCGCCCTCGAGGTAGACGCCGCTGTCCTGGGCGCTGATCTCGTTGTGGCGGGTCTGGCGGCCCTGGGTGGAGACGATCTTGCCGGACTTGAGGAACTCGTCGGCGACCATGGTGGCCGCGGGCAGCAGGCCTCCGGGGTTGAACCGCAGGTCCAGCACGAGGGACCTCATGCCGGCCTTTCGGAGCTGGGTGATGGCCTCGGTCATGTCTCGCGGGGTCTGGTCGGTGAACTGGGTCATGCGGATGTAGCCGACCGTATGCTCGGGGTCGATGAAGAAGTCCCACTCGCCGTCGGCCTTCTGTCGCCAGCCCTTGATGGTTCGGATGGTGATCTCGGCCCGTTCGATGGCGTAGTCGATGAGCTTGGCCTGCCGCTTGATGGTGAGGGTGACCTTGGTGCCCTTCTCGCCGGTGATCATGCGGACGAGCTTGTCCACGGGGAGCTTCTCGGTGGGCTTGCCGTCGACCTTGACGATGTAGTCGCCGGTCTTGATGCCCGCTCGGAAGGCGGGCGAGTCGGGCAGGGGCGTGACCACCTTGAGCGGCTCGCCCGGCTCCTTCATGATCTGCACGCCGATGCCGCTGAAGTTGCCCATGGTCTGCTTGCGGAAGGCGTCCAGGTCGTAGGGCCAGATCATCGAGCTGAACTTGTCCAGTTCGTCCAGGAAGCCGTCGGTGAACTCCACCACGAGCACCTCGGTGGGGATCTGGACGGTCCGCTCGTTGGCCCGCAGCACGCTGTTGAGGGCCAGCACCAGGTCGAGGTGATCGACGCGGTCGCGTTTCTCGACGGTCTCCAGTTGCCCCTCGATGGCGCTGAGGAAGGCGGTCTTCTTGGTCTGGTCGCCCAGGGTGGGGAAACTGTAGGACGCCTGCGGCGTCTCGACGAGCACCCGCACGCTGGTCAGCGCCCCGCGGCAGACTTTGCGGTAGTCGACCGTGGTGACGTAGTAGCCGTCCATCTGGGTGATGGCCTTCTCGACCATGTCGGCGTCGACGCCCTCGACCAGGTCCTTCCAGTGAGGCTCAGCCTCTTCGACGCTCTCGTCGTCCTGCCCCTTGGGGCCGCTCTTGCTCTTGGGCCCGGAAGCGGCAGGCTTGGAGGCGGACTCTTCCCTCTTGCCGTACAGCCCGAGCACCCGGACGTGACGCTGGACGATCTTGAGCTTGTCCTTGATCTGCTCGTTGGTATCTTCCAGGTCGGCCAGAGCGGCGTAGGCCATCATGGCGTCGTACCACTTGGCGTCGGCCTCGGCCTTGACGGCGCGGGCCTTCGTGTCGCTGACGATCGCCTTGTACCAGCCCTGGTCGGCGAGATTGTCCTGCGGGCGGGCCATCTGCTTGGCCAGGCGGGCCTGGTACATCGCCGTCCGCCAGGGATTCTCGTTGACCATCGTCTCGACGTCGGCCAGCGACAGCGTCGCCTCCTCCTCGATGTCCTTGAGCTTTCGGGTCTCGGCCGCGTCGGCGCCCTTGAGGTCCTTCCAGGCCTTGAGCAGGTCCTGTTCGAGCCGGACGGCCCGCTGGGCCAGGGGCTGGAAGGTCTTGGCGAAGGGGGAGTCGTCCTTGGCGAGCAGTTCGCCCGCCTGGCGCGTGGCCTTGAGCGATTTGTCCAGGGCGGCGACGGTCTTGGTCTTGGCCTGCTGGATCTCGTCGGGCTGGGCCCCTTCCAGCGATTCGGTGGTGGAGGCGTTGTTGTACTCGTTGACGGCTTCCTGGAGCTTCTCGCGGAGCTTCTTGTCCAGTCCGTCCTGGGCCAGCTTGGCCTGGTGAGACTGGGCCAGCATGGCCTGCTCGACGCGTCGGGCGGCGTCGGCGAGTTCGGCCTTGCGCTCGATCTCGGACTTGGCCGCATCGGTGTTGTAGGCCTCGACCAGCTTGAGGGCGGCCGAGAGGGTCTTGTCGTCCGGCTTGTCCTGGAGCGCCTTGCGGAGGTCCTCCTGGGACTTGGTGAACTGCCCGCCCAGGGCGTCCTGGACGGCCCGGGCCACCATGGACGGCTTGACGTCGCTGTTGGCGATCTCCGGGACGGCCGGCGGATCGGCCGCCGGAACCGCACTGGTCGCGGGCCAGGCAAACAGGACGGCCATCCATACCAGGACAACGAGAACCCGCACAAAGACTCGTCTGTTTTCCACAAGCGTCTCCTAGCCGGCGTCCGCTCACGAACGACACCCCCCCTGCCGCCGCGGCGCCGCGAAGTCTATATCCTACAGCATAACGCCCGTTCGGTCCAAACAATTGATCTACGACGCCCCCGCCCGGCAAGACCATTGACAATTGACCATTGACTATTGACCATTGAAGAGGGTGTGGTGGGTCCGGGCGGCTGTTTTTAGCGGTCGATAGTCAATGGACAATGCTCAATTAGAGGCCCTTCGCGGCATGCCGATGTTCTCGGCCCTGGACGGGCAGGCACTGGACGACCTGGCCCGCCAGTGCCGCCTGCTGCGTCCGGGCGAGGGGCAGATCATCTTCATCGCAGGCCAGCCGGCTGAGGCGTTCTACGTGGTCCTGGGCGGGCGGGTGAAGATCTACAAGCTCTCGCCCCGCGGCGACGAGCAGATCCTGCACTTGTACGGGCCGGGCGACAGCTTCGGGGAGGCGGCCATGTGGGCCGGGCGGACCTATCCGGCCAACGCCCAGACGCTGAGCCAGGCCGTCCTGCTGGAGGTCCGCAAGGACGTGCTGCGGCGGGTGATCGCCCAGCAGACAGACCTGGCCCTGGGGATGCTGGCGGGCCTGTCAGCCAAGCTGCGGGAGTTCACCGACCTGATCGAGGAACTCTCGCTTAAGGAGGTGCCCGCCCGCCTGGCCGGGGTGTTGCTGAAGTTGGCCGGGCCGGCCGAGCCCGCCCGCCCCACCTCGGGTCGTGGACGTCCCGCCCGCGGCGCGACGCCGCCCGCCCAGGTCGTCCACCTCCGCCAGACCAAGCGCCAGCTCGCCGCCCAGATCGGCACGGTGGCCGAGACGCTCAGCCGAGCCCTGGCCAGGATGAAGTCCGCCGGGCTGATCGACGTCCAGGGCTCCGACATCCGCCTGCTGGACCGCCAGGGGCTGGAGAAGTTGGCAGAGGGTGAAACGGTTCTGTAGCGACCGCATGAAGGAATCCACGGACCTTTCCTGCCTACTGGCAGGCAGGCTCTGCATAGCGCGGGAGTAACGGGAGCGATCTACTTCTTATCGGCCGCGGGCTTGGCGTCGCTCTTGGCGGAGGTTGTCGAACTGGCGCCGGCTGATCCCTTGTCGGCGGAGGAGGACTTGTCGCTGCTGGAGGCGGCGGGGGCGCTGGAGGGGGCTTTGTCCTTCTCGGCGGCCTGCTTGTAGGAGCGGCTGCGGTAGTCGGTCTGGTAGAACCCGCTGCCCTTGAAGATGATGCCCGCGCCGGTGCCCAGCAGGCGGCGGACCTTGCTCTTGCCGCACTCGGGACACTTGCGGATGGGCTTGGCCGTGATCGATTGGAACTTCTCAAACGTGTGCTTGCAGGCCTGACACTCGTAGTCGTACGTGGGCATTCTGGTGAGTCTCCGGCAACAGCTAAGGACCACAAGGACAACAAAGACAACAAGGACCGCCGAGGCAGCGTTACTCCGGCGCCACGGCCACCACCACGCTGGCCGGGCGAAGGACCCGCCCCTTGAGCAGGTAGCCCCTCTGCAACTGGGCCAGCACGGTCTGGGGCGGCCGTTGATCGGTGGCCTGCATGCTGACGGCCTGGTGGACCTGCGGGTCGAAGGGCTTGCCCTCGGCCTCGACAGGCTCGACGCCGAAAGAGCCCAGGACCTGGAGGGCCTTGTCGTAGACGAGTTGCATTCCCGTCAGCAGCGGGTTGTCGCCCTGGGCGTGTTCGCGGGCGGCTTGCAGGGCGCGTTCCATGTCGTCCAGGACCACCAGCAGGGCCTTGATCAGGGCTTCGTTGGCGTACTCGCGCGACTGGGCGAGGTCCTTCTGGGCCCGCTTCTGGTAGTTGACGTAGTCGGCTGACACCCGCTGAAGGCGGGCCATCAGGTCGTCCCGCTCCTGGCGGAGGGTCGTCAGTTCGTCGCCGGGCGGAACGGGGACGGCCTGGGGGACGTCCTCGAACGGCGTGGGCTCAGGAGCCTGCTCGGGGGTCTCGTCACGCGTATCTCTATGCTTGCTCATCTTCTCACCTGTCGTTCGCAACTCGCCGGCAGGAGTTCTGGGAGCCATGGGACCGACACAGGCGGCCTTCTCATGGCATCTCACATCAGTCCTTGACGCCGAAGTAGTCCTTGAGCTTGTCGAAGAAACTCTTTCGCCCGGGCGTCACGTGCACGTTCTCGGTGTCGGCGTAGGCGGTCAGCAATTCGCGTTGCTTGGCGGTCAATCGTTTAGGCACCTCGATCAGGACGATCACGTGCTGATCGCCCGCCCGGCCCGAGCGGCGCGAGGGCAGCCCGGCCTTCTTGAGCGTCACCACGTCGCCGTTCTGGGTGCCGGAGGGAACGTCGATCTCCTGCCGGCCGTTCAACGTGGGGACCGCGATCTTGCCGCCCAGGGCGGCCTGGGAAAAGCTGATGGGCACCTGGCAGATCAGGTCGTCGCCTCGCCGCTCCAGCAGGGGGTGCGGGCGGACGTGGACGCGGCAGTGCAGGTCGCCTCGGCTGGTGCCGCTCTTGCTCGGCTCGCCCTCGCCGCGGGCCACGATCACCTGCCCGTCATGGATGCCGGCAGGCACGTGCAGCACGAGCGTGCGCTTCTTGCGGCGGCGCCCGCTGCCGCGGCAGTCGCCGCACGGGTCGCTGACGATCGTCCCCCGCCCGGCGCACTTGGGGCAGGCGATGATCCGCACGCTCACCCCGAAGAAGCCTTCCACCTGCTGCTGGACCTTGCCGTGCCCGCCGCAGGTGCGGCATCGCTCCGGCGTGGTGCCGGGCTTGGACCCGCTGCCCGAGCAGGTCTCGCACAGGTCCATCCGCTCGAACTCCAGCGTCTGGTCGGCGCCCTTGGCCACCTCCTCCAGCGACAGTTCCACCTCGGTCTCCAGGTCGTAGCCGCGGTCGCCCATCCCGCCGCCGCCTCGCCCGCCGAAGCCGCCGAAGAAGTCGTCCAGCCCGAACATCGACAGGATGTCCGCAAAGCCCATGCTGGAAAAGTCGTGCATCCCCGCGCCGCGAAGCCCCTCGTGACCGAACCGGTCGTACCGCTGACGCTTGACCGGGTCGCTGAGCACCTCGTACGCCTCGGCCAGCTCCTTGAACTTGGCCTCGGCTTCGGTCTTGTCGCCCTTCTGGTTGTCCGGATGGTATTTCAGGGCGCCGCGGCGATAGGCGCGCTTGAGTTCGTCGGCGCTGGCCGACTTCTCGACACCCAGAATCTCATAATAGTCGCGCTTCTGCGGCATGAGAGTTTACCAGTGTACCGTAGTGTGCAGCCGTAGCGAAGCGGGACTTGTAGGACCCAGGAGACCTATAGGTCATTCGGGCCCACCGCTCCCGCCTTTACAAGCCGCAGGGGCGCCCCGGTCTGCCGGAGCGCCCCTGGGCTCTTCAATCGTCAATGGACACTGGCCGGTCGTCCATTAGATGACGGCGCCGGCGATCGGCGCCTCGTCCTTGTCTTCCTTGTACTCGGTGACCATCAGGTCGGTGGTCAGCAGCAGCCCGGCCACGCTGGCGCCGTTCTGCAGGGCGGTGCGGGAGACCTTCGCCGGGTCGATGATGCCGGCCTGGACCATGTCCACGTACTCGCCGGTGGCGGCGTTGTAGCCGACGTTCTTTCCCTTTTCGAGGATCTCGGCGACCACCACGTCGCCGTCCTCTCCGGCGTTGGCGACGATCTGGCGGGTCGGGGAGGACAGGGCCCGCAGGACGATGTCCACGCCGATCTTCTCGTCGCCGCGTGCCTTGTCGCGGATCTTCCTGACCGCGTCGATGCAGTGGAGGAAGACGACCCCGCCGCCGGGGACGATGCCTTCCTGGGCGGCGGCCCGGGTGGCGTGCACGGCGTCGTCGATGAGGTCCTTGCGTTCCTTCATCTCGGCCTCGGTGGCGGCGCCGGCCTTGATGAGGGCGACCCCGCCGGTCAGCTTGGCCAGGCGTTCCTGGAGCTTCTCGCGGTCGTAGTCGCTGGTGGTCTTCTCGATCTGGGTGCGGATGGTCTCGGCGCGGGCCTTGATGTCCTTGTTGGAGCCGGCGCCCTCGATGATGGTGCAGTCATCCTTGGTGATGATGACCCGCTTGGCCCGCCCGAGCTGGCCGATCTCGACGTTCTCGAGCTTGAGGCCCAGGTCCTCGCTGATCAGCTCGCCCGCGGTCAGGACGGCCAGGTCGCCCATGATGGCCTTCCGGCGGTCGCCGAAGGCCGGGGCCTTGACGGCGGCCACGTTCAGCACGCCGCGGAGGCGGTTGACGACCAGGGCGGCCAGGGCTTCGCCCTCGACGTCCTCGGCGAGGATGAGCAGGCTCTTGCCGGAGGAGGCGATCTTCTCCAGCAAGGGGACCAGCTCGCGGAGGTTGGAGATCTTCTTCTCGTGCAGGAGGATGAAGGGATCCTCCATCACGCACTCCAGGGTGTTGGGGTTGGTCATGAAGTAGGCGGAGATGTAGCCCTTGTCGAACTGCATGCCCTCGACCACTTCCAGCTCGTTGACGATGGACTTGCCTTCCTCGACGGTGATGACGCCGTCGACGCCGACCTTGTCGAACGCCTCGGCGATCAGGTCGCCGATGTCGCGGTTCCAGTTGGCCGACACGGTGGCCACCTTCCGCAGGTCCGCGGTGGACTTGCAGGGGCGGGCCTGGTCTGAGATCGCCGCGATGGCGGCTTCGACCGCCTGGTCGATGCCGCGCTTCAGGGCCATCGGGTTGGCCCCGGCGGTGACGTTCTTGAGCCCTTCCTGGACGATCGCCTCGGCCAGCACCACCGCGGTGGTCGTGCCGTCGCCGGCGATGTCGGAGGTCTTGGAGGCGGCCTGGTTGGCCATCTTGGCGCCCATGTTCTCGAACGGGTTGGGCAGCTCGATCTCCTTGGAGACCGTCACGCCGTCCTTGGTGACCTTGGGCGAGCCGAACGACTTCTGAAGCAGCACGTTGCGTCCCGTGGGCCCGAGCGTCACCTTGACGGCGGCCGCCAGCTTCTGCACGCCGGCGAACATGGCCGTGCGGGCGTCCACGTCGTATAGCATTTGTTTGGAGGCCATTTTTCGTTTGCTCCTAGGTTGCGGAGACAGGCCATGCAGGACTCGCGAGGCCTGCAGGACCTGCAGATCCCGTTCCGGTTACTTCTGCACCACCGCCAGCACGTCGCTCTCGCGAAGGATGACGTAGTTCTCGCCGTCGATCTTGACTTCCGTCCCGGTGTACTTGCCGTAGTAGACCTCGTCGCCCTTCTTGACGCTCATGGCGGCGCGCTTGCCGCTGTCGAGCATCTTGCCCGGGCCGGTGGCCACGACCTTGCCCCGCTGGGGCTTCTCTTTGGCGGTGTCGGGCAGGACGATCCCGCCGGCCGTCTTCTCTTCCGCTTCGCTCTGCTTCACCAGCACTCGATCATCCAACGGTTTGACTGCCATCGTAGGTTCTCCTCTTCGTGAACTTGTTGCTTGTTCTCAGTATCCAGTAAGGTAGTAGCCAGTGGCCCGGACGCCTCGCGGCGGGATTACATTCCCATGCCGCCCATGCCGCCCATGCCACCCATTCCGCCCATGCCGCCCATGCCGCCGGGCCCGTGGCCGTGGCCGGCGTGCTCGTCCTTCTCCTCGGGGATGGCCGACACGGCCGCGTCGCAGGTCAGCAGCAGCGTGGCGACGCTGGCGGCGTTCTGGAGGGCGGCGCGGGTGACCTTGGCGGGGTCGATCACGCCGGCCTCGAACAGGTCCTGGTAGGTCAAACTGTCGGCGTTGAAGCCGAAGCTGCCCTTGCCCGCCTCGACCTTCTTGAGGACGACCGCCGGCGGCTCGCCGGCGTTGGCGGCGATCTGGCGCAGCGGCTCGGCCAGGGCGTGCTTGACGATGGCGATGCCGGTGGCCTCGTCGCCCTTGGCCTTCAGGGCGTCCAGCACCTTGCGGGCGCGGACGAGGGCCACGCCGCCGCCGGGCAGCAGGCCTTCCTCGACGGCCGCCCGCGTCGCGTGCAGGGCGTCCTCGATGCGGGCCTTCTTTTCCTTCATCTCGCTCTCGGTGGCGGCCCCGACGTTGATCTGGGCGACGCCGCCGGC
>Ga0209201_1002711_pt1 | contig 16757 bp, 12 predicted proteins | sample AD_UKC055_MetaG_FD_184411 | JGI IMG/M metagenome (GOLD analysis project Ga0209201, IMG submission 184411) | Active sludge microbial communities of municipal wastewater-treating anaerobic digesters from USA - AD_UKC055_MetaG (SPAdes) (version 2) | ecosystem: Engineered > Bioreactor > Anaerobic >...
ATATTATACCGCTTTATTTCATCCCGTGATGCATAAATGAATCCATGATATATGACAGGAATTACCAGTACAGAAAGTACGGCCAGCAGCAATACGCCAGTACTTGTAAATGTAAAGTATGCCAGTTCGGTCTTATTAATATTAATGTAGCCGTATATTGTAAGTGCAACATGAATAAAAGCATAAGAGATAACCAGAATACGTGTTACCGCTTTATTCCTGAACAGCAAGATCAGACCGCAAAATAAAAATGATAATATAAAAAACAATAACAGGATCATCGGTTAATCTTTTAACCTGGTTAGTTCATTTGTGTGGGGTCTGAGTCTCAGACCAAAGAAGCCAAGTACCAGCACCCCGACGAAAATATCGAGCAATATTCCTATATTGATCATCATCGGCATCCTGTTACCTATCGCGAGGGAGAAAAGAAAAACTGCATTTTCAATTATAAGAAATCCAATAAGGTGTGAAATAATCAGCCGATGTGTCACAATAAGCAAAAGTCCGGTAAACAATGTAAAGAGAGCTATAGTCATATAGATTGTGTTGACGAACTGGTTGACCAGTGAATTTGACAGGATAACACTTACCAGCAATGAAGCAATTGAGAAGATCAGAAGATAGAAACCTGGCATTGCCTGCCTGTGAACCTTGGTAACGCCTGAGCGGCTTACGATCCATTTCAGCAGGTATGGGATAAGTATGGTTTTGAAAAGCAGAGTCTCGGCAACTATAAAAATCAGGTTGGCAGTATTTATCTCCCTGAGCTCAAACAGGGCTATACCACATAATAAGAGTCCCTGTAATCCTATCAGCCGGATATAAATTATAAGTCGCTCAGCAGATGCAAAATATACAAGTGTAATTGCGAATAATACTATCAGGTAAGGTATCATCCGTTCAGATCAGTTTATCGGTTAATATGAGAACTACGACAAAAGCAAGCAGAGCTATGAAGGAAAGTGTCAGAATGAATTTGGGGTTCTTATTCATCTTGTTCCGTGCCCTGAATGACTCTGTCAGACCAATTATAATTGCAAACATGGCCTGTATTGACAGGAAGAGTCCGATCTGGAGAAAAATATTCCATTTTGCAGGGACAATTCCGTTAAATATGAGTGAACCGTATATTGCAAATTTAATGTATGTCCCGATATGAATGAGAGCTTTATCGAAACCGCTGTGATCGAGTATCATCACCTCGTGGATCATTGTAAGTTCAAGGTGAGTTTTAGGGTCGTCGACCGGCAGTCTGCTGTTCTCGATCAGAGCTATCTGAAGCAATAAATAAAATCCAAGTATTCCATAGATCAGCATGTACTGATTTCCGGAAATATAAAAATGGCGGAATATCTCCGCGAAAGAAGTATATCCTGTGAGCATGGCAAAAGTACCCATCAGAATAAAAAATGCAGGTTCAAGAAGCATCGAAAACAGTGCTTCGCGGTTTGCTCCCATCCCCTCAAAACTGCTTCCTGTATCCAATGCGCCGATTATCATGAAGAATCTGCCCAGGGCAAGCAGGTAAGCGAAGAAAACAAAATCACCATCAAAGGAAATCACCGAATTCTGATCAGCAAAAGGGATCAGAAGAGCTGAACAGAATATTGAAGCAAGTGCGACTGCAGGAGCTATCTGAAAGATCAAACCGGTCGTATTGCTGAAAACGCTGCCCTTTCGCAGCAGCACCCCGATATCGTATACAGGCTGCAGTAAACCGGGACCTTTCCTTCCTGAAGCAATACTTTTAGTTCTCAGAATAACTCCGGGAAAAAGAAAAGAAACAAGCATTATGAGAATAATCCCGGTCATTTTCAGATAATCTTTAAATAAGTCAGCAGAAAAACAACCAGCATAAAAATAAAAGCATACAGGATATAATGCTGAATAAGACCTGTCTGCATCATGGCAATCTTCTTAAGCAGTTCGGATATCCAGCCAACAGGTTTGTCAATGATGTATTTCCTGAAAACATCATCGCTTTGTGATTCGAAAGTTCTTCCGGCCGGAAAAATTTCATTCTGTTCAATATCCTTCATAATCTTCTTTGTTTGCAGCAGAGGTTTTGCAAGATGATTATAGTTGTATGCAAAAGATGTAGATGTATATTGTTGTTTCGGAGACGGGGCTGTATAGCCGCAACCCCAGGTAGGTCCGGCAGAAACCGTTCGTGACTTCAGGTGGTAGTACCTGTAAATAAGAAGCGTAATGACAAAAAGCATGAAAATGCCGCTTATAATACTGATCTTAACAAGGCTGTCAGGTACCTGTTCCGGAGCAATCATCATACCTGGTATACCGAAAGTTTCAGTGACTATACCTGTTACAGGTTTGACAAACCACACAGATGCCAGTCCTATGAGTAAAATAAATATGGCCGGTATTATCTGTGGTAATATCATGCTTTTGATTACTTCAGAAGCGTTTGACGCTTTTTCTGACCGGGCTTCTCCCAGAAAGGCTATACCGAATGCCTTTGTAAAACAGAATATTGCCAGTCCACCTGTCAGAGAAAGCCCTGCAATTACTATTATCAGCATGATGGACTGGTAAAGATTTGAAGCCGACAGGCTGTCAAACATCCCCATATAAATAAGGTATTCCGATATGAAACCATTAAAGGGTGGTAATCCGCAGATGGCAAGCGAGCCAAGGAGAAATAGCAGCGACGTGTACGGCATCTTCTTCATCAGCCCTCCCATTTCTTCTATGTTCCTGGTGTGTGAAGCCCTGTAAACGGATCCGGCACTGAAGAAAAGCAGTGATTTGAATAGGGAATGGTTCAGAACATGTAATAATCCGCCGCTGAACCCGAAAACAGTAAGGAGCTTGTTGTTTGTTGCGATCCCGATGACACCTGTTCCGATGCCCAGGCCGATTATTCCGATATTCTCAATGCTGTGATAAGCAAGCAACCGTTTAAGATCGTGCTGAACAATAGCCATCATCACTCCCAGAAGAGAGGAGATAAGGGAAATTACAACTATTATCACACCGATCTGAAGCAGATCATGTTGCAGATATATAATAACTCTTATTATCCCATATATACCCATTTTAATCATTACTCCCGACATGACTCCCGAAACATGGGAAGGCGCAGCAGGATGAGCCTCAGGCAGCCATGTATGAAGGGGTATAAATCCGGCTTTGATCGCAAATCCGATAAAGAAAAGCATGAAAAGCAGGATATTCGGGTTGGAAGAAAAATAAATTCCCAGGGAATCGAAATTCATTCTGCCTGTTGCCCTCTCAACCAGAATAAATGCAATTAAAATGAAGAACATCCCCAAATGCATCTGGATGAGATAGCTGATGCCGGTTTTCATTATCATTCGTTTTTCTGCTTCAAAGATCACCAGGAAGAATGATGAAAGAGCCATTATTTCCCAGGCTATAAGGAAAAATAGCCCGTTGCGTACCATAACCACAAGAAGCATTGAGATGAAAAGCCACAGGTAAGAGAAATAATGTATTGAGAACCGAAGATTATTACTTCCTTCCTGATATGGAGCAAGGTATCCCCTGGCATACAGAAATCCGGTAAAAACTGTTATATTTATAACAATAATAAAAAATGCCGAAAGCCTGTCTATGATTAAAAGAAAACCGCCACCGGAAAAGCCGGTTGGAGCTTCAACAATCATCTGACCGTCTCTGCCCGAAAAAACGTTAAGACTCCAGAATGTAGTGAGTACAACAATACATGCAATCAGGAAAAGAGTGAAATAGTATTTAAGGGATCGCGGGATGAAGAAGACGGCAAACGAAAGTAAAATAAGTATGAGAAACAAGATGGTACTCATCAGTTTAAATACATGATTGCGATTGGTGGCCGCAAAAGTATAAAAAAAATCCACAAATGGTCAGTAAGCATGAAATAAAGATCGACACCCTGAACGAAAGCTTGTGGGAAAACCGTTATTCTGACCCTTCCCCGCTTGAAAAGAAAGCTTTAAAGCTTCTGAAAGATGCCGGAAGAATGAATTATCAGAGGGGTATTGCTTATGCACATCTCAATCTGGCAGCTTTGAGCTTCCTGAGATCAGAAAATGATAATGCCCTCCGGCATTTGTCGGAATCATTTCAATGGTTAAAAACGAGAAAGAAGGAAAAAGGATATATCCGCTACCTGCTCCTGAAAGGAAATATCCTTGAAAGTATCGGACATTATGACAAGACCCTGAAGCTTTGGCTTGAAGCATTAAATATCTCAAGGGAAACAGGGGATCCGGAATCAGAGTCAGAAGCCTGCAATCAGCTTGGCCTGGTATGGCTCAGGCTTGGAAATTATAAAAGATCACTGGATTTTTTTGAGAAAGGACTTGAAATCAGGATAAAACTGAATGACGAGAAAGCACTTGCATCTTCCTTCAACAGGATAGGTATGGTTCTGAGAGAGATGAAAAGGTACGATGAGTCGCTGGATAGTTATTTCAGGAGCCTTGAAATAAGGAAAAGGATTGATCAGACCCAGGCTATTCAGTGGACTCTCCTTGGCATTGCAAGTACTTATGAAAAAATGAAAAAATTCCCCGAATCCCTTGAATATTATGAGCAGGGTGCAAAGGAGGGTGACAGGCGGTGCATACTGCAGTGCTTACTGGGTGCAGGGCGTGTTCAAAGCCGGCTCGGATTTTCCGGAGAAGCTGAAGAAAAGATCAGAAAAGCTCTTTCCCTTGCCAGGGAGCTTAAATCACTTTCACTTACTTCGGAAGCACATATTGCACTGGCAGATCACTATGAGCTGAACGATCAGCCAAAGAGAGCTCTGAGAAGTTTCAGACAATACCTGAAGTCGCGGGAAGCCTTTCAAAGCAGGGAAATGCAGAACCGTCTCAGAAATATTGAAGTAACTCATGCTATTGAAAAATCTGAACAGGAAAAAGAGATTTTCAGACTGAGAAATGTCGAACTGAAAAACGCCTACGACATCATTGAAGAAAAGAACATGGATATAACTGCAAATATCAGCTATGCAGGTCGCATCCAGATGGCAGTTCTTCCCGATATCAACGAAATACCCGGCATGAAGGAGAATTGTTTCATCCTTTACATCCCGAAAGATGTTATAGGAGGAGATTTTTACTGGTTTTCAATGATAAAAGGAAAACTTGTACTCATTGTAGCAGATTGCACTGGTCATGGAGTACCGGGAGCCCTTATGAGCATTCTCGGTATATCATTTCTTGAAGATATAATTAACACAAAAGGGATCGATAAATCCCATCTGATACTGGATGAATTAAGCAGGAAAGTTGTAAAAGCCCTGAAACAAAAAGGTTACAGAAATGAGACAAGGGACGGGATGGATATTTCAGTATGTGTAATAGACCGGGATCTTTGTACTCTCCAGTTCTCGGGAGCTCATAATAACCTGTACCTGACAAGGAACAATGAATTGAAGGAATATCCTGCAGACAGGCAGGCCGTAGGGTATTCCGATGAACCTGGCACCGGTTTCACCAGCCAGACTATCGATATAAGTCATGGTGATATTATATATCTGACAACTGACGGATATACCGACCAGCTCGGAGGGAAAGATCATAAACGTTTTAAATCGCAGGCATTCAGATCACTTCTGTTGAAAATACATAAAAAACCCCTTGCAGTGCAAAAGAAAATTCTTGAGAAGGAGTTTAATCGCTGGAAAGGGAAGAATATCCAGACGGACGATGTACTTGTTTTTGGAATGTCCTTATAATCAATACTATTACTGACCATTTATTGCAGGTCTTTCATCATAAGGTCTGTTTTTAATTATCACCCTTTCATAAAACTCTCTTACCTTTTCTGATTCCTTCTCCCATGAGAGATCATCAAATGGCTTAACAGCATTCTTCTTTAGTTTGTTCAGCAGATCAGGATTTTTTTTCAGCCGGTTTATTGCATCGCGTAATGTCTCCGGAGTAATTTCAGGAATAATCAATCCAAAATCATATTTCCTAATAATCACAGGCACTTCCTGCAGGTTGCCGGCTATTACCGGGATCCCGGCGGAAATATAATCAAACAACTTATTTGGAAGGCTGAACCTGTAATTAATGTTTGTATCCTTTTCAAGACATAATCCGACATCTGCTGTTTTTGTAAATCTCATGAGTTCATCCCAGGGCATGATATCAAAAAATTTTACCCTGTCAGTCAGATCCATATCAGCTGCTTTCTTTTTCAGTTTTCCCACTACATCACCCGATCCGGCTATTATGAGGCTGGTTCCTTCAGTGATCTTCATGGCTTCAATCAGCTCCTCCCCTCCTTTGTCAATATTAATTCCCCCACCCTGAAGTATCAAAAGCAGATCACCCGGTCTTATTCCGATATCTTCCCGTGAAAATGCCTTTAGGTCTTTTGACGACCTTGAACAATTCATTACCGTAACCGGTCGCATACCATATTCTTTTTCGTATTGCAGCGCTATTGAATTGCTTACTGTCATCACATATTTAAGATGCGGAAATATTCTTCTCTCAATGGCTTTCCATATCCTTTTTACAGATTCCCTTCCCTCCAGTTCAGGCAGGCCTGTAAAATATTCATGTGAATCATAAACGAGGATTTTATGTTTCAACCTCGATATCAGGTAATTAGGGAGCAAAGTATCAAGGTCGTTTGCAACAAGGATATCATAATCATGAAAAAGAAGGTAAAAGAAAAGGCGGACATTGAAGAATTTATAGAAAAGGAAACCTTTGTGAAATAACATCCGGAACCTGAAAGTCCTGAACGGAACCATATCCCTTTTACAGCAATCACCTTTTCGTCTGCCAATGATTGTAACATCACAGCCAAGGTCACTTACAACCTTTGCGATTTTCTGAACCCGCTGATCATAGCAGATACAATTAATAACCGAAAAAGCTGCTGTGGGCTTCCGGAGTTTGTTTTTCATGAAGTAAAGATAGTAATTATGATGTAAAGGCGCAATGGCGCAGTGGCGCAGTGGCTCAGCGGCTCAGCGGCACCGCTGAGCCGTTGCGCCGTTGAGCCTTTGTGCCTTTGTGTCTCTGAGATTGAAGTTCTGAACTGCGAACAGTTTCTTAACCGCTATTTTGGAGGTTGATTTAGGAGACTCACCTGAAAATCTTCCTTTTATTCAGTTCCCGTTGATATATTGCTGCAAATCTGTTATGTTCCGAAAGAGTCCTTGAGAAATGATGATATCCCGAGAAGTCAGCTTTCGCCACGAAGTAAAGAAAGTCATGCTTTTCAGCGTTCAGAACAGCATCAATGCTTTCGATTGTCGGGCATCCGATGGGTCCCGGAGGAAGACCTCCATTCAGGTATGTATTATAAGGTGAATCAATCTGAAGATGCTTTTTCAATATTCTCGTTAATGAAAAATCATTGAGTGCAAATTTGATAGTCGGATCAGCCTGCAGGGGAATACCCCGTTTCAGACGGTTAAGATATACTCCTGCTATCCTTGGTTTTTCATCAGCTTTTCCGGCTTCGTCATCAACGATTGAAGCAAGGGTTGAGACCTCCGCGGGCGTCATACCTATAGCTTCTGCCTTTGACTTCCGCTCGTCATTCCAGAATTTCCGGTTTTCTTTCAACATTCTCCGGTACAGTTCTTTTGCATTTGTATTCCAGAAAAACTGATAGGTATTGGGGATAAATACCGAAATTATATTCTCACGGGAAAAACCATCACCGGAATAATTTGCAGTATCGTTAAAAAAATCGGCGATCGCTGTCGAATCCGCACTGATCTGGCCACCGATCTTACCGGCCAGGTCATAAAGGGTACGGATATTATTGAATGTCACATTCACAGGGGCCTGATCACCGGAGCGGAACATATTTATTGCCTCAACATAACTCATCTTGTGTCTGATGACATACCGTCCGGGTTTTACATTTACCGGGTAGTTCTTTCTTCTGGCAATCCAGTCAAAAACAGCAGGATGCTTTACCGGAGTATGAGCTTTTATTGAGTCCATTGCCTGACTGTAAGAAGCCGATTCAGGTATATAAAGAACTATTTCTTTCTCAGCCGGCACTATGTTTAGACCAAACAAGACACTGAATATCAGTATAATGCCAGCGAAAATAAGCAGTCCGGAAAATATCAGAAGGAATTTCAGTGTTCTGTTTATCATTGTCTTTCAACGGAAACGCAAATTTACGGATATTGTTGTAAAGAACAAAAGGTCTTGCGGTCGTGCGGTCGTGCAGTCCTGGGGTCATAATATTGTGTAACATTGAGTTTTTTGTTAATAATTAATACTTTTACATATTCATTAAATCAGTAAAAACTTCAAATATGTCTGTTTCAATGTTACTTATACTCCTGGCAATCGGAGTAGTGACCGGTGTGATGGCCGGGATGCTCGGGATCGGTGGTGCAATAATTATGGTGCCTGCTCTTGTGTTCATTATGGGATTCAGTCAGCAGATGGCTCAGGGAACCAGCCTTGCAGTCATGCTCCCTCCAATCGGAATAATAGCAGCGTATAATTACTGGAAAGCAGGACAGGTGAATATAAAATTTGCGCTAATACTTGCAGTGGCTTTCATAATCGGTTCATATTTCGGATCTAAGCTGGCACTCAACCTGCCACAGCCGGTACTGAAGAAAATATTCGGGATCCTGCTCCTGCTGGTAGCGGCAAGGATGCTTTTAAGTAAATAAAAAAAGGGTCATGCATATAGCACGACCCCTTTAGTAACTCCCATGTTCCTCAGAACATTATCCCCAGACTTAATATAAATGACGGCTGACGGCTGTCCAGATTGAACGTCTGGCTGCCTATTGTAACCGACTCACCGAATCTTCCACTCAGGCTTCCCCCGTATCTTGCATCCAGAACAAGCCGTTTGAACAGATCGACTCCGATCCCTGCCTGGTAACCGAATGTGGCACTTCTGTATAATTCACCAAAATCGGGATCATCAATTAATGCATCAGGTGATCCGATGTGAATATCTGCTGAAGGTCCTGCATTGATATGAACAGGCCCAAGCTTAACTCCAAGAAGTAACGGTATTTCAAGACGGGTAAATTTCTGGTTAAGCAGATCCTTACCGGTTGAAGTTGTAACATTGTAATCATACGAATTGGAAGCCAGCATTACCTCCGGTTGAATAAAAAATGACTTTATGCCAACCCTTAAAAATGCTCCTGCCTGAATTCCCCATTGTGCATTTTTTACGGCTTCGATATTATTCGTGCCTGTACTTATTTCATATTCCGGAACTGTCGCGGTATTGGCGCCAACCTTTAACCCGAATTTTATCTGGGAAAAAACCGGCAGAACCAACATGAATGCTAATGTAAATACCAGTAATTTTTTCATAATCTGAGTTTTAAAATTATTAACAAATTTAGGAATAGGACTTTCATCAATACTTTTCTGTAAAACGTTTAATCCTTAAAAAGGTTACAAAAAATATTGTAAAATCCTGTTTTTTTTGACGAAGGGAAAAGAGGCGGGGTGAAAATCCTCCGGTTATCGTTTTAACCCTAAATCCCCCAGGGACATAACCGTCAACTTAAGAAATGTTTTAACGAAAACTGCTGAAAATAGCTTAATTATAGCTTATTAAGTTTCCCCTCCTTTCAAAGGAGGGGAAACTTAAATACATAAAAACCATCAGGCTGCCGGCTATGCTCCCAGTAGGACTGACACGTACTAATCCCCTTGGGAAAAAAGAGGAGGTATATAAGTACTTTCACATAGTTTTTAAACCGGAGGGCTAATTTGCTCCGATAGTCTCAGAAATCGCCTTTTTCATCTGATCAAATTCCCCGCGGTCATAAAGGCGGGTAAGGAAAACTATCTTTCCCTTCCTGTCGATTATCACATTCCTTGTAACTCCGGCTTCCTTAAGGGCAAACAACCCGAAAATATCTGCTCCGGGATCCAGAGCAAGCGGATATGTTACTCCTATATTTTTTTTGAACTTAAGAACTGTTTCCAGAGGTTCATCCCTGTCAATACCTATTACAGCGAGATCCTTATCTTTATTCGGCAGCCATATCTCTTTTTCAATAAAAGGCATTTCAGTCCTGCAGACACCGCACCAGCTTGCAGTGAATTGGAGCATAACAACCTTCCCTCTCAGATCCGAGAGTTTATAGGACTTCCCGCCGGCTTCTTTGATCATGAAATCGGGAGCCATATCTCCAACTTTAACTATATAACCTCTGTCATCAGCCTTTTGTGCATTGCTGCAGGATAACGCTGAGAAAAAAATAACCGTTATGACGACCAGATACTTCTTTACCATAATAAATTCTTAATATCAAATTAAAGTGCCCAAATTTATTAAACAAAATTATATGACAAACGTTCATTTTACCTGTCAAATTCATAAACAATATTATTATTCTTATATTCCTTTGTATTCCTTAGTGATGATCTTTGTGCCTACTATATAACTCACCCCTAAATCCAAGGGGGACTTTTAATCTGAGCGCCCCCCTGGGGGTAAGGGGTGGCAAGAAGGGCAGGAGTTATTATAGTTGATGTTCCTGAGGCCTCTAAGGTGGTACATTTTGTGTTAAAAAAGATATTGTTACCTTAGTAAAAATTTGAATTGATGAAGTCTCTTAAATATTTCCTGATCGCTATCATTATATTCACTCCGCCAATTCTATATGCACAGGATAGTCCGGTTGAAAAAGGACTAAAAGCAATTACTTCCGATGCCCTGAGGGCAATGCTTGGATTTCTTGCCTCTGACTGGATGGAGGGTAGGGCTGCCGGTGAAAAAGGAGAATATCTTGCAGGCGATTATATTGCAAGCATGCTGCAACTTTACGGTGTAAAACCCGGAGGTGACTATCTGAGAGGTAATGATTATCTTAATTCACTTCTTCCCGGAGGAAAGTCATATTTTCAGAACTTCACCCTGATAAAAGCAATGCCTGACAATAAACCGGAATTCAGCCTGAGATCACTTACAGGTGATCTGACAAGGGAAACAGGTTTTGCCTGTAATGTAGATTTTTCAGTCCGGCCTTTATACAACTCTGTAGAAATTTCAGCTCCTGTAGTTTTTGCCGGGTATGCATTTAAGAATGAAAAAATTAAATTCAACGACCTGGGTAAAACAGATATAAAAGGAAAGTTTATTCTGAAAATATCTGGTTACCCGGCGTTTGCTGAAAAAAAACTGAGTCCTTCAGAAATTAACGCCTCTGTATCCTCTTTTGAAAATTATGCAAGAGAGATGGGTGCAGCAGGCATTATTGAATTCAATCCTACGGCATCAGTTACAGGAAGAGCAGAACCGAAGGAGTTCCTGAATCTCTCTCCTGCAGAAAATAATCAGAATATTGGCAGGATAAGGGCAAGATATACTCTGCCCGGAAAAACTTTTCAGGAAGAATTTATAAGAATAACTATTTCATCCAGAGCCGCAAATGAGATTTTAGAGGGATCAGGAATAATTTTAGAGGACTATCTGAAAAAAGCAGATTCAAACCAGCCATACGATTTACCTCCACTTACCGGTAAATTGGTTTATTTTAAATCATCTGCAACTGCAGAACAGCTGAATGTCAGGAATATTGTCGGCATCATTGAAGGAAATGATCCTGAAAAATTCATTGTGATCGGGGCTCATTATGACCATATGGGAATGAAAGACGGACTTATCTGGAACGGAGCAGATGATAATGCATCGGGGACCGTAGGGGTAATGACCCTGGCCAGGGCCATTAATGCCACTGGCGTGAAACCGGATAAATCAATAATCATTGCATTGTGGTCATCTGAAGAGCAAGGTCTTCTAGGATCACGGTATTTTGTCAGGAATTCTCCCTTCAATCTTAAAAATATAATACTTAATGTGAATTTTGATATGATCTCAAGGCATATATCCGATGAAAATAAGAATGGCGTTACAATGACCTATACAACATCACTTACGGGATTAAAAGAAGTTACCATGTCGAACCTGAACAAATATGGTATCGATCTGGAGGTCAATTATCAGCCATCAGATGATCCGCCGGGCGGCAGTGATCACAGGTCTTTTGTTGAAGCAGGTATCCCGGTTATGAGGTTCAAGCCCGGACACCGTGAAGAGTATCATACCCCGTACGATGAAGCTCAGACTGTGAACTGGGATATAATGGAGAAAATTATAAAAATCAGTTTTGTAAACATATGGGAATTGGCAAACTAAAATCACACATTATGAAAGTGACAACTATCATTCTTCAGATCTTGATTATGACTGCAGTCAGCCTGGCTGTTCAGGCACAAGCAACACAAAATGAGAAACTTCACATAATTGTCATCGGCGCTCATCCCGATGATCCGGACAAGGTTGGCGGAACAGCTCATAAGTGGGCTCTTCTTGGACATGATGTACTGCTTGTATCTCTCACAAGCGGAGATGCCGGACATCAGACATTAAAGCCTGCAAAGCTTGCTAAGATAAGGCGCGAAGAAGCAAGAAGAGCAGGTGAAGCCATCGGAGTGCGGTATATTACACTTAACAACCATGACGGAAAATTAATGCCTACATATAAAAACAGGCTCGAAGTGATCAGGCTGATAAGAGAACATAAAGCCGATGTTGTTATTTTCCCGAGGCCATATGACTACCATCCCGATCACCGGTATACCGGCACTCTTGTACTTGATGCTGCTTATATGGTCACAGTGCCCAGGATACTTCCAAAGGTACCGCATCTCGAAAAAAATCCGGTATTCCTGTACATGAGCGACGGATTCGTTCATCCCGAACCATTCAAACCGGATGTTTGCGTTATTATCGATGATGTGATAGAAAAGAAAATAGATATGTACCATCAGCATACTTCACAGATGTATGAATGGCTCCCATATAATCGCGGGGGACTGGCAGATGTTCCAGCAACGGAATCCGAAAGAAGGGCCTGGCTTGGCAAAACACGGAAAAATTCATCCAATGCTGCCCCATACCGTGAGAAGCTTATCGAATTGTACGGACAGGATAAAGGATCAGCTGCCAGGTATTGTGAAGCTTTCCAGGACTCCGGTTACGGTACACGGCTGACAAAAGATAATATCAAAAAGTACTTTCCCTTTATTGATAACTGAGATACTCGCTGTTCTCCTTCAACTCAATAAAATCATTGCCGGTTTCCCGGTAACCATATTCGAAACAATAATGGTATCTCTGACCCCCTGTTGTTTCGATTATATGGGTGAAAAAGCTGAAGTTATAACCAAGGGCAAACAGAGCATCTTTATGAATATCATGCTTCCCCTCGTTATACAGATCAGCAAGTATCCTTCTGTTCTTCCGCAGTAAACCATGCACGTTACGGACATAATTGTTCGTATCGCGGTTCAGACGGTTATTGTAATTATTCCTGCACTGGTCGGAACAGAATTTCTTATCGGTACGGCCGCGAATAATTTCGCCGCAATCGAGACATTTCTTTTCCACAGCACTAAAGTTTTGATAAAGTTACAAAAAACCGTTTTCAAACGATTACAAACGACTGTAAAAAATAAATAAGGTCGAAGAAAATTCACCACGGTGTTACACGGGGTTTTCACGGAGTAAAACCGTGTAACTCCGTGGTTAAAAGAAATAATCGATTTTGTTTTGTAACATAAGTGCCTTACTTTATCATCTGTACGATTTCATTAACCAGTCTGAAATCGGGATCAGTTCCTGCAGGATTCCATGGAGTCCCTTCACCATCATCAGCAACTGATTTAAGGACAGATGCTGCTTCTGCCTTCTTTCCATCAATCATCAATCTGGCCCATTCCACAATTTTTTTATTCCTGGTGTTTCCTGTCCATTGATTGAAATAACCTGAAGCTTCGTCTGTACGCCCAAGCTTTTTCAGCGCCGTAACCGACAGGTAATTTATTGAATTGCCTCCTGAGGGTTTGCCTCCGTTATAATCAGCAACTTTCCCGAGCAGCTCTGCTGAAAGCTTCTTATTACCCAGTTTCTCCTGTATCATTGAACTGATAAAATCCTCAGCTCTCTCATCAACTTTAAAAGGTCTTCCGACACCCAGGTTTTCGGGCCACTTATATGCATTATTTGCATATATGAGAGCCTTTCTGGCTTTATTTTCCGAAAAATTCTTCAAAGAATTGAGCAGATTGGCTGTTTTCCATGCAACTCTTCCCGAACCGGCGCCTTCGTGAGGAAGGATTTCGGTCTTCTCCAGTATCTTAATACTCTCGTCATAATATCCGTTGTATAATAATGCCAGAGCGTGATCGAATTTAATTATGTACGAATCGCCTGCAATCTTCATTGCCCTCCGGGTAATGTCAAGCGCCTTGTCATATCTGTTCAGGGAAGAATAGAATCCATACAGAACGTGATATGTTCTCCAGTTATCGGGGCTGAGTGACAGGGCCTTCAGGAGATCCTGTTCCGGATTGCCGCCATTTCTCTGCCTGAAGGTACCCCTGGTAAGATAAAAGCCATAGCTGTCCGGCATTTCTCCGCACTGATCAAAATACCAGGCTGCCTTCTCATTCTGTTGTTTGCTCCAGTACAAAAGAGCCGAGTAATATTTTGTTTTCCAGATTGGAACCTTGCTCTCAGCCCACTTAAATATGTCAACAAACTCATCCCGGTACGGTAACACGAACTTATCATCTCCTTTCAGAGCTTTCTGAAGGTAAAGATCGCATTTTGAAGCATCATTGAGCTTGTCGGCAAGATAAGCGCCCAGGTAATCAGATATGGGATTTGAAGGGCTCTGCCCGATCACTTCAAATGCTTCCTTCAGCAGTCCTGCATTCATATACCATAGAGCCAGTTCTGTATAGGTTTCATACGGGAGTTCGTTTGTTATTCGGGATTTAAAAACCTGAAGAGCAGCAGGATCTTTTGTTGAGTAATATTTTTCGAAAGCTGCAAAATGATTGAGCGGATCCTTTTCCAGAAGGTCATCCAGTATCTGGTTATAAACCGGCATATCATTCCTGAGCCTTGCAATGACAGCCCTTGTGTAACTGATATTCTTATCAATGCCATTATATAAGCCGGCATCACCGGCATATTCCCATGCTTCATCAAGCCTGTTCTCCTGAAGGGCTATCAGCGCCAGCTTGTTACGTGATGTTGCTTTATACTGCGGAGAACGAAGAGTTACTCCAAATGCGTCCCTGGCCTTGTTGAATTCTTTTTTCTTTGTAAGAAGAACACCGTAAAGGAAGTTTGCATCCGGATCATAAGTATTGAACCTGATCACTTCCAATAATTTTTTCTCGGCATCATCATATCTGAGATTCCTGATATCGATGTCGGCAAGACCAGTCAGAGCCGGAAGGTACCAGCGATCCTTCTCAAGACATCTTTTAAAATAGCTCTCCGCTTCAGAATATAATCTCTGTTTGGCTTTTTCAATACCGGTTGTATAAAGGCCGAAAACAGACTCCCAGTCAAAATCTTCCTGCATGGTAAGCGGTCTGTCCAGGAAATTCGCCTCTTTGTCGGAGAGATCATATTTCAGTTCACCCCCGGCAAGACAGATCTTAACATCCTCCGCCTGAAGCATGACTGTTTTCTCAATTTTTTCTTCGGGTTCCAGTCTGACCGGGATTTCATGAAGGATATTTCCTTTCAGATCAGTTATGAGGAGTTTATCATCTACAAATGACAAAGCCTGGAATTCGATCTTATAGTTATTTCCTTCCTTTTGAATGTTGAAGATCCCTTCTTTTGAAATTGATTTTACCCCGTTCAGATTGCTCAGGGGGAACCACAGTTCTGAGAAGGTTTCAACGGCACCCGGTTCAAAAAACTGATGTTTGAACGGACTAAGGGTGCTTCCGTCTCCTTCCTGGTTGAAAAGCAGTCCGGTCTGCATTTCAATATACTGTTTATTACCTTTCTCAGGATCAGTAAGCAGGTCCACCCATATAGCCCCGTCGCGGGCAAGTGACCATATCCATATTTTTTTTCCGGGTTTTACGGGATGGCGGGTTAAATGACCGAATCCGGACTGGCTGTTACTGAAATAACCTGCGAACCAGTCACTATATTCACCGAGTACATGGTAGCTGTGGGATGAACCGTAATTGTTATTTTTATAAAATGATACATCTCTTCCGCCTTCTTTAACAGGCCAGTCGCCTGCCTCACCTCCATGTCCGATCTCAGCTTTCCCGGGGAAATAAAACCGGAGGTCATCCGTGCCATTTGCCGCTGCAGTCTGCCAGTGATAAAGGGATGTTTTCATATCAGTGGGGTTGTTCCAGTAAGATTTTATTTCAAACCAGGCCTTATCGGCGGGAAGTCTGATTTCCGCCCTCCATTCGGTTCGTGAGGTCAGCTCGAGTGAACCGACGAAGCATGAGACACTGCCGTCCGAATTTTTCCTGAAGGTATAATCAACGGGTGTTGCAACTGTAGGCGCGTGACCGATCGATCCGAAATTATGTTCAATACCTCCTGAGGTCCAGGGTCCTCTCATCGAAATATCCCTGAATTTAACCACGTTATTATGGTAAATGAAATACTGATTGTTCTTCTTGTCCAGGGCGCCCCATACCTTCCCTCCTATTTCCGGAGCCACCCATACTTTGATCCACTTATTCTCGAGGACCACCATTTTATGGGATTTCTCAACCGGATCAGCAGAAAAATAATCATATCTGAAATAAGGATAGATCTTACCCGGCCGGGCAACGGGATCGGGATCACTGAATGAATAAGTTGTAAAAGGGATCATTTCTTCCCTGATCGTAGCTTCCTGGCAAAATGCCGGAATAATCAACGCTGTAAGCAGGAATGTTAAAAACAGTTTCTTCATAATTTCGTGT
>Ga0209201_1002714_pt1 | contig 16753 bp, 23 predicted proteins | sample AD_UKC055_MetaG_FD_184411 | JGI IMG/M metagenome (GOLD analysis project Ga0209201, IMG submission 184411) | Active sludge microbial communities of municipal wastewater-treating anaerobic digesters from USA - AD_UKC055_MetaG (SPAdes) (version 2) | ecosystem: Engineered > Bioreactor > Anaerobic >...
ACCTGCGAACGGAGGCGCGTGATGCAGAGCTGCTACGCGGTGACGCTGCCGGGGGAGTCGCAGAGGGTGAGGGCGGCATGAGCTGCAGCCGATGTGGTCGCGAGGAGATGGAGAGCCGCACGAGCGGGCTGTGCGCACGATGCGAGGGATTGCCGGTGACGCTTCCCACTGGCGTCGAGGTGAGCACAGGCAACATCCTCTTCGCCACGCCGAAGGTCGACCTGCTCGCCGCCGCGCGGGAGCGGCTGCAGGAGGCGGAGCGAGCGCTGCAGTTGATGGTGACGCCTGACATGCGCACCACAGGGCTACCGTCGCCGTTCCACGCGATCGCCAACTACCTCGTAGCTCTGGCCGACTACCGCGCAGCGGGCGGTGTGGATTGGTCGACCAAGGTACCGCCACCACGCCCCCACCAGGTCCATTCGTGCGACATCCCAGGCTGCGCAAGCTGCGGGAACCCGGAAGAGCCGTATCGGCGAGAGCCAGACGAGGGGGATGAGCTGGAGTGAGCCAGTGCACCCTCCCGATGGAGCCGGACGCGCCGCTGATGAAGGCGGTGCGGGCAGTGCGCGAGGAGGCCACCAGGTTCAGCGCCAGCTTCACGGTGCTCGGCATCCCGGTGGCGCAGCCGCGGCCGAAGGCCAGCATCGTTCAGCCGAAGGGCTGCCGGGCTCGGATACACGTGACGGCAGCGCAGCGCGAGCACCCGGTGCACCAGTGGACGGCGTGCCTCTACGAGGGCTGCGAGCGCGAGCGGCCGGCGGCGCCGCTGCAGGGGCCGGTCGGCGTGCGGCTGCGGTTCCACCTCCGGGCGCCGGACGCGCTGATTCGAAATCCGAGGGGGGGAGGGGGTCCGAAACTTGCGACCCCCTGGCCGTGCAAAGCGCGGACGGACCTCGACAACTTGGCGAAGCCGGTGTTGGACGTGCTCACCAACCTCGGCTGGTGGATGGACGACGGCCAGGTGGTGCAGCTCGACGTGAGCAAGGTCTATGCGGAGCCGAACGAGCCGAGCCGGGTCGACGTGACCGTGTGGGAGGTGGCGTAGATGGAACGCGGACTCAACGCAGCACAGAACCCGAGCCGACGAGAGCTGTTGGCGCGCATCGCTGACCTCGAGGAGGCGTGCGAGCGGCTGGCCGTGTTCGCCGACTGCATCGCGCCCAGCGTGCCAGACTCGATGTATGTGACAGAGATGGGCAGGCCGAAAGACCAGGACCCGAGGGTGCCTGAGCCTACGGCCAGGGACCTGCGGACACTCTCGACCATCCTGCGCCGCTCATGGTGGGGCGGTGCCGCATGACCGCCGCTCGCTTCAACCGCACAGGCACCCGCGTCGACTGGGCCGCGTGGGAGGTGGGGTAGGGAGTGCGGATAGATGAGCTTGAGCTGATCCGGCGCCGAGCTGACGAGGAGCCGATGGGTCCAATAGTCCGTGGTGACATCCGCCGCCTATGTGATGAGGTCGAGTGCCTACAGCGAACCAACGCGCGGATCTCAGTGGCGGCAGAGGCACTCGCGAGGCAGCAGGCCATCGCCAGACGCAGAGAGCGCAACTCGGCACGGAAGCTGCGCGGAAGTGGTGGACGATGAAGGAGACTGAGAAGGCATGGATCCGCCGCATTGCAGATCATGGTGAGCTCTGGTACGGGATCGGAGTCCGACCCTGGTACGCGGCAAGCGAAGTACATATCTGGTCATCCCGCCCCGACGCTGGGGCGATCACAGGGCTTGGCCATACGGTCGCTGTCGAGTTCAAGACCAGTATTGGGCGCTCCCCCCGGAGTGGCGTCCGCTCGTTCCGCCAGGCGTTCGTCTATCGCTCGTTCGCAGATGCTTGCGTTCTGGTCGTAAGAGACCAGCCTCCCCGTTGCTGCGTCGGCATAGGCGAATGTGAGCGCCATGGCATCGGGGTGCTGCATTATGACCCCCCGCAGCGACCGCATCTACTGGTTGCACCACGGTGGTGTGCTCCTGATCCGGCGCTGGCCGATGAGTTTCGACAACGGGTTCGCTCCAAGTTCGCTGCGCCTGGCAACCCATGGCGATCCCAGTGTGCCGCGATGTGCCATAGCAGTGAGTTTCAGCCCTATCCGCAAGATGAGGCCGGCCGGGTGGGGACGCTGTGGCAAGGTCGTGAGTTGTATGCGGAGTTCGCCTTGGCGGACGCCCAGGTGAAGATGCCACCTGCTGACATGGTGACGCCTCCTGGACTCGACGCACGGGTATGGAGACTGACACTGGTCGACTTCGCGCTAACGTGCGCGCACATGGCCCGACTCGGGGAGAGTGTCCCAAGTGCTCCATGGGTGGAGGGTGCCGCATGAGCCAAGCCCGCTTCAACCGCACCGGCGAGCGCGTCGACTGGAAGCCGAACCTGCTAACGCGGCCGCGGGAACTGCCGGAGGTGTCGTGACGTGGCTGCCTATCACGTCTGCCGGTGCGGGAAGCGCTTCAGGGCCACGTCGTCATCGCACGCGCACTGCAGCCTGGAGTGCAGGCGCGCGGCGCAGCTCAGGGACGTTGGCAGTCCGCTCGATCTTCGGTGCTCGGTCTGCAAGGCTTGTGGCCTGCCGTTTCGCCAGCCACAGCGTGGCCGGCACGAGTACTGCCAGGACTGCGGCGGCTGGACCATGCCGAAGTCACGACCGGCCGTTCCGCGGCCGCTATGGTCGTCCGTGAACCCGATGCATGTGCAGGCCGAGGCTGGCGCGCGGGGGCAGCACGGTGCCGGCCGGTACCCAGGTCCTGGCGTCATCGGCAGCACGGCGATGTGCGACGGACTGAGGTAGGAGGTGGCCATGGCGCCAGACTACGGAGCGATGAGCGACGACGACCTGGTCAAGCGGGCGCTCCATGGGAGTTCATCCGCGATGGACGTCCTCTGGCGGCGGTACCGTAGCTCGGCGCGCTGTGTGGCCCTCCAGTATCTGCGGGACACCGAGGACGTCGAGGACGCGATGGTCGCACTCCGGACTCGGCTGCACCTGCGCCTCGACCGGTACACCATCGGCAGCAACTACCGAGCCTGGCTATACCAGGTGATCCGCAACCTCGCTCGGGACATGGCTCAGCGGCGCAAGAGACACGCGATGCCGATCTCCGTCGTGGTGGACGCCGGAGAGTTCCACGGCTGCGCTCAGGAGCCGCCATTCGATGACGCCGTGATCTGGGCGGTCACTCGTCCGGAGCGGACAACTAGGATCATCGGCCTCCTGCGCACACTGCCACCCAAGCTAAGCGCGACGGCGTGGTTGCGAGCGGCTGGGTGTTCATACCTGGAGATCGCCGACGCATTGGACATCCCACTCGGGACGGTGAAGAGCCGCATGAGCCTGGTGCGCGACCACTGGCAGGGCATGCGGAGTGCACAGAGCGGGCCTGATGAGCTGTTGGGCTGATGAGGTGGGATAGGTGGCTCGGAGGGTGAGCCAGGAATGCGCCAAGCGGAAGACCCCGAAGCGCGGCTCCGGCGCGCTCGAGTGGGTGCGTGACGCATGGCGCGACTGGGTCAATGGGGAGCGGAACTGGTCGGCGCTGGCGCGGAGGTATGGCCGAGAGCGGCGGACGATCAAGGCGAACGTTATCCGCTACTCCCGGGCCCTGGCGGCCGACCTCGACAAAGGCCCTGATCCCCTGGCCGCCTACGTCGCTGGCCTTGAAGCCGATCTCGAGCTAGCCCGCAAGGTCGCCGGCGACGTCAAAGTCGCCCAGCAGTCGCGGAACGCAGCGCTGAAGCACGTCACGGACATCCGTGAGAAGCTGGCGGCAGCCTACGGGATCATCACCAAACGCGAGGGGCGGGAGCACTCGGGGCGGATGGGCGTCGACGTCGGGTTCTCGGACATGAGCGACGATGAGCTGCGGGAGCTGGTTGGGACGTGACAGCCGATGGCAATGGCCGCACCTGAGCCCTCGCTGACGCCTCCGGCCCTCCACCAGAGCGCCCCGGCGGCAGTACGACCCCTGGTGATCGAGGAACGGAGCGGACCTCCTGTGAACGTCGCCGACACGAAGGGCCGTGCGTCCTGCGCGAACTGCAGGTTCTGTGACCAGCGACTCAGTTGGCTCCTCGGCCGGCCCGCCAAGCCGGCGAAGTGGCGGTGCACATACGTCAACCTGGCGCCGGCTGACCATGACCCGCTGACGGGGAGCCGAACGGTGAAGCCCCTGTATGACTACTGCTCTACGCGCAACAGCGCTGGCGAGTGCGAGGACTGGCAGGACGACAACATGCGCACCCTGGCCCGCCTGATGGACCCGGAACAGCGCCCTATCTGGCCGAGTCCGTGTGCCACCGTCAAGGCGGCAGCGCCACCCGTGGCGCCACCCTCGCCCCATGTGTTCATCAGCGCATGTTGACAGCCCCGCAGCGTGGCGCGCTGGAGGAACTGGCTCGGCGCCGTGCCCGGGAGTCGCTGCTGGCTTGGTCGCTCGGGTACCGCTACATCGGTCGCCGTCGCTTCAGCCTCGACCGGCACGAGTACCTCCGGGCGCTCTACGCCGAGACGCCTGACGTGCTACGGACCAGGCGGCGTGTCGTGCTGATGAAGAGCACGCAGATGGGCGCCACCGAGTGGGCGCTCTCGCTGGCACTGTGGATGCTCGACAGCCAGGCGCAGGCCGGCCTCGACAGGACGTGCATCTACTACTTCCCGACGCGCTCGGACGCCCTCGACTTCTCCGACGACCGCATGGGCAAGGCTGTCCGGCAGTCACCATACCTCCGGAGCATCGTGACCGAGCGTGCGGAGGATGACGGCGGCCGACTCCCGGCGTCGAAGCACCTGCGCGCCGTGCGGGGGAACATGCTCTACTTCCGCGGCATGATCCGCTCAGGCCAGACGGAGGGTGAGGGAGCGACCAGCACCCAGACCGTCGACGCCGACATGGTGATCTTCGACGAGAGCAGCTACGCGCCCCGCGACGAGGTCGAGGAGGCCATCAAGCGGCTCGGGCACTCGGAGCTCAAGTGGGTGGTCGAGCTCTCGCGTCCGATCTTCCCGCGGACGGGCATTGACATCCCCTGGCGCGACAGCGACCAGCGCTACTGGCACCTGGACTGCGGCTGCGCCGAGGGCTGCTGCCTCGAGGACACGTTCCCAGAGTGCGTGACCGATGAGCTGGCGCTTGCCTGCCCTGAGTGCGGGTGGCCACTGGACACACAGGCTGGGCACTGGGTGCCTCACGGGCCCTTCGACGCCAGGGCAGGCGGGTGGCATCTGTGCCAGCTCTACAGCGAGTTCCACGACCGCGCCGAGATGATGCGCGACTGGGCCAAGCCGGGTGACAAGCAGAAGTTCACGAACCACGTGCTCGGCCTGCCGTTCTCTGGCAGCGCCAAGCCGTTCCCCGCGGAGCTGATCCTCAGCCAGTGCCAGGACCGGCCGATGCCACTGACCGGGAATCAGACGGTCGCCGGCGTGGATGTGGGAGCCGTCTGGCACGCGTGGATCGGCGAACTGGAGGCCATGCCGGACGATGCGCCCGAGGATGCCCTGGCGCCGGTGCGGGTGCTCTGGATCGGAACAGCCGAGAGCTGGACAGAACTCGGCGACCTGATGCGGCTGTATGACATACGGCTGGTGGTCATGGACGCGATGCCGGAGCGTAACGCGGCCAAGGACTTCGCCAAGCGCTACCCGGGCCGGGTCTACTGCGCCTTCTACGGCGGGACCGAACGGCCCAGGTGGGTGCGGAAGGACCGGGAGGTCCATGTCGACCGCACGTCAGCCTTCGACGCGCTTCGCGACGAGATGCTCGCCGGGCTCTGGCGTCTGCCGTCAGCCGGCGAGCCCACCGTGCGCGAGGCCGCGGAGCACTTCGACGCGCTTCACATCATCCAGCAGGAGTACGGCCGGAACAAAGAGCCGAGGCGGACCTATGACCACGCCGACAGTCAGCCGGACCACTACGCCCACGCGGCGAGCTACCTCCGGCTGGCGGCACGGCGGAGCGCGGTGACGCACTTCGAGATCGCTTCGGGATGAGGCGTGGTGGGCGGATGGCGGGGTTGAGGGAGCGGGTGGGCAGGTGGATCGCAGGGCAGAAGGCGCTGCCCGGGCGGTTCGTGGAGTATGAGACCTCCGCCGGCACCAGCTCGTGGGGCGGGCTGCAGATCCCGGCGGACCCCTACAGCGACTACGGCCAGCTGTTCCGCGTGCACGTGTGGACGTACGTCTGCATCCGCACACTGACCATGGCGACGGCGACCATCCCGATCATGGTCCAGACCAAGCGCAAAGACGCCTGGGAGGATGACCCGAACAGCCCTCTGCAGCGGATCCTCAACGACGTGAACCCCGAGATGACGAGCTTCGGGTTCCAAGAAGCCACGATGGGGTACCTGAAGGCGTTCGGGAACGCGTTCTGGTACATGATCCGTGACCGAGGCGGGCGGCCGGCCGAGCTCTGGCCGATGCGGCCGGACATGGTGAAGGCCAAGCCGGGCACGGACCGCATGATCGGGTCATACGAGTATGGCCCCGAGGGCAGCGCGACCACGTTCCCCGCTGAGGATGTCCTGCACCTGCGCTACTGGGATCCGGTGAGCGCGTTCTTCGGGACGTCGCCGATCACGCCGCTGGCCGAGAGCATCGCGGTGAACCTGTACGCCCGGGCGTTCACCAAGAAATTCTTCCTGAACAGCGCCGTGCCCGAGGGCGTGCTATCGACCCAGGATGACGACCTTCCACAGGCCGAGCTGCGCAAGCTGAAGCGGATGTGGGAGGACCAGGTCAAGGGGATCGACAACGCGCACCGGACGGTCATCATGCCGCGGGGCGTGGAGTGGAAGGCGCTGACCATCCCGCCGCCGCTGGCCGGGATTGGCGACCTCGCGCAGTGGTCGCTGCAGGAGATCCTGGCCGGGTTCGGGCTGAACCCGATCATCGTCGGATGGCTTGAGAACGCCACGCTGGCGAACGTCCGCGAGCAGCGCCGGGACTGGTATGAGAACAAGCTGCTGCCAGAGCTGGGGCTGATTGACGCGCTGCTCGTGGAGCGGCTGGCGCCCGAGCTGGGGCTCGACAAGGCGTCGGTGCGGATCCGCAGGGCGACGGACAGCATCGCCGTCCTGCGCGAGAACGAGCAGGGACTCTCGAAGCGCATGCTGGCCGAGGTGGCCGCCGGAGTTCGGAGCCTGAACGAGTACCGCGAGGCGCTGCATGTGGGTCCGCCGATCGCGGGCGGGGACATCTACTGCCTGCCAGCCCACATGGTGCCGATCACCGAGGTCGGCGCCTCGGCCCTGCCGCCAGGGAAGGGCTACACCAAGGCGCTCCACACAACGGACTGGCGGGGCTTCCAGCGCAAGAGCGCGCTGGCGTTCCGGCGGCAGGCCGTGAAGGCCGAGGCTGCCTGGGTGGCCACCTACTGGCCGATCGTGCAGGGCGAGTTCCGAGCGCTGCTAGACGACATCGACCTGTTCACTGCCGGTGAGCCGTTCGATCGGGACAAGTGGGCGCGACGCCTGTCGGCGACGGACGGCGCGCTGATGCCTCCGCTGGGCGAGGCGATGAACGCGGCGGCGCTGGCGTACTACGAGAGCGTGCTGCATGGGGAGCCTGGCAAGGCGTTCGCGTGGCGCCCCCTCCCTAGCCCTCCCCGTGAACGGGGAGGGAACGGCCACCACAAGGCGCCGTCGCCGGCGCCGCCCGAGGCGTGGCCGGACTGGTTGAAGCCGGACGTTCAGCCAGTGGCCTCTCCTGTGGGCGTGGTGGAGATCGGCGAGCCGCTGGTGGGCACGCCTGACCCGGCCACGGCACTCGATATTGCAGCCCGACCGAACATGCTCAAGCTGTCGCAGCAGTTAGCTAGTGTCCCGGACGACCTCTTCGACGTGGTGAAGCGCGAGCTGGCGCTTGGGCACGCGGAGGCGGAGAACGCGGAGCAGTTGGCGAGGCGGCTCGAAGAGGCCGTTCTGGGCAGTGTGGAGCGCGAGGGCTGGCGTGCCAAGCGGGTGGCCCGGACCGAGATGCACGGGGCATCGCAGGCAGGCGAGTTCACCGCGATCCGGCTGGCGCGCGATGAGGGCATCGCCAAGGCCAAGAGCTGGCAGTGTTCGTTCCTGCCGGAGTCTCGGGAGAGCCACATGAGCGCGGATGGTCAGGAGCGGGACGTCGACGAGCCGTTCACGATCGGCGGCGAGAGTCTCGACCATCCTGGCGACCCGGCCGGCAGCGCGAGCAACGTGGTGCACTGCGTGTGCTACATGCACACCGAGCTGGTGGATTGAGGGGGCCTGATCCATGGCCGTGACGATGGTCGGCAACATCACGGTCGGCTACGAAGAGGGCGGCGTGACGCTGGCGCAGATCACGAAGCAGCTCTCGGCCTCCTGCGGCGAGGGCCCCTGCTACGCCCATGACTCGATCGCGGCAACGACCACGGACCAGAGCGTCTACCCCACGGGTTTGGCCGACGCGGACTGGGTTGTCATTCTCGCGGATGGCGACCTGAGCTACCGGAACGCGACCTCGAGTGAGACGGTCAAGGGCACGATCAAGGCCAACCAGCCGACTGTGCTGTGCCTGGCCACGGCGATCACGGGCTTCTACCTGACGAACGCGGGCGCGACGGCCGTGAACTACGCGATCCTGTTCGGCGCGGCGGCGTAGAGGTGGGGATGGGGATGGAGAACCGCAGGCTGAAGATGGCCTTCGAGGTCAAGTCCGTTGACTCGGAGCAGGGGATCATCACCGGCTACCCGGTCACGTGGGATCGCGACCGCGAAGGCGACCGCCTCGTTCAGGGCGCCTACGCCGAGAGCTTCCCCGCCTACATGAAGACGGGCGGGCCGTTGTTCTGGCAGCACTACTGGGACGAGCCCATCGGGAAGACGACCGAGATCCGCGAGGACGAGCACGGCGTGTTCGCCGTCGGCGAACTCCGGCCCCGCGGCAAGAGCAAGGTCGTCGACACCGTCCGCGACTACATGAGCGAGGGGCTCGTGCGCGGGCTCTCGCACTCGTTTCGGCCCATCGAGTGGACGTCGGCCAACCCAACGAAGGACCCCTACGGCTACGACGGCCGCGACATATCGAGGGCCGAATTCTTGGAGTGGGGTCCGGTCACGGTGCCAGCGAACCCGCAGGCCACGGCCATGTTCAAGAGCATGTTCGGGGACCGAGGTGCTGCGCTGGCAGGGGAGCCGCAGGCCAAGCGCGCGGCGCCCTTCGCCGACCTGCCGATCCACGATGGCGAGGATCCGTGGATCTGGCACCCGGCGGCCGCGAACGAGATCCTCGGCGAGGACCGCTGGGAGCGCTACGCCAAGGCGCACGCCTGGGCCGACCCGGCGCAGCGCCAGGCCAAGAGCGGGTACCGGCTGCCGTTCGGCACCCTCATTGACGGCGAGCTGCATGCCTCTGTTCGTGGCGTGAAGGCCGCGATGGCGTCGCTGCTGGGCGCGCGCGGCGGAGCGCAGATCCCGGACGAGGACCGCAAGGGCGCCTATGACCACCTAGCGGCCTACTACCAGAAGGCGGGGCTTACGCCCCCCGAGTTCCACCAGGCTGGCGAGAGCTTCTCGTGGGGCTGGTTCCACCACGATGAGCAGAAGGCGTTTGAGCAGGCCGACTTCGCCAGCACCATCCATCGGCTGCACGGCACCATTACCGAGGCCAGGCAGTTCGCAGCATCGCGCCGTCGCTCAGGCTGGGACCCACTAGCCGGCAGTGAGGACGTGGCGCGGCGAGCTTTGGCGACGCTCGAGGACCTACTCGGGCGTAAGGGCCAGAGCCTGGACACGGAGGCTCTACTCCGGTCAGTTGGCTTCGACTCGGTGCAGCAATTCACCAATGCGGCCCAGTTCCTCGGGGCCGGACGAGTCGAAGGGAGTGTATGACCATGGCTGCACCAGTCGCCCCCGTGGAGATCCTGGATGCCATCGGGGTCCCGCATGACGCGGATCAGAACACGTTCCTCGCCGGGCTTGTGGCGTTCCGCAAGCGCTACGATGAGGCGCAGAAGAGCCTCGATGAGGCCAAAGGCCAGAACATGACCGAGGCCGAGAAGCAGAGCAAGGACATGCTCGCCGAGTTCGGCGGGCCGCTGAAGCGCCTGGACGAGTACCTGAAGGGCGTGCCCGAGCAGAGGCGGATCGAGGCCCTCGATGCCCTCAACCTAGATGAGGACACCGGCCCGATCCGCAAGGGCGCCGTGGCCGAGGACTTCCGCCAGCTCATGATGGAGCAGACGGTCGATGACGTGACCGCAGCGCTGCAGAAGGCGCATGACGAAGTGTTCCTGCTGAGCAAGCTCCTGCGGAAGCCGGCGCGCGAGCTGAAGGCGTGGGCTCCCTACGCGCGGCTGCTCGCCCGGAACCCGATCACCAAGGCGATGTACTCGACCGGGACTGGCGTCGGCGACGAGTTCGTGCCGACGGACCTGGCGCCGAACATCGTCCGGATCATGACGACCGAGGCCGTGGTGGCTCCGCTGTTTGGCGATGTCATCGACGTGCCGACGAACCCCTACACCGTGCCGGCGATCATCAGCCGGATGACGATCTACTCGCCGCCAGAGTCGTCTGGCGACACGTCGGCCGCCATCCCCGCCAGCACGCCTGGCACCGCTCAGCGCTCGGTGACGTGCTACCAGTTCGCTGGTCGCGTGCTGCTCAGCGGCGAACTGGTCGAGGACAGCGTGGCGCCGGTCCTGACGGTGTTCCAGCAGGAGGCCGGCATCGCGTTGGCCGAGGCCATCGACGATGCGCTGCTCAACGGCGACGACGCGGCCACCCACCAGGACAGCGACACGACGCACCCGCTGGACTGCCGCCGACGGTGGGACGGCGTGCGTCTGCTGGCGCTCGCCAACGCCTCGACCAAGCAGGACCTGTCGACGTTCAACGCCACGAACCTCCTGGCCATGAAGACCGGGATCGGGATCTACGGCATGAACCCGGCCGTGAACTGCGCCTGGGTTGTCGGGCCCAAGGGCGAGAACAAGATGCTCGGCCTCTCCGAGTGCCTGACGATGGAGAAGTACGGTGCGGCCGCGACGATCCTCACTGGCGAGATCGGCCGCCTGTATGGCGCGCCCGTCGTGACGAGCGGGAAGGTCCGCGAGGACCTGAACGCATCGGGCGTCTACGACGGGTCGACCAAGACCAAGAGCGCCGTGCACCTGGTGAGCCGGCGCACTCGCCGGCTGTGCCGTCGCCGGGGCGTGTCGGTCATCGTGCTGCGCAACGAGGAGACCGATCAGTGGTCGGTCATCGTCCGGACGCGCATGGGGCTCCTTGACGAGTACCCGACTGCGCTCAAGGACGCCGTCGGCTACAACTTCTAGGCCCACAGCCCACGCACCCCGGAGGTGAAACGGAATGGCAACTGTTGGGGAGAGCAAGTACACGGTCTTCGATGCCTTCGACTGGGCGCTCGATGAGGACGGCAAGCCGACCACCCTCATGATCCTCCAGGCTGGGCAGATCATCGAGATCATGAAGTCCATGTTGTCGGCCGAGGCCGACGTGGCTGCTGCAGACACGAACTACAACACGTACTACCTGCAGAACGACCACGAGACGGCCAACCACAACGTGATCGCCAGCCTGGCCAACGGCCCCGCAGCTACTGGTGTGGCCGTGACCAAAGCCGGGGCCGCGATGAGCACGCCAGTCGCAGCACAGAAGGTCGTTGGCAGCGAGACGGCCGCGAAGCGGCTGATCTTCGTCAGCGCCAAGACGGGCAACGGGCTCGGTGCCGCGAGGCTGCGGGTCCATGTCTGGTACAAGGTGCTCGCCTGGAAGGAAGCCGCCTAACCCGGGCCGCTCCCAGCCGGAGGGGGCGGCTCCCGGGCTGCCCCCTCCACCCGATCGGAGACCGACATGGCGATCCGGATGCACGGCACGGCGTTCCACGGTGATGGGCGGCACGAGCTGCGAGGCCAGGGCAACGTGTTCGAGCTCTCTCCGGAGGAGGAGGCGCGGCTGCTGCGCGACTACCCAGAGCGGTTCGAGGCCGTCATCGAGGAGACCCGCTCGGAGCCGCCAGGGGAGCCGCCCCGCACTAAGCGTCTGAGGCACGCAGAGGACAAGTGACGTGGCCGACTACACCAGCGTTCGCCACATCGAGCTGACGAAGCGCAGGCCGCTGACAGCGGCCGAGTTCGGCTTGTCGGCCGACGCGATCGCCACTGCGAACGAGCTGGTGGACCTGGTCACTGGCCGCACGTTCACCCCGACCAACGGCGTGAAGCTGTTCGATGGGACAGGGACGCAGAACCTGTTCATCCCCGATCTCATCGCGCTGGCCGAGGTGCAGATCGACGACGTGGTCGAGGAGAACGTCGTGGCTTACGAGCTGAACGAGACGCCGAAGTACTGCCTCCGGCGTCAGGGCGGCAGTGCCTGGTACGGCGTCGGCAACACCTGGCACGAGTATGGCGATGTGTGGCCGGTGGGGCAGGCCAACATCTCTGTGAGTGGCCGGTGGGGCTACGCCGAGGACGTGCCGGCCGGGATCATCCGGGCGGCCACGCTGATCGCCATGGACATCCTCTGGCCGACAGGCGGAGACGACGCGGGCGCCCCCGGCGTGACGAGCGAGAAGTGGCCCGACTACGCGGTGACCTACGCCAGCCGCGTGCAGAACTGGGGCGACCTGGCCGAGCTGAGCCCCGGGGCCGCCCGAGCACTGAGGCGGTATACCCGCATGGAGCTGAACGTCGTATGAGCCTGCGCGGAGCCACCCATCTGGTCACGATCAGCGAGAAGACCACGGCCTGGGATGAGGTGGCTACGGAGGTCGAGGCGCGCATCTGGCCGTTGGGACCGGTCGAAGCGCAGGCGCTCAGCGAGTTCTACGCCGACAATGTGACCCATGGGCTGCTGGCCGAGCTGGAGAGTGGCGTGGTGGCTGGCACCAAGGTCACGGTCACGCACGCGCTGACGGCAGACGGGGTTATGGACCCTCTGACGGGCGGTGCGGAGTTCGTTGTGGTCGAGGCGACGACTGCCCGAAGTGCCCGGGCAGCCCACCACGTGAGCGCCAAGCTGCACCTGCTAGAGCGGAACGAAGCGGGTGGTCTCTGATGATCGAGGCCCGGGTCGAGGGCATGGATGAGCTCAAGCGAGGCATGCACACGACGGCCGTGGGGCTGAAGCAGGGCATCCGCCAGTGGCTGCGGGCTGCCTCGATGATGGCCGCCGACACCATCAAGGACTACTACTCGGGCAAGATGGGCGACCGCGGCCTGAACGCCCGGACCGGGTTCACGCGGGACAAGGTGCGCCGGAAGATCGACTACACGATGAGCATGGCGAAGGCCTTCCCGACGACCCAGAACGCCAAGATCTTCGAGTACGGCGGGGTCATCAAGCCCAAGGGCAAAGCGATGGTCGCAGAGATGAAGGAGGTTACCCGGTTCCCGACGCGTGGCATCGCCAAGGCCGAGGGCGTGGCCGGGCAAGACTACTTCATCATGGGGGGCACTGGGGACTACGGCGAGCACAAGAAGAGCGGTGGGGTCTACGAGAAGATGTCGGTCCTGGTCATGCGCAAGGGCCTGTACGTTAAGGCCGTGAAGCCGGTGGCGCATGCATGGGCGCGCGTGAAGCCCAAGGCCAACGAGATGTTCGACCGGCTCGTGCATGCGGTGACGCGGAGGTAATCCGATGTTCCACGATGAGACCATGCAGGCGGTGGAGGCGCTCTACTCGGCGGCAGTTGGGAAGACGGCTACCGCATCCGGCACGGCCGATAGTGGGACGCAGTTCGCACTGACCGACGCGGCGCTGGTGGACTCGGCCACGAACTGGCAGTTCGCCATCGTGACGTTTGGGACCGGGGCGGCCAACGCCGGCAAGAAGCGTATCGTAGAGACCTTCAACGGCACGACCGGGACGCTGACCTGGCGCGAGGGCCTTCCGGCAGCCGTTCGCGCGACTGACGCCTACACGCTCACGTTCGGTCACCTAGCGACGGCGACGGTGTACGAAGGCGACCAGGAGTCGTACGGCAGCAACACGCGCGTGGTGGTCGGGTGGACGGAGGACCTGGATGAGGAGCCCATCGGGATCGGCGATGACCAGGGCTCGTCATGGCAACACCTCGAGCTCACGGTGCTGGGAGTCATCCCGCACACCGGCACGAGTGAGGCGGACGCGCGCACGCTCGGCGAACAGATTCGCACGGTCGTTCGAGCGAACAAGAACCTGAGCGGGATTGCGCAGGACGGGAAGGTCGTCAGGACTCGGGGCCCACTGGTTGGCGAGGGCAACCCGGGCGAGAAGCTGCGGTTCATTGAGGTCAGGGCGCGATGGATGGGGCTCATCTAGGGGTGGTGGAGGATGGCGACCGAACTCGGGCGCGAGCAGGTCTTCAACTGGGATACGCAGCAGTCAGGAACCGCCTATAAGCGCGGCGGAATCGTGACGGGCGGCCCGGGGAATGACACGGACAATCCGTGGGAGGAGTTCGGCGGGATCGCAGGCGACTTCGTGAAGCGGGCGATGGAGGTCGAGCCGAAGGGCGGAGTCGAGGTTTGGGCCACCGCCCAGACCAAAGCACTGCTGCAGTATGGCCTCCGCGCGAGCTGGCCGAATGGCGCGCTCACGGCATGTAAGTTCCAAGTCGGCACACGCACCGAGCTGATCACCCACGAGAACGCATTGATCTCTGGGATCAACTTCGAGGTAGCCAATGGGCAGCCGCTCAAGTGCGGCGTGAACTGGTGGGCGCTGATCGATGCCGAATCTGCTGCCGGCACGCAGGCTGGGCCGGCTTCGACCGACGTGATGATGTGGTACGACGGCAGCATTACTATCGGCGGCACGACACTCGGGTGCACGCGCATCTCGGGCTCGGTCGAGAATGCCCTTGAATGGGATGACGACTGCGATGCCCGTATCGCCACGGCCAAGCGCCAGAAGAAGGGCATCCTCTACAACTGGGAGACACATACTATCGAGGCTGAGGTCAAGGTGCCGCCGACCTACGACATCGATGCAGATGCCCCTGCCAAGGACATCGCGCTAGTGGTTGTGGCCACAGATAACGCCACAGTCCCGAATAAGATCACGTTCACCTATACGAACCTGGCCTACGGCGGCAAGAAGAGCGCCTTCAAGGGCAAAGACGGGATCGTCACCTACCGCATCAACTTGATTGGGCACCCCGGGTGCCTGGCCATCACGTAGGAGGCAACGATGCTCAGGGTACGCGTGGTACTGACAACACAGGAAGCAGACCGGCGGGAGCAAGTGCGGCTGATCGCAGAGCGGCACGGAGGAACCCTGAAGAACTGGAAGGCCACGGCCGACGCGTTCGTCGCCGAGATTGATGGGCCGGACGCGCTGGGCGCAGAGCTCGGTGGCGCGCCGTGGGTCCTGGGCGTCGAGCCAGTGAAGGTGGCGACCAAAGGCGGCGATGTGGCATGAGGCTGCAGGAACCGAACGTCGACCTGACGGTGCGCGATGTGAAGCTGCATCTAGCCGTAGATTTCGCGGCCAAGTGCCGGCTGAACGACGAGGGATATCGTACTGAGCCGCTGGGCGACGACGACTATCGCATCGTCAGAAACTCGGGCAAGATCATCGACATCGCGCTCGACTGCGTGCAGTCGTGGGAGGGTGTCGAGAACGAGGCCGGCGAGCCGGTGGAGTATAGCCGGGCCACCGCCGAGCGACTGAGCCCGGGCATGCTCGATGAGATCGGCCGGGCGTTCTGGGATGCCGTGATGCAGGACCACCCTATCGAGAGGCTCTTCGCGGCTATGCGCGCTTTGGCCCCGACCCCCGGAGAGCCCTCCGCAACCAGCCACCCAGCAGAGAGGACCGCTACTGCGACCGAATGCTGACGTACTACCGGTGTGCCCGTGCCTATGGGTGGACACCGGACGAGGTGGACCGCCAGGACCCACGGGTTCTGGAGTCGCTGCTAGTCCTCGATGACGTGTACCACGAGATCGCGCAGTATGAGGCCGAGAAGCGGCGGGGCCGGGGGTGGGGACGATGAGTGAGTACGATGTAGCAATCGTCCTCAAAGCCAGGGACCTGGCGTCTCCCACCGTCACCCGAGTCTCCGGTGAGTCAGTCCGCCAGCTCGACAAAGTGCGCGGCGCTATGGAACGTGTCGGCGCGAGCGCCAGGAGCCTCGTCAGCAGTTTCTCGTTCATGTCGGCTGGTGTCGGCCTCTCGCTCGCAGGCATCACCCGTCAGCTCGCGGGCTTCGACACGGCCATGGCCGACGTCGGCAAGATGGTCGGCAAGCGCCTGGGCGATATGGACGCGGAGTTCCGCGGCGTCAAGGCTGCTAGCCAGGCCGCTGGAACCGGCCTCCGCGATACGGCCGCCGGGATGTACCAGGTCAAGAGCGCATTCCCCACTGCAGGCACCCGCGAGCTGAACACACTTCTCGGCGTCACCAGCAAGGCCGCCAAGACGGCGCACATGGACATGGGCGAGATGGCGCGCGCGCTCGCTGCGCTCGGTCAGCCGTACGGCGCCACTGCCGACCAGATCGGCCTGTTCGCCGACAAGCTGTTCAAGGTCGAAGAGCTGAGCATGGTCAAGGTGCAGGAGCTTGCGCCGCAGATGGGTCGCGTCGCGGAGAACGCCAAAGCCGCCGGCGTCAGTGTGGATGAGTTCCTCGGTGGCCTGGCGGTGCTGACGAGCAAGGGCATGCCTGTCGAGCAGGCCATTACGGGCATGCGTTCGGTCATCAACCAGATCATCAACCCAGCCGAGCAGGCGGCCGAGGCAGCGAAGGCAATGGGCCTGAACTTCTCGGCAGCTGGCATCAAAGCG
>Ga0209201_1002715_pt1 | contig 16740 bp, 12 predicted proteins | sample AD_UKC055_MetaG_FD_184411 | JGI IMG/M metagenome (GOLD analysis project Ga0209201, IMG submission 184411) | Active sludge microbial communities of municipal wastewater-treating anaerobic digesters from USA - AD_UKC055_MetaG (SPAdes) (version 2) | ecosystem: Engineered > Bioreactor > Anaerobic >...
TTCAGGATTATAATGATGAGAATAAATTCTCACAGGACGATCTGTATGTTCTCGATTTCATCGGTAACCAGACAGCAATTGCTCTGCAGAGAAGGATCATGCTCGATAATCTGATAACTGCCAGGCAGAAGGCCGAAGAAGCTGCCCAGTCGAAGCAGATCTTTATGTCGACAATGAGCCATGAGATAAGAACCCCTCTTAATGAAGTGATCGGTATTACAAACCTTCTCCTTCAGGGCAATCCGAGGGAGGATCAGATGGACTATATCAAAACTCTCAGATTTTCAGGAAATCATCTTCTTACTCTTGTAAATGATGTTCTTGATTACAATAAGATGGAATCCGGCAAGATCATTTTCGAACAGATCAGATTTAATCTTAATGATTTCCTCGATGAGATAGTGAGATCTTATTCTTTCAGATCTAAAATCAAACAGCTTGATTTCTCTATAAGGAAAGAAGGCAATCTGCCGGTTAATGTCATCGGTGACCAGATAAGGCTGAACCAGATCCTTTCGAACCTGCTTTCAAATGCACTTAAGTTTACAAGGCAGGGTGGTATTACTGTTACGATAAAGGAACTGGAGAGAAAAATCAATCAGACCAAACTTGAATTTTCTGTCCGCGATACAGGTATCGGTATACCTCCTGAAAAGCAATCTGCAATTTTCGAGAATTTCACCCAGGCCTCATCTGATACAACAAGACGGTATGGAGGAACGGGCCTCGGTCTGGCAATCTGCAAAAAACTGGTTGAATTGCAGGGAGGTGTAATAGGCGTTGACAGTGAACCAGGATCAGGATCAACATTCCGGTTCACACTGACCTTTGAAGTATCATCTGAGGGTGCAGGAACTGAAGAAGCTCAGGCTGTCGAATCATTCAGCGGCCTCGAGGGTAAAAGGATACTTGTTGCCGAAGATAATAAGATCAACTTCTTTGTAGCCAATAAGTTCCTTACAGGATGGGGTGTTATTGTCTCACATGCCGAAGATGGTCAGCTGGCTATCGAAAAGCTTGAAAATGAGGACTTCGACCTAATACTTATGGACCTTCATATGCCGATAATGGATGGAATTGAGGCAACAAAGATCATCAGAAATTCAGGTAATCCCCGGATAAAAGATATACCCATAGTGGCGCTTACTGCTGCAATTATGTCGGAGAACCACGACCGGATGGATCAGCTTAATATTAATGATTATGTGCTGAAGCCTTTCAAGCCTCATGATTTGTTCGAACGGATAAAGAAACATATAAGGTAGGGCGCAACGGCACAACGGCACAACGGTACAGGGCATAGCCGTCAACTTAAGAAGTTTTGGGTATAAAAATTTCCCCTCCTTTTTTTAAGGAGGGGTGGCCAGACCATAAAATCATCTAATGTGCAGAAATATAGAATTTCTGGCCGGGGTGGTTTGTTTTATTCTGAGAGCTAAGTTCCCGTTAGCTAATTTCTTATAAACCACCCCGGCCGGGAAAGCAGAAATGTAAACATATCATAAATAGCAATCCCGGCCACCCCTCCTTTGAAAGGAGGGGAAAGTTATTTAGCTATATTCCAGATATATACAATAGTTTTCGTTATTATTGCATTTCTTAGGTTGACGGTTATGCCCTGCACATTGTATCTATTTGATACAGTGTTTGCTGATATAATCTGTAGCTTTCTTGTTCCCGAGGCTGAAGGATTTTTTAAAATCAAAGCAGGCATCATCTGTTTTTCCTGAGTTGAGAAGTGCAATGCCCTTGTAAAGCCATGTCTCGGAATTTCCGGGATCCAGATCCAGTGCCATTGCATAATCCTTAACAGCCCAGTCCCACGACCTTGCCGCGAAATATGAACCAGCCCTGTCTAAATAACACTGAGGATCATTCGGATTATTCTTCAGGTTTTCCGAGAAATATTTCAGCGCTTTAAGGTTATCTCCCGATGTGGCATTCAGCTTTCCTGCCATGCTTAAGGCTTTTATGTCTTCGGGATATAATTCAAGATATTTCTCAATATCGGCAATTGCTTTATCAGTCTCGCCGGTTTTCCTGTAACATTCGGCACGCTGTATAAGAAGAACCGCATCAGCTACATCAAGGCTCAGTAGTTTTGAATAGGTACCTGAAGCACCCGCCGGATTATTTAGGCTTTCCTGTGCCTGAGCCAGGGCTTTCAGATATTTCTCATTTCCGGGATCGGTTGCAAGTAATTCCGAAAGGATCCTGACAGCAGATGTAAACCTGCCGGCAGTTATATCCACAAGCGATTCAGCATACCTTGCAATCACACTTCCCGGGTAACTCTTTTCAAGCTCATTAAGAACCGCCGATGCTTCTTCAATTTTACCGTTTGAAGTATAATATTCTATTTCCGATATCTTTTTTTCAGTCAACGAATACCAGTCTTTTTTCCAGAATTGCCTCCATTCCGGCCTGTTCTCTATCCTGCTGAATGCCGGATCGAGCATTATTTCCTTTTCACTCCTCCTGAAAACAGACTTCATACTCAACTCAAGATGATACAGGGAAGTAGCAGCATCCCCCTTAAGTGCATATACCCTTGCAAGAGCATATTCTCCTGACTGATCATGAAGATCATTGGCAGAATTCAGATCGGCAATCGCTCCCGAATAGTCACCTTTTAATATATATGCTTCAGCTCTTTCAAGGAGAAGACGGTTATTCTTCTGTTTCTCCAATGCTTCTGTAAGTATCTTAACAGACTTATCAGGCCTTCCTGTGGAATTGAATGCTTTTGCTTTTAGCAGATAATCGAGGACTGATTGACCGTATACCGGTTCGGGAAATACCAGAACAGTAAGTGCCAGCAGGATACCTGCTATATATAGTAGTCTTGTTTTCATTTGGTCTCCTCCTTTCTGACTTCTGCTCCCTTTTCAGTTATTACATGAACAAATCCTGTAAGGTGGAACTGTTCCAGTCCGGTAATTCGCCGTTCAAAGACATCGCACTGATAAAAGTACACACCCGGTGAAACTATCTTGCCCTTATAGGTACCGTCCCAGTTGATCCTTGGCTCACTAGTGCTGAAGATTAAAAGTCCGTTCCGGTTAAACAGTTTAAAATCTATCTTCTCCACCAGGCCGGATGCTTTGGCTATCAATTCATCATTGAAATTATCACCGTTTGGAGTAAATACGTTGGGAATTTCATAGAAATTACACGAGTCGACACAAACCTTTAATGATTTTTCACTTTCATTTCCATGTATATCAAAAGCAGATACGGCATAACAACCCGAAATAATATCTCCCGGATAATGTTTGTAGGTAAGAGTATTTTTATTGTCTATGGTTGCTATCAGGGCCAGCGTCTCCTCATATGTCATTGCATACCATATCTTGTAACCTGAAATATCTTCCTTACATAGCGTATCTTCGATGGTCCAGCGAAGTTGGTTGTACAGGCTGTCACACTGGCTGGTAACATGCAGTCCGGGGGAGCAGGGAGCTTCATTATCTACAGGAGTAACACAGGTTATCTGTGAGAAATTAACCAGGTTTTTTGGCATATTTTCAGAAGGATAAGCTCCGACAGATCTGACATAATAGCAATAGCTTTTCCCGTTCTCAAGATTTAAGTCAGTAAATTCCAGTTGGTTCGTGGTACCTACCGAGTCAAATTTCATTGTAACGCTGTTCTGCCTGAAAAAATCATAACGGGTATTTATCCATGGAACGTTTCTCCCGATAATAAACCTGACCTTTCTGTCGCCGGGATTGGCTGTCAGGAAAACAGATGATGCATATGCCGCTTCACCTACAAGGAATTCACCGCCCGGTGTTCTGTTCCAGAGCTCAATTTTGTAGATATATCCGGTAGTTTGTGTATTGACCGGGGTGTCGGTAAATGTTGTATCATTAAGGGTTGATGTTGGAATAGACCTTACCTTAAGATAGTTTGTTCCTGTAATTCCCTCGGCCCTGTAAATAATATATTCCCATGGACCGGGTGCAGGGATTGTATCAAGCCTCGACGGTTTTTTCCAGCCAAGGAAAATGGCACCGGTGGAAGGATGTGTGCTGTTAATGCTTACATTTTTTATCACGGGGACACCTGAAACAAGCGATGAGGTTATCTCGTTTGATGCCTTGCTCTCAGTACCGTTATTATATACAGCCACGACACGGTAAGTGTATTCTATACCAAACTGGAGGCCCTGGTCATTATCAGAATCAATGTAAGTAACTGTTGTATTGCCAGTTGCATATCCGACCCTTACAAATCCGGTTGATGCGGGTAAGCCCGATGTACAGGAATCCTGGACAAAGGTTGATGCTCCTTCCCTTCGGTAGATGTTAAATCCTGCTATTGCATCGGTGCCATAGTTTGCCCAGTTCAGTCTGATAATTTTACCCTGTGGAAGAGCGCTCTGAAGAATTGGAGGAGGACCGAGAACCTTAATATTCATATTATCAATATCCGAAAGCTTCAGTTCTGAATTATTATCATCGGCTTTAAACACAATATTGTACGGCTGGTTTCTCACGGTTTCATGACATGGGGTCCAGCTGAAGCGCGAAGATGATGATCCGGCAACCGAATCAATTTTGGTAAATTGTGCTTTGCATGTTTCGATATTAAAGACACCCGAGTTAGCAATCTGCTGAATATAATCACCATTCGGATCGGTAGCTGAAACAATGAACTGAAGGGGTTTTCCGACCTCGACACAGAAATTTTTCAGCGGGCTGTTCACCGGAGGTTTGTTATTGGTTTTGAAAACCTCGATTTGCATATCACGGACTACAGTCCCGATTTTTTTTCCACCTCTCCATTCCTGAATTTCCATTGCAACATTATAAATCCCCGTATCAGCAGGAGTATTCCAGATAAGGTCGCCAGTAACTGAATCAACACGCAGGTAGTATGTAGAGGGAGGCAATGTGTAATTCTCTATAGGCTTACCGTTTTCACGAGTACATGTTGTAAGCTGATATGAAAGACTGTCGCCATCAGGATCGTAGGCAGCCGGATTATGAATGAACACATATCCCAGGGCAGCCTTGTCATAAGGGGGATTTAGCAAAACGGGAGTGCTGTTCCTTCCCATCGACGGATTTACAATCAGTATTGTGGAGATTGAGAATACAACATTGACACTGTTCGGGATATTCTTTACTCCGTAATTTCTGTTGGGATCCTGTACAACTATTTTGTAAACACCCGGTCCGGGGTAAGTATGCTTTATCTTATAAACATTCCGCCTGTAATAATTTGGCAAAGTGACTTTTTCGATCCTTTCAGCAGTGGAAACAGTGTTATCACCCCAGTCTACATCAAGCTGCTGCCTGTCGGCCAGGCTTAATGTATAAGTAAATGTGGTTATTGTTATCTCATATGTCAAATCCGAAATCTGAACATAAGTTATCTCACCTGCCCTGTTATGGGTGGCTGAAAGTATCAAAAAGTCAAATGATAATAGTAAAATCGCCAAAAATCTTTTCATAACCTGCCTCCTTACTTCCTCCAGTTACCTTATAAAAAACGTCCGATCTGTTTTCTCCGGAGTCAGCCTTACTCCTTCTTCAAAATCATTAACCCTGATTATTGTCATATTAGCCTGATCTTCATATAACCCCGTCATTATCTCATTCCTTACTGAAATAACTGCCGGTTTGCCCTCTGACCTGAAAACAAGGTTGGCACTTATCTCATTATCCCGGGTTGCCAGTGTCTGATTTAATAACTTGCCTTCAAGCTGTTTATTGTTTACCGAAATAACTACTTTCCCCGTCAGATACCTGCCCAGAAGTTCTTCAGGGAACGATTGACTGTCAGGACTATAAGACTGTCCGGAATCTTTATCGAACAACTTATAGTCGAGCAGGAAATCATCAAAGTACATTCTTACAAATACCTTTATGGAATCAGTACCGGGTACATGCTCTATACTTGTGAGGCTTACATGTACCGGGTGTAACATGACCGATATTGCAAGTGTCAGAATCTTTACCATCCCAGTATGTCTTCAGGCCTGGAAATATCATCAAAAATCAGACCAATCAGCCTGGTTTACCGGATATTCTTGCCCTGTTTACAAGATAATCAACAGTTCCTACTTCAATGAACGAAAATCCGGATCCTCCCGAAAAGTTTCCGGCAAGAACAACTACAACATCATCGCCGTTGAAATCATGTGTCGTTGTCATCTTATCAAGGGCTATACGAATAAACTCATCAATCGATTCCCTGCGTTCCTGGTAGCTGGTATAAACGCCATATGAAAGTGCCAGTTCCCGCATTGCCCTTGTTGTATAACACTGTGCGAGGATCAGGTTATAACCTCTGTATGCTGCCATATCTTTTATCGTTCTGCCTCCGCTGGTATCGGCAATTATTCCCTTTGCCCCGATCCTGATCGATGTTTCAACCGCTACTTTTGCCAGATATGATGAGATCTCCCCTGTAACATTTATGAAGGGAGTGTCAAGGAATTTCTCCTTATTCCTTTCTACTTCAATGGCCACCTTTGTCATTGTCCTGACAGCTTCCACAGGATATTTTCCGTTAGCAGTCTCTCCGCTAAGCATTATTGCATCTGTCTGTGAATAAATAGCATTGGCAATATCGCTTACTTCAGCTCTCGTCGGTCTGGGATTTGCAATCATGGAGTGGAGCATCTGGGTTGCAACAATAACAGGTTTCCTGCAATAGATACACCTCGATATTATCATCCTCTGTATTGATGGTATCTTTTCATAAGGTATTTCAATTGCCAGATCGCCCCTGGCCACCATTATGCCATATACAACTTCCAGAATATCAGTTATATTTTCAACCCCCTCCTGGTTCTCTATCTTGGCTATGATCTTTATTCCGCTCTTATACTTATCTATTTCAGCCTGAACATCAAGAGCATCCTGGCGTGACCTTACAAATGAATGTGCTATGAATTCTATATCATTCTCAGCTGCCATCTTAATAAAAACCCTGTCTTTGTCAGTCAGTGAAGGCAGTTCTATTTTAACCCCCGGTACATTAACACTCTTCCTGGATCCTATTATCCCGTCATTTTCAGCCTTGCAGACAAGGATATCACCTTCTTTTCGTACTGCTTTAAGTTCAATCTCACCATCATCGATCATGACCATTGCGCCTAAGGGTATTTCTTCCACAAAACGCCTGAGGCTGACATAAAGCATATCCTGCGATGATTTCTGTTCGGGATCACCGGCAATTTTAATAGTTTTCCCTTTTTTAACAGTTATGGGATTGTCACAAAGCGTTGTCCTTATCTCAGGCCCTTTTGTATCAATAAGGATAGCAATCTTATCGGATACTTCCCTTACATTTCTAATTATGCGCAATGCTCCTGACAGGTCGAGATGTGCCGAGTTTATCCTGACAACATCCATCCCGGCTTCATACAACTGCCTGATAAAATCCGGTTCACAGTTCTTGTCGGATATAGTAGCGACTATTTTTGTTCTTTTGCGAACCTTATTCACTTTTTTCTTGTTTTAATTTTTCAATAAGAGCTTCCACTGCCAGCCGGTAACTGTCAAGGCCGAAGCCGGCAACCGAACCGAGGCATCTGGCAGCTATCAGGCTTCTGTGGCGATACTCCTCACGTGCTGAAATATTCGTAATATGAACCTCTACAGCCGGGGTATGGACTGAAGCTATGGCGTCGGCAATAGCCACCGATGTATGTGTATAGCCTCCGGCATTAATTATAATCCCATCATAAGTAAATCCCTTCCTTTGTATCTCATCGATTATCTCTCCTTCAATGTTTGACTGAAAATAATCAAATTCGATAACGGGATACCTTTCCCTGAGTGTAGCCAGGTAGTCATCGAAGGAGGTACTCCCGTATTTTGCAGGTTCTCTCTTCCCGAGAAGATTGAGGTTGGGACCATTAATAATGCTGATCTTCATATGAAAATAATGAATTATATGGTGGTAAAAATATATAAAATATTGTACTAAACAGTAATTAAAGTTTGGAGTTTGGAGTTTGGAGTTTGGAGTTTGGAGTTTGGAGTTTGGAGTTTGGGGTACTTAAAGTTGGGCTGACGGCAGGCAGGGAGTAAAAATGTTTGATTTTGTGATTACATTTGTGACACCTACCGTAATACAATTAAGTCGATGAGCCTATCCTGGAAGCAGGCCATAAAGGATTTTGAAACATATCTGCGGCTCGAAAAATCGCTGTCGGAGAACAGTATTAAAGCCTATTCTGACGACGTGCAGAAACTGGAAACATATTTCTCTGAAAGGGGAATATCAAGGATGCCGCCGGAAGTCAGTTATTCCGATATGAAAGAATTTCTTTCATGGTATGGATCAGGGAATCAGAATGCCAGGACTCAGGCACGGACAATTTCAGGGATAAGATCATTTTTCAGGTTTCTTCTTATCGAGGAAGAGATAAGTGAGAATCCTGCATCACTGATAGAATCTCCGAAAACGGGATTGAAATTACCTGAAGTCCTGTCAGTTGCGGAGATAGACAGGATGATAGCTGCAATTGATCTAAGCAGGCCGGAAGGGCACAGGAATAAAGCGATAATTGAAACCCTTTACGGCTGTGGTCTGAGGGTTTCTGAACTTGTCGGATTGCGTCTGACAGATATACATGACGGTGAGGGATTTGTGGCCGTCACCGGAAAAGGGAACAAGCAAAGGCTTGTGCCCATAGGCAGAAAAGCTTTGAAAGAGATTGAACTATATAAGGAAGAACGGAAGAAACTTGTAAAGATCCATGATCAGAACATTGTCTTTCTCAACCGCCGCGGGAGAAAACTTACAAGGGCCATGATCTTCACAATAATAAAGGATCTGGCTGCCCGGTCAGATATAAGGAAAAAGATCAGTCCGCATACATTCCGGCACTCATTTGCCACACATCTTATTGAAGGAGGAGCCGATCTGAGAGCTGTTCAGGAGATGCTCGGACACGAATCGATTCTTACGACGGAGATATATACTCATATCGACAGAAGTTACCTTCGGGATACACTTCTTATGTTTCATCCGAGAGCATAAAAATGAGTGAGGTTCCGGATTTCTGAAATTCAATTATAAATATTAAATTTGCCACCTATTTTGAAAATACATTAATTAATTATCTCAAAACTATACAAGTATGTCAAAAGTAAAAAGAGTTTACTCCTTTGGAAAGAAAACTGCGGACGGTAAAGCCGATATGAAGAATCTTCTTGGTGGTAAAGGTGCCAACCTTGCAGAAATGTGTCTTCTGGGCCTTCCTGTTCCTGCCGGTTTTACAATTACAACCGAAGCCTGTACAGAGTATTATGAAAATAACTGTCAGCTCCATCCCGATCTTATGCCCGAAGTATGGTCTGCAATGAAACTGACTGAGGAAGCCATGAACATGAAATACGGTGATCCGGAAAACGCTCTTCTTGTTTCCTGCCGTTCAGGTGCACGCAAATCGATGCCGGGTATGATGGATACTGTCCTCAATGTCGGGCTCTGTTCCTCAACCATTCCGGGATTCCTGAAAAAAACCAATAATCCGAGGTTTGTATGGGATTCATACCGCAGGCTTATAATGATGTATGCCGATGTGGTTATGGAAAAAGCTGAAGGTATTGAACCTCAGGATGGTAAAGGGATCCGTAAGGTTCTTGATGAAATGCTCGATCAGTACAAACACAATAAAGGATATAAATCGGATACGGATCTTACAGCCGACGATCTTAAATTCCTGGCTGAAGAATTCAAGAAGAAAGTAAAAGAGGTTCTCGGGACTCCGTTCCCTGATGATGCAAGGGAACAGCTTGAAGGAGGTATCAAAGCTGTTTTCAAGAGCTGGAATGGCAAGAAAGCCGTTTCCTACCGCCGCATCGAGGGTATTCCTGATGACTGGGGTACAGCCGTGAATGTACAGGCAATGGTATTCGGGAACATGGGAGATACATCTGCTACAGGTGTTGCTTTTACCCGTAACCCTGCCACAGGTGAGAACCTGTTCTATGGCGAATGGCTTGTCAATGCACAGGGAGAAGATGTGGTTGCAGGTATCCGCACCCCCAGCCCTCTTAACAATGAAACGAAGAATGAGCAGAACAAACACCTGAAAAGCATGCAGGAAGCCATGCCGGGTACATACAAGGAATTATGTGATATCCGTGATATCCTTGAGAAATCCTTCCACGACATGCTCGATATAGAATTCACAATCCAGGAAGGAGTTCTTTATATGCTTCAGTGCCGTGCCGGTAAAAGAACCGGAACTGCGGCTCTCAATATGGCAATGGATATGCTTCATGAAAAACTGATCGATGAAAAAACGGCAGTATTACGTGTTGATCCCGCACAGCTCGATGAACTTCTTCACCCGATCTGTGACCCCAAAGCCGAATCTAAAGTAAAAGTATTAGTCAAGGGTCTGCCTGCAGGCCCCGGAGCAGCTGTCGGTAAGGTTGTATTTACAGCCGAGGATGCTGTTGCATGGTTCCGTAAAGGAGAGAAAGTTATTCTTCTTCGCGAAGAGACCAATCCTGAAGACGTTGAAGGAATGCGTGCTGCAGAAGGTATCCTTACCGCCCGCGGTGGTATGACATCCCACGCAGCCCTTGTTGCCCGCGGCTGGGGTAAATGTTGTATTGTCGGAGCCAGCGCTCTTCATGTTGATGTAGCTGCTAAAACAGCAAAAATTTCCGGATCGAGTATTGTAATTAAAGAGGGTGATGTCCTTACACTCAACGGGACAAAAGGAGCTGTATATACCGGTGCATTAACCCTTATGGATGCTTCAGAGAATCCAAGGTTCAGGGAATTCATGGCACTGGTTGACAAGTATCGTAAAATGGGAGTTCGCACGAACGCCGACACTCCTGCCGATGCAAAAATTGCACGCGACTTCGGTGCTGAAGGTATCGGCCTTTTCCGGACCGAACATATGTTCTATGGAAAGGGTTCAGAAGAACCTCTCTTCCTGCTGCGTAAAATGATATTAAGCGCTACCGAAGCTGAAAGACGGAAAGCCCTTGATGAGCTTTATTCATATTCGAAAGAGAACATGAAAGCCACCCTTGATGCAATGGACGGGCTGGCTGTAACTTTCAGGCTCCTCGACCCGCCGCTTCATGAATTCGTTCCACAGGGAGCAGAAAAACAGGAAGAACTGGCAAAAGCTCTCGGCATCAGAAAAGAAGATGTGGCAAAACGCGGAGAAGCATTACATGAATCAAATCCGATGATGGGTCACCGCGGTGTCCGCCTGGGAGTAACCTATCCCGAGATTACTGAAATGCAGCTCAGATCAATGTTCGAAGCTACCGCCGAACTTATTAAGGAAGGTAAACACCCGAAACCTGAATTGATGGTCCCCGTAACATGCGACGTTTCAGAACTTGATTTTACAAAGAAAATCTTTGACAATATCTATAATGAAGTATGTAAAAAATACGGCCTCAGCAAGATAGATTGCAAATACGGAACCATGATCGAGATCCCGAGAGCTTGTCTGCTTGCCGACCGTATGGCTAAAACAGCTGAGTTCTTTTCATTTGGTACCAATGACCTTTCACAGATGACATTCGGATTCAGCCGTGATGATATCGGCGGATTTATGAATGCATACCTCGATAATAAGATGCTGGCTGCCGATCCTTTCCAGACAATTGACCAGGATGGTGTTGGTCAGCTTATAAATATGGCTGTCCAGAAGGGAAGAGCTACAAGATCAGATCTGAAGATCGGAATCTGCGGTGAACAGGGTGGTGACCCTGCTTCAGTTGAATTCTGCTTCAAGGCCGGTCTGACCTACGTAAGCTGCTCACCTTTCAGGGTGCCCATAGCCAGACTGGCAGCGGCACAGGCTTCAATCAAATCCGGAAAATAATTACTGAATCTGATTTTGTTATATAAAGGGACGTTGAATGTAACGCCCCTTTTTTAATTATCTGTACAGAAAATATTAATCATTTAAGCCATATTGGTCATAATTTTGGAATAACAGGAGATTATTAATTAAAATCATTAACAATTATTAGTGATTCAGAAGAAATTGTTAGTAAAATCATAATAAAATAAAATTAAGGTTGTATTAATTCTGGAATCTATTCATATATTTGGAGCGATAGTTGGGTGATAAATCTTTAATATTTAAAAGAATTTTTATGACGAACAACCGGAAATTAATCGTATGGGTAAAAGAATGGGCTGAAATCTGTCAGCCTGAAAAAATACATTGGTGCGACGGTTCTGATAAAGAAAATCAGATGCTGCTTGATATGATGGTTAATAATGGAAGTGCCATAAAGCTCAACGAAGATAAACGTCCGGGAAGTTATTATTTCCAGAGTGATCCCAGTGATGTTGCCCGTGTGGAGAACCGTACTTTTATCTGTTCGGAAAAGCAGGAAGATGCTGGTCCGTCGAACAACTGGTGTGATCCACGCGAAATGAAAAATACCCTGCTAGGTTTATATAAAGGTTGTATGAAAGGCCGTACAATGTATATCATACCCTTCAGCATGGGCCCGCTTGGTTCAGAAATAGCTCACATAGGTGTCGAGATCACCGATTCCCCCTATGTTGTGGTTAATATGAGGATCATGACAAGGATGGGGAAAGCTGTCCTGGATGTTCTCGGGGATAAAGATTTTGTTCCCTGTATACATTCGGTCGGGGCGCCTCTTAAGCCTGGAGAAAAAGATAAAAAATGGCCATGTGCTCCTATAGAACAGAAATTTATCACTCACTTCCCCGAGACCAATGAGATATGGTCGTATGGAAGCGGTTATGGTGGAAATGCGCTTCTGGGGAAGAAATGCTTTGCCCTGAGGATTGCTTCCAATATGGCACGCAGGGAAGGTTGGCTGGCCGAACATATGCTCATAATGGGTATTACAAATCCTGCCGGAATCAAGAAATATTTTGCTGCAGCATTCCCGAGTGCGTGCGGTAAAACGAACCTTGCTATGCTGATCCCGACAATCCCCGGATGGAAAGTTGAATGTGTCGGAGATGATATTGCCTGGATGAAATTCGGGAAAGACGGCCGCTTATATGCGATCAATCCCGAGTATGGCTTTTTCGGAGTGGCTCCATACACATCAATGAAGACGAATCCCAATGCCATGCTTTCATGCCGGGCAAATACAATTTTCACAAACACTGCCCTTACCCCCGATGGTGATATATGGTGGGAAGGTATCGGCCACGACATACCGGAAAATACAATTACATGGACAGATGAGAAATATGATCCTGCGAACGGCAAGCCGGCAGCTCATCCGAATGCACGGTTTACAGCTCCGGCCGGCCAATGCCCTGTTATTGACAGCGACTGGGAAAATCCTGCCGGAGTTCCGATCTCGGCAATCCTTTTCGGAGGTCGTCGCCCCGATACATTACCGCTGGTTTACCAGTCCTTCGACTGGAATCATGGTGTTTTTGCAGGATCAATAGCCGGTTCCGAAGTAACTGCAGCAGCAATAGGACTGAAAGCCGGTGTCCGCCGTGATCCTTTTGCAATGCTTCCGTTCTGCGGATATCATATGGGAGACTATTTCTCACACTGGATCAGGATCGGAAAGAACGCTCCTGACAAAAACAAACTGCCGAAAATATTTAACGTCAACTGGTTCAGGAAAAGTTCACAGGGTAAGTTCCTGTGGCCGGGATATGGTGATAACATCAGGGCACTTAAATGGATATTCGAACGTATTGAGGGAGCCGACAACGCCACTGAGACACCGGTCGGACTGGTTCCAAAACCCGGAAGTATTGATACAAGCGGACTGAACGAAATTGAAAAAGATATGCCTGAGATCCTCAAAACTGATAAAAACGAATGGCTGACTGAAACTGAATTAATAACGACGCATTATGCTACATTCGGCGACCGTCTGCCTGAAGAACTTAAACATCAGTTTGAAGCTCTGAAGGCAAGGTTGAACAGGTAAATATCCTGAAATGACAACAATCTATATAATCGCTGCCGGCCTGACAGCGTATTTACTTGGGTCAATCCCGTCTGCAGTATGGGTAGGAAGGCTTTTTCACGGTATCGATGTCAGGGAACACGGCAGCGGAAATGCGGGTGCAACAAATGTAATACGGGTTCTCGGCTGGAAAACCGGGATCCCGGTATTGTTATTTGATATGGCCAAGGGATTTCTGGCAGCAATGCTTCCCCGGCTGTTTAACCTGGCTCCTCAAGACAGTGCCATGCTTGTCAATCTTCAGATCTTTACAGGTTTAATGGCTATAACAGGTCATATTTTCCCTGTTTTTGCAGGATTCAGGGGAGGAAAAGGAGTTGCTGCCATGTTCGGCATCCTCCTGGCTATCCATCCTCCGGTAACACTCTTATGCCTGGGCGTCTTCCTGGTCTTCTTCCTGTCAACCGGAATAGTATCAATAGGATCAATGGCTGCCGGAATAGCGTTTCCCATATTTTTACTTACCTTCTTCAAAACACCCTCCGTTTTTTTCAGGATATTTTCAGTAGTGGTTGCTGTTGCTTTGCTGGTAACTCACAGGAAGAATATCCAGCGCCTGTTAAAAGGGGAGGAAAAGAGATTATTCGGAAAAAAGAAGGGGTGATGTCATGTATTCTCCCCTGTGCCCCGTAGCCGTCAACCTAAGAGGATTTGGGTATTTAAGTTTCCCCTCCTTTTTTTTTAAGGAGGGGAAGTTATTTAGCTGCAATCCAGGTAATTACAGTAGTTTTCATTATTATTGGATTTCTTAGGTTGACGGATATGCCGCTGAGCCTCTGCGCCTTCCCTAAAAATTCTCCAGTATTTCTATTCTCTTCTCTATCGGCGGATGGGTAGCAAAAAGCGTTGTGAAAGATACCGATGAATTTTTCAATTCCTTTTGAGGATTTTCGATGAACATCTGGGCAACATCATTCCTTTTTACCGCTTCGATAGTAGGATCACCTGAAATTTTCCTCAAAGCTGATGCCAGGGATAACGGATTTCTTGTAAGCTCAGCCGCCCCCGCATCTGCAAGATATTCACGCTTCCTCGAAAGTGCAAACCTGAATAGCGATGCAATTATATAACCTATAGTGGCCAGGATGAGAGCAATGACCATCGCTGCACCACTACCGTCTTTTTTGCCCCTGGAAGCACTTCCAAACCTCATCGACCTGAACATCGTCTCAGATATGAAAGCAAATATCCCCACAAAGATTATTGAAATTATGAGCAGTCTTACATCCCGGTTACGGATATGTGTAAGCTCGTGGGCGATCACCGACTCAAGTTCCTGATCATTAAGCTTGTTAATTATGCCCCTTGAAAGCGACACAGTGTATGTGTTCCGGTTTATACCACTGGCAAAAGCGTTGAGTGAATCATCGTCAATAACATTCACTTTCGGCATAGGCATACCAGCCGAGATACAGAGATTCTCAACCAGGTTATAAATACGCTTGTTCTCCTTTCGTTCAAGGGGTTTGGAACCTGTTGCATTGTTTATCATTGCAGTATGTGAAAACCATGCAATCAGAAACCATATCAGCACCCCAATGGTGATCCATGGTATAGTATTGAAGAACTTCGAATTGATTACAGAAATGAGGTTGTACTGTTCCTGTTCTGACATAAAATACTTTGATTCCCCCAATGATGTAAGAAGGAAAAAAAGCCAGGTCAGGGCAAAAAATACAACAGGGAACAGGATCAGAATTATCACAGAATTCCTGTTGTTCTTTCTGATATGGCTTTGTAACCCGAAATACTTCATGTGAATGTTCAGAACTGGATCTTAGGTGGTTCTTCAACAGTTGTACGTTGTTCTCCAAGGTCGAACATAGGCTCTCTCTTGAAATTGAACAGAGTTGCAACAAGATTGGATGGAAATATTTCAATAGCTGTATTAAGCTCTTTTGTTGCCGAATTGAAGAAACGTCTTGCTGCGGCAATTTTGTTTTCAATATCGGCTATTTCGTTCTGCAGGTCAAGGAAATTCTGACTTGCCTTCAGATCTGGGTATGCTTCCACGGCAACTTTCAGTCCGTCGAGGGCTGTAGACAATCTTTGTTCCGCAGAGATCTTTTCATTTATTGTCTTTGCCTGCATTGCATTTGCACGGGCTTCGGTTAACTCAGTCAGTACCCCACGTTCGTGCTGCATATAACCTCTGACAGCTTCAACCAGTTGCGGGATCATGTCATGCCGCTGCTTTAGCTGTACATCAACATCCGCAAAAGCCTGTTCCCTGCTGTTTCTCAGACGGATCAGCCTGTTATAAAGTGAAACAGCCCAGAGAACAATAAGGACAATTAATCCGAGTATTACAAGTAGGATCATTTTCGTTTTGATTTAATTAGCGATATAAAACATAAATTTTGTTAAAAAATAAAGATAGCAATTCCTGCCATATTTAACCAAAACAAAAAAGGCAATTTTGACTAAACAATATCAAAAAGTTGGTTTGCTGAAAATACTTCCAGCAAGATAATACGTATAATGGTTATATTTTGATTTATTAAGCACAGTTATGATCAAGTCAATTAACATAATATCAATAATATATAACATATTTGACTTTGAAATATCAGCAACAATCAATCTTATTCTTTTTGCCTGTAGGGCATATGGTATTGTAGGTAAAGGTTCTATCGAATGTTTTAATACCTCGTAGAGGTTATGGAGATAAATACCATATCCGCTACGCGGTAAGCTTACTGACTTACCAAAAAGTATTTCAATTTAACAAGAGAATTGAGCAATAAAAGCTATCTTAGTTTTGCCAGGGCTTCTTTAATTCTTTTAACAGCTTCGGCAA
>Ga0209201_1002718_pt1 | contig 16710 bp, 9 predicted proteins | sample AD_UKC055_MetaG_FD_184411 | JGI IMG/M metagenome (GOLD analysis project Ga0209201, IMG submission 184411) | Active sludge microbial communities of municipal wastewater-treating anaerobic digesters from USA - AD_UKC055_MetaG (SPAdes) (version 2) | ecosystem: Engineered > Bioreactor > Anaerobic >...
ACTCTGGCTCAGGTAAGACCACCCTCGCGGAAGCAATGCTTTTCAACGGCGGGGTTATCGAGAGACGGGGTACAGTAGAAGCCAGGAACACCGTCTCTGATTACAAACCTATTGAGCAGGAGAACCGGAACTCCATCTATTCAACAGTACTTTACACCGAGTTCAGGGACAAGAAGATCAATATCCTTGACACACCTGGCCTTGACGATTTCTCCGGAGGGGTTATATCATCAATGTACGCTGCTGACACCGCCATGCTGGTGATCAACGTGCAGAACGGCGTTGAGGTGGGCACGGAAATTCACTTCAGGCATGCCGAGAGGTTCCATAAACCCCTCATCATAGCCGTCAACGGCCTCGACCATGAGAAGGCAAACTTCGAAAAGACCGTTGAAATGCTTCATGAGCGTTTCGGAAGCAATGTGACACTTGCACAGTTCCCGGTGAACGAAGGTCTCGGCTTCAACACCGTCATCGACGTCATCAGCATGAAGATGCTGCGTTACGGCAAGGATGGCGGCAAAGCCGAAGTACTTGACATCCCGGCCGAACATAAGGCCAAGGCCGATGAACTGCATGCTGCACTCACCGAAAAGGTAGCCGAAAGCGATGAGGCACTGATGGAACTCTTCTTTGCAAACGATAAGCTTTCAGAGGAAGAAATCGGACGCGGACTCCGCGAAGGACTCCTAAAGAGGGGTATCTTCCCGGTGTTCTTTGTATCATCAAAGGGAAACATCGGTATTGACAGGCTGCTCGATTTTGTGGCAGTATCCGCCCCGTCACCCGCAGACATGCCTGCAGTGAAGAACTCGAAGGGTACCGAGGTAAAATGCACTGCTGCCGGTCCTGCTTCAGTATTTGTCTTCAAGACAACCCTCGAGGAACACATCGGCGAGATCAACTACTTCAGGGTGATGTCAGGCAAGGTTACCGAGAACTTTGATGCAGTGAACACCAGCAACGGCACCAAGGAACGCCTCTCCCAGATCTTCGCATGCGCCGGCAAGAACCGCACCCGCATTCCCGAGATCCACGCAGGTGACATCGGTGGCTTCGTCAAACTGAAGAACACAAAAACAAACCATACCCTCAACGCTCCGGGGAACGACTGGACATATGAGGAAATGATGTTCCCGGCTCCTAAATACCGTGCAGCCATCAAGCCTCTCAGCGAAAGCGATGAGGAAAAGATGGGTGAGGCCCTTAACAGGATGCACCAGGAAGACCCGACAATCCTCGTCGAGTATTCCAAGGAACTCAAGCAGATCATCATCCACGGGCAGGGTGAATACCATCTCAACATTCTGAAGTGGCATCTTGACAATATATACAAGATAGAGACCCAGTTCCTTGCACCAAAGATCCCTTACCGTGAAACTATCACGAAGGCATCACAGGCCGACTATCGTCACAAGAAACAGTCAGGTGGCGCAGGCCAGTTCGGTGAGGTTCATATGATCATCGAGCCGTACGAGGAAGGTTCGGAGGCAAAGACCATGATGAAGATTGCCGGCAAGGAGATTAAGCTTTCCAACCGTGACCTGGAGGAGATAGAACTACCCTGGGGCGGCAAGCTTATCTATGTAAACTGTATTGTGGGAGGTTCCATTGATGCACGTTTCATGCCTGCGATCCTCAAGGGTATTATGGAGAAGATGGAGGTTGGTCCTCTGACAGGCTCCTATGCCCGTGACATCAGGGTCTACGTCTATGACGGCAAGATGCACCCGGTTGACTCAAACGAAATTTCATTCCGTCTGGCAGGCCGTAACGCCTTCAGCACCGCGTTCAAGAACGCCGGTCCGAAGATCCTCGAGCCTGTTTACGATGTTGAGATATGGGTTCCGTCAGACCGTATGGGTGATGTGATCAGTGACCTGCAGGGACGCCGCGGAATGGTTCTCGGCATGTCAAGCGAGAAGGGATTCGAGGTCATCAAGGCAAGGGTTCCCCTGGCAGAGATGAACAAGTACTCGACAGCCCTGAGTTCTCTCACCGGCGGTCGTGCAATGTACAACATGAAGTTCTCCGAATATTCACAGGTTCCCGGCGAGGTTCAGGATGCCGTCATCAAGGCATACGAATCCGAGGAAGAAGAGGAATAACAACCACAGATCCAATAATCTGTATAACAGGCACGTAGCGGCAGGTCTCAGACCTGCCGCTACCTGTATATGGCGGTTGCATGCATCAATGGGGCAACGTGTCTGCCGGAGCAAAACGGAACGGGTTGGGCACCGTGCCCGTGGTTCCGTCTCCGTAATGGAGCAGCAGGCTGTCGGCGTTCATGACGCTGAATATCCGGGCAGGAACAGTCAGCGTGTCAACATACCACAGGGTCACCATCTCCTCTCCGGCATCGTTGAGCAGCGTCTCAAAACCCACGACCCCTTCGTCATTAGAGATATGACTTATAAGGTAATTGTATCTCTGCTTCAGCTGAGCATTATCACCCAGCCTTACAGGCATCCCCTTCAGAACATCAGGTGTATATTTCTGGTATTCATTGAAGAACGACTTCACCGGCATGAACATCTCCCGTGCAAACTCATTCACCGGCATGCTTCCGCTGTTCTCTTCCAGGGTCACAACCCTGTAAGGAAGCTTGACATTAAACTCGGTCTCATTGACAGTGAAACGCAGGTTCTTCGATTCAATGGCCTTTATCAGCGTCTCCCTGTCAGGGGCCTTCCCTTCGGGGAAATAGATACGTACAATCACCGGGCATGCAAAGTCGCTCTGGTAACCCACTGCCTCCGTCTTCTGGTCGAGCAGGTGCTGGAGGTAGGTGGCGTCAAGCGGATCGAAGAACTTGTCAATGGTCAGGGTATGGTAAACAATGTTACTGACATCTGCAGAAGGTTCCTCAATCACCCGTTTCACGGGAACGAATATCAGTTGCTGGATTTTTTCGTCATTGTACATCGCAGTGTCATACAGAATATGTACCGTGTGGCTGGCGACGTAAGTGGATACGCCATAGATCCCTTCTACGCTTCTCATCTGGTTGGCGAAGGCGGTGGAGCTGCCGAAGCACTTGATGTTCTTCAGACCGGACATCTCGAAAGTCCCTGCGTTTGCCAGCTGTTCTTCGGTGCCCCATTGCTGGCTGATGGTGGGCAGCTCAAACAGTGAGCCGGCGGTTATGCCGAGGATGATGAGAGCGCCAAGCACCACTGCCGGCAGCCACTTCATGTTCCGTTTGTTTATCTGAAGGGTATCCTTTTCAGGGCATGCATGGAGGCAGTCGCCACACAGTGTGCAGTCGGCGTGCGTCACCTTCTCCATGGAAGCAACATCAATGCCCTGCGGGCATGATTCGGTGCAGAGTCCGCAGGAGGTACAAGTGCCGGTATTCCTTGTAACATGTACCGGATCAGGACGCACCCTGTCCATACGGGTCACCTCGAGGATATAACCTCCGGCAGTTACTATCAGAAGCGGGTAGACATATGAGATATTTAACCCCAGAAGCAGCAGTATCACATAAACTGCCATCACTCCCAGGAACCACCATGAATACTTGAAGATTGCCGAGAGGGCACCAAGAGGACAGAGGTACCGGCACCAGAAGAGCCTGAAGAAGAGAGATCCGACAAGCAGGGCTCCTATTGCTATCAGGGCCCATAACAGGACCACGTCTGTGTCAAAGCCCGACGCCACCGCGTAATAGGGATCAAATTTCTTGCAGAAGAGTTCGCTCGATTTAAGAGTAAAGTAGAAGGTTATGAAAAGCAGTACATACTTTAGGAGCCGCAGGGCCTTGTCAGCTATTCCTTTCAGGGTGATCCGGACCTTCAGCCTGTCTCCCAGCTTGCCTGTCCACTCCCCTATTGTTCCCAGCGGGCAGATGTATCCGCAGAAGAGGCGGGAGAATAGCACGATACCTATGAAGAGCGCCACTCCCATCATTATCTGTGTGCTGGTCATGGAGCATGAAAGCGAGTCCATGGTCATGTAGCTTCCCAGCGCCTGGAGGCCTCCGAACGGGCAATAGGCTTCAAAATCGGGTGCGTAGGCTTTGTCAAACAGGAGGCGGAATCCCATGAACGCGAGAATTGCGATAATGGCAAACTGATAAATCAGCTTGTACCAGTTTTGTTTCTTCATTTTGGAGGAGTTAGGGTACAAGCCAAATATATCATTTTCATCCAGAAAGGCAAATGACAAAAAGCAGCAGCGATGTCCCGGGTGGAAACATCGCTGCTGTTTGATAACTGGCAGGGGTACGGCGTCAGCCGCTTCGCCCCGCAGGGGTAATGCCCGGATCAGCAGACCCGGATGTCTTCAGGGACAGAGCCGGGAGCAACCATTCCGGATGCCGCTGCGTCAGACAGCCTGTTCTACAGACCAGACGAATGCCCTGATACCCACCTCCTTGTTGATGGCGTCAATGCGCTGCACCGCCTCCAGCAGGGGGGCAACCTTATCCTCGTCAACAAAGGTGAGGGTCACCCCGTTGATCTCGGGCCAGGTGTGGGTGCCGAGGTGAGGCACACCGGTAAAGGAGCCCACCCCTTCCACATTGTCCCACTGGGTGTAACCCCTGATGCCAAAATGCTCCAGCGTATACTCCACCTTTTCAGTAAGAGCGAGGTTGTATATAATCATTATTGCTTTCATGACTTTCCGTTTTCATGGTTTTCCTTAATCTCGTCCAGGAACTTCATATCCCTGAATGCCACCTTATGCTTCTTGTCCCTTTCGCCGTGGCGGGCAATGAGAACATAGCCCACCGGCACAAGCACCATCGTTACGATGGTTGAGAAGACCAGCCCGCCGATAACAGCGATACCCATCGGCTGCCACAGCTCGGAACCTTCCCCCGGGTTAATTGCCAGCGGGAGCATTGCAAGGATGGTGGTCAGGGAGGTCATAAGCACAGGCCTGAGCCTGGAACGGCCTGAAATCAGCACTGCCTGGTAAAGCTCCACGCCCCTGTCACGCGTAAGGTTGATGAAGTCTACCAGCACGATGGCGTTCTTGACGACGATACCGATCAGCATTATAGCGCCGATTGCGGCTATGAGGCTGAGGTTGGTGCCTGTCAGGAATAAGGCGATTGCCACACCTGAGAAGGCGAATGGTATCGAGAGCATGATGATGACAGGCATCTTCAGCGACTCAAACTGCGAGGCCATGACCAGGTAAACCAGTATCAGCGAGATAACCATCAGCAGCCCGATATCCATGAATGATTCGGACATGTCTTCAAAGGCTCCGGAGATTTCAACCATCACACCGGAGGGTATCGTCAGGGCGTCAAGCTCCTTCTGAATATCGGCTACGATAAGGTTCAGTGCTCTCTTGTAGGGTGTGACTGAAACGGTTACAATGCGTTCCTTGCGCTTCCTCTCTATGTTGGGAGGCGACCAGTATTCCTTGACAGTGGCTATTTCGCCCAGCCTGATCACCTGGCCGGTGGGAAGGGCCACCCCGATGTTCTGAAGCTCGGTGATTGAGTTACGGGCTGATTCCTTATACCTTACTATCACGTCGTACTCATCCCCGAACTGGCGCAGGCGTGTGGCAGTCAGCCCGTCAACGCGGTTGCGTATTGCTGTCGAGACCTGTGCTGTTGTCAGCCCGTATCTCAGAAGCTTGTCCTGATCAAGTATGATCTGAAGCTCCGGCTTCGACTTGTCGCGGCTGATATCGACGTTTGTGGCGCCGGGGATCTTTTTGACCTTCTCGGCAAGCTGTTCTGCCAGAAGGTTGGTCTGGGAGATGTCAAATCCGTATATCTCTATGTCAACGGTGTTTCCTCCGCCCATGGCGCCCATGCCGCCTCCCTCTGAAAGCACCGAGAAATTAATCACCTCCGGCATCGGTGAGATGATACCCCTGATCTCCTCGGCAACCTCTTCAGATGACCTTTTCCTGTCTTCCACGTCAACAAGTGCGAATGTGAAAGTGACAACATGGGTGCCGCTCTGTCCGAACAACGATTGAATCCTCCGCGTGTCGTCCGTGCCTGCTGACATTGAGATGAGCTTAATTTCAGGAATCTGTTTCCTGACTATTGAATCGATACGGTCAGCAACCTTTTCTGTTTCAGTCACCCTTGTTCCGGTCTGAAGCTCGACGGTAGCCGAAACCCTTGATTCGTCAGCCGAGGGCATAAATTCAGTGCCGATGAATTTGAACAGCATCATTGAAGCGATGAATATCACCAATGCACCAAGAATTACGAATTTCTTATGATGCAATACCCAGGCCAGTGTCCTGACGTAAAATCCGTCGAGCCACTCAAGGAATTTATGGACAGAGCCGTCCCATGTCCAGAAAGGTGCATTTTCCTTAACCGGTCTCAGTCGGAGCAACAGGGCGCTCAGTGTCGGGGTGAGGGTGATGGCGGCAAGGGTTGACATGATGATTGTAATGGATACTATCCAGCCCAGCTGTGCAAAGAGCACACCGGTCAGTCCCTTGACAAAGGTCAGTGGTAGGAACACTGCCACAACGGTAAGGGTGGTGACAATGACTGCCAGCCACACTTCGTTGGTGGCGTAGATGGCTGCCTCGCGCGGACGGCTTCCCCTCTCAATGTGCTTGGTGATGTTCTCCAGCACCACGATGGCGTCGTCAACCACCATACCTATGGCAATTGACAGTGACGAGAGCGAAATGATGTTGATGGAGCTTCCCGTCAGGAATATGTAGACAAAGGCCACCAGCAGAGAGATGGGGATGGTAAGGATGATTATCAGCGTTGCACGCCATCTGCCGAGGAAGAAGAGCACCACCAGCACCACGAACAGGGCAGCGTACATCAGCGTCTCAGTCAGGTTGTTGATTGAGCCCTGGATGAATTCCGAGGTATCCATTATCTTTTCTATCCGGATATCAGGCGGGAGGTCTTTCTGCAACTTTGTGATTTCGGCATCCACCTCGCGGCAGATCTCAACCGAGTTGGCCCCTGACATCTTCTGCACAAAGAGGGTCATCCCCTGCTTGCCGTCGATCTTTGAAACCAGTTTTGTTTCCCTGATTGTGTCGTTTACCGTGGCGATGTCACGCAGGTAAACGTTGTTTCCGTTGAAGTTGCCGACGATTACGTTTGCAATCAGGTCACTCTCGGCAAATTCTCCCTGAATCCTAATGGGGTAGTCGGTTTTGCCCATCTCCAGGTAACCTGCCGGCATGTTCAGGTTCTCGGCTCGAAGCACGTTTCCAACCTGTTCAATGGTCAGGTTGTAGGCCTCCATCCGTCGCGGGTCAACCTCAACGTATATCTCTCTTCCCGGTACACCGGAAAGTCCGACGTTACCGACGCCATCGATACGGTTAAGGGGATTAACCAGCTTCTCATCGAGTATCTTTTCCAGTCCCTTGTAGCTCTCCTCAGCGGTGATGGCGTAAAAAATGATGGGCATCATGCTGGAGTTGAACTTGAAGATTGTGGGATCCTCGGCATCTTCCGGAAGGAAGCTTTCAATGAAGGCTAGGGAACTCCTGACGTCATTTGACGCTTCATCGAGGTTCGTCTCATATTCGAATTCCATGAAGATGACCGAAACGTTGTCACTCGATGTGGATGTCATCTCCTTAAGACCGGAGACGGAGTTGAGGGCGTCCTCTATCGGACGGGTTATGTTCGTTTCAATGTCCGCCGCGCTGGCTCCCGCGTAGGTTGTGTAAACCGACAGGAAGGGGAGCTCGATCTCAGGGTAGAGGTCGATTGGCAGCTGCGTCAGGGAATAAAGCCCCATGACCATCGTGATCACGAAGATCAGTATCGTGGTGACGGGCTTCTTTACTGCACTGGCATATATACTCATAATGCGCTATTGTCTCTTGTTTGTCATTACCTGGTGATATCGACCTTCTGGCCGTTGTTGAGGCGTGCCTGGCCTTCGGTGACAAGGTTGTCACCCTCCTTAAGGGCGCCGCCGGCGATCTCGAAGCGGTCATCAAACCTTTGCCCGAGGGTGACCGGTTTCCTTACTGCAATACCGTTCTCCGTGACGAAGATGTATCTTTCATTGGTTCCCTCCTGCATCATTACTGCGTTGGCCGGAACCACGATGGCTTCTTCCTGTCCCATGTCTATAAATGATCTGGCGAACATGCCGGGACGAAGCAACTCACTGCCGTTGCTGATACGTACCTCGGCATTGAATGACCTTGACATGGCATTAATGGTAGGATGTATCCTGAAGATGGTTCCTTCGAAGCTTTTGTCAGGGTATACGTCAGCCACGATACGCACTTTCATGCCGTTCTTTATAAGCGGGAAATACTGTTCCGAGATGCTGATGATGATTTTCACGGGATTGATCTGCATCAGGGTGACAACGGCAGCCTTGCCTGACATGCCGGGTGCTCCCGAATAGAGTTCGCCATCCTCAAGGTATTTGCCGGTTATGATTCCGGAAAACGGAGCCTCGAGCATGGTGTTCTCCTCCATGAAATCTACGTTTGTCTTCATAACCTCGTATTGCGCTTTCGTCTGGTCATAGAGCTGCTCCTTCACGCTTCCGACCTTGAGCAGGGTGTCAAGCCGCGCCAGGTCCTTCTCCAGGTTTGCCAGCTGAATCTTGTTAGCGTAATACTGTGTGCGGTCCATCAGGAAGAGCTTCTGTCCCTTCTGCACCCTGTCACCCACTTCGACGTATATTTTGTCAACCCTGCCCGGGGTTGAGGGGGCGAGATTAACCTCCTCGTATGCCTGAATAGTGGATGTATAGTCTATTGTTCTTGCAATCATGGTCTTGCTGACCGGCATGATCTTAACCGGGATGGCTGCAACTGAATCTGCAGTTGTTGCTGCAGAGGCTCCGGCCTTTTTTTCCTTTGGGGCACATGATGCAAGCAGAATGCCTCCGGCAAGGATCAGTGAAAAAATTGTGCGGTTCATTGTATTCTTTATTTATTGTTGTTTTTCTGTTACAGTTTGTTCATAAGCTTGTCAAATTCCACCTTGGTCTGCAGAAGGTTCATAAGGGCCTGGATATAGTTGTTCTGGGCAGTCAGGTAGTTGTTGTTGGCCTGTGTCAGGTCAAGGCTGGAAGCCATCCCCTGGTTGTACTTGTTCTGATAGCTTTCCAGGACCCGGCCTGCAATCTCTATGTTTGCCTTCTGGCTCTTGAACTGTTCATTCGCGTTAAGCAGGTTGTACCGTAACTGCCTCTCCTGCATCAGCAGCTGCTCGGAAACCATTGATTTTGTATTGATGCTCTTGTCAAGATTGATCTTCGCCTTGTTGATCTTCGCACTTCTCAGTCCGGATGCGAATATCGGAATCTGGAGCTGCAGTGCAGCTGCCGAATAGGGGAAGTACTGCATGTGCATCAGCTCGTCACCCATGCCGTTTCTGTTGTAGTAGATCGAACCCGCAAGACTGGGAAGGTTACTGGCCTTCGCGCTTTTAAGCGCCAGTTCCGACATAGCCAGCTGGGTCTCGATGAGCTGGTAGCTGATATTGTCTTCCAGCCTGAACTCATCAGCAAGAAGGGCGTCAACATCAATCTGAGCCGTTATTCCGTCAAGGTTGTCGGTAAGGGTTATCTCAGTGTTAGCCGGAACTCCGAGAAGGAACCTCAGCATGTTTTGATTAACCTCCAGTGAGCGGAGCATTGATGACCTTGAGTTTTCAAGCATGGTAACGGTAGACTGCATCTGATCCACGTCTGTGGCTTCGGCCATGCCGACACTGTACATTGCTTTGGTTGATGCAAGTATTGCATTCAGGTTTTCAAGGTTGGCATCCACAACTTTCATGGTTTCCTTCAGTGTGAGGATCAGGAAGTATACGTTCTTGACATTCTCCTTGGTGTCAAGGGTTGTCTGTGTCAGTCCCTGGCGTGCAAGTGTGGAAGCCATCTTTGCGGTCTCGACTCCCACCAGCCATGGTGCGTTGAATACAACTGCCGATGCCGACACCCCTGCAGCTGCGTCATACTTGGTACCGAACTTGAAAGGCTGTGGTGTGCCGCCTATGTCAATTATCCTTGTCATGATTGCAAGGTTGTAACCCAGTGAGGCGCTGGCGTCAATTGAAGGAAGCCCCTGAGCCATGGTTTCCCAGACACTCTTCTCCGATGCAAGCAGGTCATACCGTGCAGCTGACACGCTCCTGTTGTGGTCAAGGGCGTACTCCACCGCCTGGTCCACCGTCAGCGAGAGAGCCTGCGGGATATCCTGCGCCTGCAGTGTGGCAGAGGCTGCAGCGGCAAGAGTCATAAAAACAGCAATTAATCTTCTTTTCATATGGTTACCTATTATCTGTTCCTGTGTTAAAATCATATTTCATTTACCATTGAATCAATCAGTTCTATTCCCCGGGGAGTTGAAATGCCCCTCAGGAAGTTCACCATTATGTTACGCATGAGGTCCCTCTTCATGAACCTCTCGCTGGGAAAGAGCTCCTCGTCACCGGTCAGGGAACCTATTCCCCTGAAGGCCCTGCTGACAATCTCCACATTAATCTCATCCCTGAAGATACCCTGGCTGATCCCCATATCCAGTATCCTGCCGGCTGATTCATAGTCGGGATGTCCGCATGTTTCCTTCAGTTTCTGCATTACCTTGCTGTGGTATTTCTTAAGGTCGGCGCTGATCAGCGGATTCATGGTTGCAGCATGATCCCTTCCCATCCGGATAATCGTGAAGATGGCAGTGATTACGTCAGGTGAGCCTGCCAGAATTCCTTCCATTGTCTCTCTTTGTTTTTCGATCATTGAATTGATCACTGCAAAAAGCAGGGTATCCTTGTCAATGAACCTCTCATAGATGCTTCTTTTCGAGATCCCCAGGTGGGAAGCGATGGCATCCATGGTAACTGCCCTAATGCCGTACACCCGGAACAGCTCTGCAGCACCGGCTATAATTCTGGCATCATATTCTTCCATCTGGTTCATAATGTTTTCGGGAACAGGGCGCAATATTCAGAAAACTTTTTGAGTTTTCCTAGTTTTTTCTGTCAAATATTTGTAAAATCCCGCCGAGTTGCGGTAAATGGCCGGTGAATGGATAAAGAAGGTCTGAAGGTCTGAAGGTCTGAAGGTCTGAAGGTCTGAAGGTCTGAGGGTCTGAAGGTCTGAGGGTCTGAAGGTCCGGAGGTCCGGAGGTCCGGAGGTCCGGAGGTCTCAAATCTGAGAGCCTGAGAGTTAAAAGATTCAAAGACATCAGACCTTCAGACAGAGCGAAGCGACAGACCTTCAGACTACTACCTGTAAAGGTAGACGGTTCCCCGGAACTCCCGGCCCTTGTATTCAACATCATCATACCCCTCGGCGCGGAGGACATAGTAGTATGCGCCGGGCTCAGCCCTCCTTTCAGAGTAGTTGATCCGGCCATCCCATCCCAACCAGTTCTGGAGATCCTCACCGTCGCCCTGGTAGTAGTAGACCCGGTGACCGCTCTTGGCAAATATTTGCAGATTCAGGAAACGGATTGATTTCTTGTCGGGGACAAAATAATCATTGAGGCCGTCGTCATTTGGTGTGAACACATTGGGGATCTGCAGTGCAGAAGGGAGTACCTCTATCTTCGCCGTGGCAGAGTCACGGCATGTGAGCTCGCTCTCAATGACGAGTGAAACAGTATATTCTCCCGGTATATAATAAGTATGTGTGCCCGGGTCCTGCATCGTTGATACCGAATCATCACCGAACTTCCAGAGATACTTTGATGCCCTGACAGATTTATCAGTGAATGTGATCTCCAGCGGTGACTCGCCCTCAACCGGATCGGCTGTGAACTCAGCCTTGACATGGATCGAGGTATAATCAAATGAAGCCGAAGTTGAGCATCCGAAGCTGTCAGTGACCTGAAGCGTATATCTCACATCGGTCAGCGGCGGAGAGAATGTTATGGGATCAATCTCAATATCGGGATATGGTATTGCCGATGCCGGCGAAGATGACCAGAGGTGCTTCACACCATTTGGCAGCAGCCGGGAAACGTTGGTCAACGGATCATAGTATGTAAAGGGATCAGCCGCTTTTGTCCCGTCGAGGGCTACATAATCGCATGTGTAGTGCTGCAGGGCAGCGCCTGCCACAGGCATGCTGAGGTTCACCCATGCATAGAACTCATTGCTGTATCCTCCGTCGCCGGTGATCTGTACCCTGTATCCTCCTTCAGCAAGACCTGTGGCTGTTGATGTTATACCTGATTCAGTCTTGACTGGTATCGTGTAACCGCCTCCGGACTGGTTGTACCTGGTCCATGTAAAGGTGAAGGGTGCGGTTCCACCCGGGCTTGAGGCTGTCAGTGTTCCGGTATCTCCTGGTCCGGTGGCGCAAAAGATATAAACAGAATCTGTCCGGGGAGTGGCCGGATAGTTAGTTGGCCTGACAGTGCGACTGCCCGGGGCAGTGATCTGCGCCTGCACTGCCATCGGCAACAGGATGATTATGAGGGCCAGGTACCTTGACACACCTAGTTAACGGATTTAGTCATTAATATGATATGCAAACCTAATAAAAAATGCCGTTCTTTGGGGGATTAAAATTCTGCATTCTCATTCATGTTTCGCGACTATCTGAAAGAGCTTAACGAGGCACAGCAGGCGGCCGTTGTCAACACGTCCGGACCGGCCATGGTTATTGCCGGAGCGGGGTCAGGAAAAACGAGGGTATTGACTTACCGGATTGCCTATTTACTCCAGCAGGGTGTTCAGGCGCACCGTATACTGGCCCTGACCTTCACGAACAAGGCAGCCGGTGAGATGAAGGAGCGGATTAACAGGATCGTCGGCCCCGAAAAGGCGCGATACCTGTGGATGGGAACCTTCCATTCGATCTTCGCGAAATTCCTCCGTTATGACGGCCATCACCTGGGATACAAAAGCAACTTCACCATTTACGACCAGGATAACACCCGAAGCCTGATACGGACGCTAATAAAGGAGATGAATCTCGATGACTCGGTTTACAAGCCGGCATCCGTCGCTGGTCGCATTTCACATGCCAAGAACAACCTTATAACCGCCCAGCAATACAGTTCGGTTCCCCAGATCACCGAGTCAGACAAGGCTTCACGTGTACCGGAAATGGCTGCAATATACAGGCATTATGCAGCCAGGTGCTTCAAGGCGAATGCCATGGACTTCGACGACCTGCTGATGAACATAAACATACTGTTCCGCGACTTTCCCGCAGTGCTGGAGGAGTACAGGAACCGGTTCGACTATGTTCTGGTTGACGAATACCAGGATACCAACTATGCCCAGTACATCATCGTCCACAAGCTGTCGGAAAATCACAGGAACCTGTGTGTGGTGGGTGACGATGCGCAGAGCATCTACTCATTCCGCGGAGCCCGGATAGAGAATATCCTCAATTTCAAAAACGATTACCCCGACTACCAGTTATTTAAACTGGAGCAGAACTACCGGTCGACCCAGACGATAGTCAATGCAGCCAACAGCGTGATAGAGAAGAACGCCGGCCAGATCCGGAAGACCATATTCTCGAAGAACGAGGAGGGCGAAAAGATCAGGGTCATTCAGACAACCATAGACAGCGAGGAGGGCATCCTGACTGCTTCCGACATTCTTGACACAAGGATGCGCGAGAGGCTCGACTGGAAGGATTTTGCAATACTATACCGCACCAATGCCCAGTCGCGTATCTTCGAAGAGATGCTGCGGAAGCGCAACATCCCCTATAAGATATACGGCGGGCAGTCATTTTATGAGAGGAAGGAGATACGTGACCTTATAGCCTACCTGAGGCTTGTTGTCAATCCGGACGACGAAGAAGCACTCAGGCGCATCATCAACTACCCGAGAAGAGGCATTGGTGACACTACCGTCATGAAGCTGATGGATCTGGCCCGTTCACTTGATCTGAGCATATGGTCAATAATCACTTCACAGGAGCTGAGCGCGAAGTACCTTGCTCCCGCCCTGCGGACGAAGATAAGTTACTTCACGGGTCTGATGATGCCTGTGATGGCTGTGGCGGAAACGGCCACCGCATATGACATTGCATTTAATATGGCTTCCGCAGGCGGGATTCTCAACGAGCTGAAACAGGGACAGGTGCCCGAGGAGATTGACAGGCTCGAAAACGTGCAGGAACTGCTGAACGGCATCAAGGAATTTACCGAATCAGCAGTCACCAACGGAGAGCCTGCGGATATTGCGACCTGGCTGCAGTCTGTCTCCCTGCTCACCGACCAGGACATGGAGAAGCCGGAAGACAGGGACAAGGTCACCCTGATGACCATTCATTCTGCCAAGGGGCTGGAATTCAAGTATGTATATATCGTTGGCCTCGAAGAGAATCTGTTTCCATCAGCAATGAATCTCTTCAATCCGCGTGAGTTGGAGGAGGAACGTCGCCTCTTTTATGTGGCAATCACCCGCGCATGCCGTAGGGTGACACTGAGTTATGCCCTCAACAGGTACAAGTGGGGAACCCTTGAGAGGAGCTCTCCAAGCCGTTTTATAGGTGAGATTGAGAGTGAGTTTCTCAGTTACCCTCAGACGGGAGGAAAGCCTTTCGGCCAGAGGGCGGTTTACGAACCGGGACCTGCAGGGATAATCCCCGAGCAGTCCCGCCCGTTCTCGCCTCCGGCGAGGATGACCAGGCTGCGTGATGCGAAGACGCCTCCGACGGCGGACGGCGTGAACGGTGCAGGACCGGCAGGCAGCGGAGCAACCGGTCACAGCGCCGGCAGAAGCACAGGGATGGGTGGCGGCGTCATCGGCAACGGCATAAACATGGGGCTGGAGCCCGGAGACAGGGTTTCTCATGAACGGTTCGGCGAAGGCGAGGTTGTATCCGTCGAGGGCGAGTCGCCCAACACCACTGCACTCATCAATTTTAAAACAGCCGGCACGAAGAAACTGCTTCTTCGCTTTGCAAAACTGACAAAGCTTTAGAACGGATTACTGCCGCCCCGATCCGCCAGCAGGCGGATGCGGGGTTGAGCCACCTCCTGCGTCGGAGTCTCAAACTGCCGACTGGTACTGCCTACTAAAACAAAGGAGACCGTCATGGCTGACCGGCCCCCTCAGTGAAGATTATGAAGTTCAAATAAATGGATGTTCAGTAAAATTATGCCTCATTTGCGGCGGCATCTCCCTGCACCGGTTCTGCTGCCGGCACTGGCTCAACCTGCCACATACCCTTTTCAATCAGCACCGAGTGATAGAGAGTTGCAAATGAGCTCTTGACCCACATGTCGGATACAAGCACTCCTATAAAGAAGCAGATGAATCCGGCGATGTATATGAAGAAGGCAATGAAACCCATGAGGAAAATTGCCCACCCGTGACCGCGCGTCAGCCTCCAGCTCTCCTCAGCGGCCCTGATCGGGTCAAGACCCTTGTCCATGACGAGGTAGGGTGTGAATGTCAGGCGGCACGCAAGGATGATACCCGGTACGATCAGAAACACAAGGCCAATGCCGATAAGCGCTGTAAGCAGAAGGTTGGTCAGTACTATATTAAGGTAGTTCTTCCGGAAACCGCTGATGAGCAGGTCAAAATCCGGAGTTATCTGACGGGATGCCTGCACGAACATCATCTTTGCCCCGTACCTGAATACCGGCAGCAACAGAAAAATATAGAGCAGAACTATGAGTCCCAGAAAAGCTGCCGCCAGCCCGAAGGCGCCGAATTTGAAGAAATCATGCATATCAAACGGGATGTTTCCGAAGTCACCGGGATTGAATTCCCACTTGGAATGTGATCCCAGCATCGGGGAACCGATGATTGCCAGGACCAATACAACCAGCAATAACCTCAGAAAATTATCTGACATAGCTCTCCATCCTGTGCCGTAAGATCCGCTGAAGGAGGGAACATACCTGTAAATACCTTTTGCTTCCATATTAGTTTGCTTTTTACTGTTTTGAAAAATTTCGTTTGTCGAAGCAAATCTATTACGGAACCCTCGGGCGGAATTCATACCTTAGTAGTGATTTCGAAAAACAATACTTAAGTCTTGCCGTCAATACTTAAGTAGTGTCTGTATATCAATTGATTATTCGAAAACGGGAATGGAGTTTATCAGTCTTGTCATTTTTATTTTCTCCGCGGCGATGGCTGCGGGAAGCATTCTTCTCGTTGGCAGGATGCTTGAGGAGTACCCCCTCCCCTTTCTCCGGTCACTCTTTTACCATAATCTTTTCATCTCGGCGTTCGGTTTTTACGGTATCTGGGGACAGTTCATAATTTTTGCCCTGGCGGGGGACAGGCTTGATCCGGCACTCTATTCAACCGTATCTGTTATTTCGCTTCTCCTCGGCCTCCCGTTCCTTGTCTTCGGGTGGATGATGCTCATCAGGTTTTCCGCCGAGGCATCCGGTGCACGCCTGCCGGGGTACTTCAACCTCGTTTTCCTGGTGGTAAATTTCGGGGCGATTGCTGTACTTGGCCTGCTGATCCGGGATATGGAATTCACTGATGCCCTGCCCCTATTCCGGTATTACTATGTGGCTGCCTCGCTGCTCTTTGCGATTATCTCCGCACTTATCCTTTTGAAGGGGATCTCTGTTTCGCCCGGCATGGCGGACCGTCTTCACCTGGCACTGATAATCGCCGGAGGCACTCTCTTACAGTCGCTGGCGCTTATATTCGTGCCCCATTCAGTATGGATGGCCCTCTCCTTCGTGTTTCTCCTGTTTGCAGCTATAACATCTGTATCGCTGTACCTCAGTTACAGGGCCGATCTGAAGCCTGCCATTATCCCTGACCAGCTGCCGTTGCCGCGCAGTATTGAGGATTTCATAAGGCGAAACGAGATC
>Ga0209201_1002726_pt1 | contig 16674 bp, 12 predicted proteins | sample AD_UKC055_MetaG_FD_184411 | JGI IMG/M metagenome (GOLD analysis project Ga0209201, IMG submission 184411) | Active sludge microbial communities of municipal wastewater-treating anaerobic digesters from USA - AD_UKC055_MetaG (SPAdes) (version 2) | ecosystem: Engineered > Bioreactor > Anaerobic >...
GGGGGTCGAGGGAAAGGAGAGGGGGAGTCGTGCGGGGTTTGGGGTATAATTCATCTGTGGGGGGGAATTGATATAGCGGAGGTGAATAGCGAGATGAACGATGTTGAAGCCATTAATGGAATTGTCCGGCAGGCGGCCGAGAAGGCGGCCCAGGAAACGAATGATGAGCCGGAACCGACCCTGGTCGGCGAATTGAACTGGCCGATCACGTGCGAACTGAGGCCGGGCCTGGAAGGAGCGATTGCCTGCGGCACGAAGATCGGATATGTGAACGGCTCCAAAGGATGGTTGATCTATCGGGGGATCCACATTTTTGAATTAGCCGAAAAATCCAGTTTTGAGGAGACCTCCTATCTGCTTTTATATGGAAAACTACCGACGCGAAAAGATCTTGATAATTTTCGTATAAAACTGGCCGGCTACATGCCGATTGACGAGACTGTTCTGGCGGTATTGAAGCGATCTCCGACCGCGCGGGTGCGGGACACGCATCCGATGACGGCGCTGGGGCTGTGTGTTCTTGTTTTGGGGATGTTGGATGAAAAAGCCGAGGACACAACTGTCGAAAATGAGCGGGAGATCGTGATCAAATTGATTGCCCAGATTGCGACCATAACGGGAATGATTGCGCGTCTTCGGTCGGGCCGGGATCCGGTTGAGCCGGAGCCGAGTCTGTCCCATGCGGCGAATTTACTGTACATGATGACGGGCGAGCGGCCCAGTGCGGTTGCGGAGCGGATTATGGATATTTCTCTGATTCTTCATGCGGACCACGGCATGAATGCCTCGACGTTCAGCGCGATGGTAATCAACTCCTCGTTAGCGAATGCCTACGCGACGATTTCGGGGGCGATCGGCAGTTTGAAAGGTTCGTTGCACGGCGGGGCGAACGAGCGTGTACTTTACGATATGGAGGAAATCGGTTCGGTAGACAATGTGGAAGCCTGGTTTCAGAAAGCGCGTGAAAGCAAACGCAAGATTATGGGATTCGGTCACCGTGTGTACAAGGCGTACGATCCCCGGGCACGGATACTGGGTCCTCTGGCGGGCAAGATGGCGGAGAACAATCGGGAGATCAAGAGAGTGTATGATATTGCGAAGAAGCTGGATGAGATAGTCTGCGCCGAACTGGGTGTCGAAAAGAAAGTCTTTCCGAATGTCGATTTTTATTCGGGGATTGTGTACCGAGCGTTGGGGATCCACGCGGCGATGTTTACCCCGATCTTTGCGGCGAGTCGAATATCGGGATGGGGCGCGCGGTTTCTTGAGTACCTGGAAAACAACCGGATTTTCCGTCCCCGAGCGGTCTACACCGGCCCGGTGAGAGAAGAGTATACGCCCATCGATCGACGATAAGTAGACGGAGAGGACACCGGAAGGACGGCGCTGGAACGGCTACTTTGCCGGTTCTGCCTTTCCCGCGAACTCCAGGAAACCGAAGAAGTGCGGGCAATGGAAGGAGGCGGGAGTCTGCATAGTCGGCGACCAGGCGGAGTATTCATCGAGTTTCGGATCGGACTGGTTGCGGTCGATCCGGTACAGGTTGACACGCCAGATTTCGCCCGGTGAGGGAGTTTTTCGTTCGATACCGGCGAATGGGACGGCGAGTTCGACGCTCCACCCGACCAGTTGATCGTTCTCCTTATGCTGCCAGGCTGCCCACTGAATTCCCTTGCAGTTCCAGGCGAAATTGGTGTCGCATCCGGGGGAATAGTCAACGATCCGACCGGACGAAGTGTCGGTGATTTTGAAGTTATTTTTTACGGTCAGGTCCAGGAGTGTGCCGAGCGGGTTGACTTCAAATTCATAGTAGGCACTCAGATCCCCGGAGGGACTGAAGAACACCTCGACTACTTCCTCATTGAAGAGGTTGTCGTCGCGGCGGGTCATTTTGGAGGTGATCTGCTTATCGTCGCAATAGAAGGAGAAATAGACAGCATCGTCGGTATAAAGGATGCGGGCCTCTGTGGCGAGGCGGACCGGGCCGCGATTGGTTGCGTCAAGGAAAGTCACCATGGGGGCGACGGTCCAGGCCGGCTCATCGGGAATGCCGTCCACGACGATTTTGGCATCTGTCCAGGGGCAGACATACCGGGGAAGGGTGTCATCGGACGGAACGGGACTTGCCTGCACGGAAAAAACGGGAAAGAGAAGGGGCGTAAGGATCATGATGGTTGGGATGAAAGATGTCTTCATAATGGCAACAATGATAGTATAGTCCGGTTGCTGTGAGAAGGCTTTGGGGCAGGCAAAAAGAGACCCCGATGGGACGGAGTAGAAACCCATCGGGGCGGAGAGAGAATCAGGACTGCCTGTCAAAATGATAAAACGGTTGAGGATGAGGAGAGTAACGGGGTTGTGGCGGATCAAGCCCATGGAGGGAGGGCGGGGAGTTGGGCGTGGGATGCCTGAGTTTGGAGAATCTGATTGTGATAATGACAAAGGGCGGGAATGGCGATATATCAGACGGAAGATATTCGTTTTGAGCAGCGCTGATGCGTAACGCCGCCTCCCGTGTGCATTCCGTTGGCCCGGTCCTACCCGGTATGGCGCTTATTGTGGTTTTTGGGGCGCAAGCATTGGCGCAGATTCCAACGGTCGCGGCGGGGTATTCCATCGATCTCCTGGCCGGGGGGGTCGCGATTTCGGATTTGGCGTTCAATGGGGACGGTGATCTGTTTGCGGCGAACGGGAATACAATTTGGATATTTCAAGAGGATTTTTCATCGAGAATTCTGTGCCGGGATCCTCTTTTGTTCGATTCGGAGTTTCCGGCATTGATCTCCGGGGAAGGGCAGGGAAACATTCTTCGGCTGGATGCCGGAGAATGTTTTGTGCGGGTGACGCGGGCGTATTCGGACGGGACTGTGGAGCGGGTGTTGGATGGGGTGGCGGTGGATTTTCCGGTTTGGGGGGTGGGTGTCGGTCCGGCGAGCGTTCCCTGGAATGGCGATTTCTTTTTTCCGGCGGTTGATCCGGTGTCTTTGTGGGGAGGGGTATTGCGGGTGAATAAGACCGAGAAGACGTCACAGGTATTCACGACAGGGATTTTGTTCCACGACGGGGTTGCCGGGTGCGCGTTTGGATTCGGCGATCGGCTTTACTTATCGACCGGTTCCAGAATCTACCAGGTGAATGGGGATGGGACTCCGGATCTTTTCTGCGAAATGGCCGGGGAGGAACAGGGGGGGCCTGCGAGATTGTCGAAGTTGGTTTTTGCCTGCGGTGATCCTTTTGGAGAATCGTTATTCGCAATTGCCGAAACGGGTTTTGAAGAAGATGCGGAGACCCGGCTGTATCGAATGGATGCCAATGGAAATGCGGGTTTGGTTGCCGATTTCGGCAAGCAGCCATTTCACGGGATGGCGTTCCTATCGGGCGGCAAGTTTCCGGGGGGGTTGTATCTTGCTGTGGGGGAGACGGTAGTCCGTATCCGGTCGTCGTTTTTGCCGATTCCCACACCGTTACCTGAAAGCACACCGACGCCGGTTCCTTCCTTGAGTCTCCGGCTGAGGCGGATTCCCGATCTGCGTTTGCGGGTGGGTACGTCTTATTCCTCTGTGCTGGATTTGCGGGACTATGTAGCCGAGACCGAGACGCCTGTGGACCGGTTGTTCTGGGAATGGGAAGGACTTGGCGAAAGGCGATTTTCCAATGTCATCCGTTTTCCGGCACAACCGGAGGCGGGCAAGGAATACGAACTGAAGATTTGTGTATCGGATGGTCGTCAGTCGGCAGCGGAGATTGCGACAGTGAAGACCTCCACGTTTATTGTTCGGCCGTACCAGCTCTCGCCCGTGATTCTGCACGGCTTGAGACCTTATCGGAGTACCTATCTGCTGAACGATTTCATTGATCCGCAGGAAAGCATCGAGGTGTCTTCGATCTCCTGGTATTCTCTTCCCGATTCCGGGCCGGGATTTCGAGTGGAGATTGCGGAAGACTCTTCGTTTCAGGTGATCCCGAACGGCACGCCGATTTGTGAGCCGGTGCGGTTGTCTTTCTTTGTCCAGGCAGAGCCGCTTGAAACCGCGACGAAGAGCGAGACACCGACGTGGACCGCCACACCGACTGCTGCCTTTGTACCCACGTCACTCCCTTCGCCGACGCCGACCGATACGCGCACGCCGGTCACCACTTGGACCGCTTCGGCGACGCCATCTGCCACGAGATCACCGACCGGTACAGCAACAAGGACCCGAACCCCGACCTCTACCCCCAGCCCATCTGCGACTCCTACTCAGGGAGCGACTGCAACGCCATCTCCCACTCCTATTCAGGTTCATACGTGCGACCGCGAGTTTCAGTTGGCTTTTGCGGGCACATTCCGAACCGGCGATGTGCCGTACGATTTGAAGGTGGGCGATTTCAACGAGGATGGGATTGCAGACCTTGTGACGGCGGACCTGAATGGAAACAGCCTTTCTCTGTTTCTGGGGCTGGGAACCGGCGGATTTCAGCCGGTGGGGGCCATCCTGACAGATGCCGGTCCGGCAAGTATCGCGGTGGCGGATATGAACCGGGACGGTCATCCTGACCTGGTTGTTGCTCATTCCTACGGGCAGACTCTCCGCCTCTTCGCTGGAGATGGGCGTGGGCGGTTTTCCGCGTTGGGGCCGGTTTCCATTCCTCCCACCGCCGACCCGGATATCGGGAGCGGCGCGCCTCGGCTGAACCTGTTGGCCGTGGGAGATTTCACAGGAGACGGTCAGCTCGACGCAATGGTTCCATCGCTCGAATTCGAAGAGGATCGACTGATAGTCTACCGTGGAGACGGAAGCGGGCTGCTGGAGCCGGTCTCGTATCTGGTCCTTCCGGGAGCGTTCGGCGGATTGGAGGCGACGGATTTTGACGGTAACGGTCTTGAGGATCTGGCTGTTGCAGTGAGACGTCCATACCGGATAACGGTGTATATCAATCGGGACGGGCAATTTGAATCCACGGTTTCTTTTGCCACGGATGATCGGGTAGCGGGTTCCTACACTCGAAGCCTTTCTGTGCAGGATATCGACATGGATGGGCATCCGGACCTGGCGGTATCGCTTTTTGATGGGACCCGGCGTCTTTATTACGGGCGTGGAAATGGGACATTCGGTCAAGCTGTGCTGGAAGGATTTCTGGAGAATGCCCTGACCGAGTCGATCCGCGCGGCGGATTTGGATTTGAATGGGGTCTCGGACCTGATTCTGCTGAATCGTGAGATCGGGACGGGGGGAAAACAATCTATCGGGATTGTCTGCGGAAGCGGCCCCCGGATATATGAAGCGGCGGCGGTGTTTCGTACAGAGCGGCCTGCGTCGCCGTTCTCGCGTCTTCCGATGGTAATAGCGGACTTTAACCGAGACGGCAGGCCGGATATTGCGGCCTGTGACAGCGCGTCGGATGATATTTTTGTGTTCATTAACCGTTCCGGCAGCGAGTGAGAGAATGACGGCAAGCGTGTTGCGCAGATCAAGCAGGCTTTGGATTCTGGGACTCTTGTGCCCCCTGATACCGGCCGATTTCTGTGTTTGTGAGGCACACTGTGGGGATCTTAATCGTCCGGCGTTCCTGGCCGGTCAGAACTGGGACAGCGCGTATACAGAGATGGTTTCTTCTGTGAATCCCGAAGGAGCCGACTGGGAGGCAGAAACCCTGGAGGGAAAGGGACTTCAAATCTACAAGATCGGGGAGATGCCTTTAGCCGGTGTTTCCGTTGAAGAGCGGGGTATCCGAATGGATGTTTATGCCTGGCAGGCGGTACGGCTGCTTTCCAAGCCGATTCCGGTTGGGACCGGCCCGATCACGGTTCGGATGAAGTTATACAACGAGGGGCGAATTCCGGCACGGGTTGCCGTTGCGTTTGTGGGTGCGGATGGGAACGGGAATTGGGATTTCAGGGACCTGGCATCCGGGGAACTTTTGGGTGATGAAATCCCGATTACGGAGCGCGAGATATCTTTTACTTATGAATCGACCTCACCGGTTGTGTTTCTGATTCTGCAGACTGTGGGATCGACAACCGGCCTGTCCGTGGTACATGTTCGGGAAATTCGGGTTCATCGAGGATGGTGGCCGAGCGATTTGGCGATTGCTCCAACCCGTTTGGCATTGTATGAGGATTTTGAGAAGAATGAGGTTCTTTTGCAGCGGAATGATCGTGTAAGCACCGTTTTCGGCGCCATGTTTTCGATGGACACGCATACGAGAGTTCCAAACGGTTCGGGACGATGCCGATTGATGCAAACGCGGAAATCTACCGATGTGATTCAGCAGTATATGTCTGCACCGGCCGGACTGTCGCCGGTTATCCTTCCGGCTCAGCTGGAGGCACATGTTTGGGTGCGCCGATTGACCGATGAGGATCAGGGAGATTTTTACCTGGGATTGACGGATGACGATTACACGGCGGTGGTCTCCGTGCCGGTGGCGGATTTGCCGATAAATACGTGGCGTCAGGTGCGCACGGGGGGCACGTTTCGGACTCAGGGGGTCATGGACCCGACCATCCTGGTCCAGGTGTCGGGCGGCCCGGCATCTGTGCTGGTGGACGATATGGAGCTCCACGCGCCGCATGATCGGAATATCTACTGGGAAGCGGGGGCCGGGCCAACGGCGACTTTTTCGGGTACACCCACGCCACGGAACACGCCCACTCCTACTCCAAAGCCGGCGGCCTCTCCAACCCGGCAACTGACACCTATACCGACCCCGGCGGTCAATGGCCTGACAATTATCAGCGCATCCGCCACGGATGAACCGGACGCGATCAGCGGATCCGTGTGGGTTGTGGAGATTGACCGTTTGGCGGTTGAGAACCCTTACCCAGCCCCGGTTGCACCGGCCCGATCTCAGTTTGATCCGGTTCCTGGCACGGCATTCATCAGCAGTACTTCACGCGCAGGGATTGAAAGAAGGCCGGAAAACCCCGACAGGATTCTGTTCCGGGTTCCGTTTACCATGCCGAGTCATTTTTCTTCTTCGCTGATGTGGATTCAGACCTCATTTGACGGCGAGTTGCGCGCGGAATTGAATGGGGTGTTTCTGTGGAGTTGCGGTCGGACGCCTTATGAAGACATGGCTGCAAATCATTCTCAGTTGTGTCCGGGGCCGAATGAGTTGACTTTTGAGCTGAACCGGAAAGATGCGGCGGTTCTTGCATTCAGCTTCCGACTCGTGATTACATGGACTCCGTAGTATCCCTCCGGCAGGGCCGGTGATTTTTCTGCCAGGCAGAGACGCCTGGCCTACTTGCCAGGCAGAGACGCCTGGCCTACTTGCCAGGCAGAGACGCCTGGCCTACTTGCCAGGCAGAGACGCCTGGCCTACTTGCCAGGCAGAGACGCCTGGCCTACTGGCCAGGCAGAGACGCCTGGCCTACTTGCCAGGCAGAGCCGCCTGGCCTACTGGCCAGGCAGAGCCGCCTGGCCTACTTGCCAGGCAGAGACGCCTGGCCTACTTGCCAGGCAGAGACGCCTGGCCTACTTGCCAGGCAGAGACGCCTGGCCTACTTGCCAGGCAGAGACGCCTGGCCTACTGGCCAGGCAGAGACGCCTGGCCTACTGGTGGGACAGGCCTCTGTGCCTGTCAATGGGCGAACTTTCTCAGGAGCGCGCCGGAGTCGCACTTGCGATGACGCGGCTCTGTAAAGGCAATTCAGTGACAGGACATCAGAAAGACTAACGAGTATGCGAGCGAAACAAACCGGATCAGGAATTGCGCTTCTTCTTGGTGGGATTGCCGTCTGGACTTTATTCACTTTCGTACAGGCGGAATCATGGGGACAAAGCGGGCAATTACCCGCCCCCTTTCCACTTGCCCCATCGGATGGAAAAGTGTTTACCCGCGTGGAGGCATTGAGCGGGGTGATGTTTTCCTGGACGGCGGTGGAAGGAGCGGGATCGTACGTTCTTCAGCTGGATATTCCGGGAAACCTGCAAGAATACCACACGACCGGGACCTCTCAGTTTCTGTCTCTGAATTATCGTTCCGGGACCTCGGTTGGATGGACTGTGTGGGCGGTGGACCCATCGGGCATTGCAGGAGCGCACAGCGCGGTACGGTTTTTCCTGATCGGCAGCGCGATTACGCCGACCCCGACTCCGGCGGGGACACCGACGCCAACGGGGGTTCCGGAATTGCTTGGACCGCAAGACGGGGCAACGTTTACCACGGATCAGCTGCGCGAGGGAATTGAATTGAATTGGACGGGGATATGGGGGGCATCAGGGTACCGAATCAATCTGACGCTGGATGGTGTCCCGATTGCGCCGCAGTACGCGGTAAACCCGCCGTATCGACTCATACTGGATTTGAATAAGGCAGGAACCCTGCGGTGGGCGGTGCAGACACTGGGGGTATCCGGAGAACCCGGGATGAGCAGCGGGAGTCGCCTGATTCAGGTGATCGTGGGTACGGCAACGGCTACTCCGACGCCTGCGCTGCCGGATGCGCCGCAGCTCCTGTCGCCGGAAGACGGGGTGTGGATTCGAAGCGGCGAGTGGACAAACGGTGTCGGGTTTCGCTGGACGGAGGTCACGGGGGCGATTCGGTATGCGCTTCAGATCCAAAGCGGCGCCCGCGTGGAATACTGTCGGGAGACTTCGGAGTTGTCGGCCCGAGTTGTTCTTGATCTGTTGGCGGAGCGAGATTTGTTCTGGTCAGTGGCATCCGTGAATATCACCGGGGCGACGGGGGTTTATGCACCCGCGCGGAGAATCCGTGTGCGTCACGGCGCACCGGGGGATCTGGATTTAACCGGAACGGTGGGAGCCATGGATGCCTACCTGTTCTCTTCGACATGGGCGGATAGCGGTTCGGCTCCGTTGTTTTATCGCGCCGACCTGGATGGGGATGGAACGGTGACGAAAACCGACTTGCTTGATTTGATCGGGATACGGAGTCGAACGATCGGAGGGTTGTCGAATCGGCCATGAGAACACGGATTAAGATATGCGGGATTACATCGCCGGAAGACGCGCGGTTTTGTGTGGATGCCGGAGCGGATGCGCTGGGACTTAATTTTTGTCCGTCCAGCCCGCGTTTTATCACGATGGATCGGGCGATGGAGATTGTTGCGTGTGTTCCCTCGTTTGTCAGCCTGGTGGGGGTTTTTGTCGAGCAAAGCGGGGATGAGATTCGGCGGATCATGGAGCGTGCAGGTTTGCATCTGGCGCAGGTTTATGGAGCGGAGATTTCGGAGATTCCGATTGTCCCGATTCTTCGAGTGAGACGGATTCGGTCCGCCGAGGATGTTCGGGCACTGGAGCCGATGGCGGACCCCGTTGTTCTGGTAGACACATATCGGAAGGATTTGCATGGGGGCACGGGGGAGACATTTGACTGGGCGCTGGTACGCAAGGTTGCGCAAAAGAGGCGGATTATTCTGGCGGGGGGGTTGACCCCGGAGAATGTCGGGGAGGCGATTTGTCTGGTTCGACCGTATGCGGTGGATGTGGCGAGCGGGGTGGAGTACTCCCCCGGGCGGAAGGACCATGAGCGAGTGTCCCGATTTGTAGAGGCGGTACGGACGGCGGATCACGAGATGGAGGGGTCCGGGGTGTGAATGGGGGATTATCGTTTTTCGCGATCATCCTGGCGTTCACGAAACACCATGCGATGACCGGATATTCTTTCTTCAAGGCGTTCATCATGAAAGGGGAGCCGCATTCGCATGACTCCGCGTTCCTGGATTTCATCTTCCAAGGCTCTCTCGGTTGCCTCCATTTCATCGGCGGTGTTTTTCAGTTCATTCCGCTGCTGAACCAGTTCCTCCATTTCTTCGGATTCGACGCCGATCATCTGGCGGAAATCCTCGGCGGATTCCGGCAGGAGGTCCCGCAATGTAATTGTTCGTCCGTCCGGCCCGGTCATTTTCCCGCCCCGTTCGAGAAGTTTTTGGATTTGTCGGTCCAGGGTTCCGTTCAATCCCGATTTTCCACGGAGTGACTCGGTCAGGCAGGCGATAATCATGTCGCACAAATTGACTTGCAGTCCGACGACTTCCTTCCATTTCCGGACGAATTGCAGCCGATAGCGCAAGGAGGCCTTGAGGTCGGGGTGGAGTTTTGTGAGGTCCAGGTTGGCCTGCTGCCTGGCCTGCATGAGTTCGGCACGGGCTTCTTCAATGGCATCCTGATTGTGTTCCAATTGTGCTTTTTGAAGTTGATCGACGGCGACGAGGACCCGTGCCAGGTTGATATTATCGCTCATGACTTTACGGATGCGCTGGTCGGCGGAAAGGAGATTGTCTTTCAATGCCCGCATCTGGGATTTTCCGATGCGCAAGGGGGCCAACATACTGCGGATGGTGGAGGGATTGGCTTCGGGCCGGGCAAGCAGTTCGGTTCCCAGGTTTTGCGCCAGATCGATGGACCCGACATAATCCTCGAAAAGGTCTTCGCCGTCGCCCTGCAATAATTTATGTTCGAACGGGGTTTTGGCCTCGGAAAGGCCCAATACACTGGTGAGAAGATCCGCTACCATAGGACAATTTTCCTTCCGGCGCTTTGAAGTGGAGAGCGCCCGGTAGTGATGTCAGATCTTATTGTGGGATTAGTATAGCCTTCTAAAAGGGTGTTTTCAAAACTGTTGGAGGGTGCGAAAGAGGTTTTTTTTGCGGTTGCCGGAGAGTGTGATCGGATCGCGAGACGGAACAGAAAAGGATGCCACAGGGTATGGATTTATCGAGAGTCGATCAGGAGAATGAGTGGGCTGAGGTGGAGCGGATTTGCCGTGTGCGGCATCCGCACCTGCTTCCCATGGATCCGAAGGAAGTTGCGGATACGGAAACGGTCGATCTTGAATCGTTTCCATTTGATCCATCGGACTCTATGGAAATTGAAGGTTTGTGGCAGGAGGGATGCGGTTTGTTGCTTCTTTTCGACCCGCCGGGAAGCCTGATTGCCTGGGTATGCGAAGAGGTGATGCGGTGCAGGGACCGGATGGTGGTGTTTATCCTTCGAGATCGCGGCCGATTGCTGCGTGTGATCCGGTCGGCATGGGAAAGAGGATGGCTGGATAAGCCTGGAATCTATTGGGCGGATGGGGAGTTTCTGGGGTTGCATCTTCGGGAAATCTTTCTCAGGAATTCGCTGATTCTTTATCGGCCGGAATGGGTGAGGCACTATATTTCGGTTGAGGCGGACCCATCGGCATGGGGGCGCCTGGACAGAGAAAGTGAGATATTCAGTTCGTGGTTTGTGGAGCAACGGGAAGCCCACAACCGGCGGTTTGCGGCGATGCGGGATCCGATGAAAGGAACCGTTCGAGTGTGGGGATATGCGTTGAGCGGTCCGGGGGCATACATTCATGGACCCATGTTGGCGGCGCTCGGCAGGGGCCTGAGAGAGGCGGGCATGGAGGCGGAGATATGTTTGGTTGAGTCGCGAGACCCGGCGATTTTCTGTCGGCTGTTGGATAGCCTGACTCGTTATAGCGCCACGGTGTTTCTGTGTCTGAATGGGCCGATTGGGGAATCCTACGGTCGTTTTCTGAATTTCGAGGAGGCGGCCGGACTGCCGCAGACACGGCTGGTTTGGCTGGTGGATCATCCCCGGTTTACGATGTATGGGAAGTTTGACGGTCGGGATGTGGTGTGGATATCCGACGATTCTTATTCTGAGGTGGTGCGATCCAAGGGAGCGGAGAAGATTTTTACAGCGCCACCGGCCGGCGATCTTGATGGTCCGGGACGGGTTCGGGAAGAATTGCGGTGTCCGGTTGCTTTTGTCGGGATTTACCATGTCACGCAGAGTTTTCTGGATGCTTTTGCGCCATGGACGAGGGATTTGGTGGAAGATCTTGTGGAGCAGATGTTATCCGGCAGCGATCCGCTGGCGAAGCGCGGATTTTTGGAAAATGCCCCGTCGGAGGATGTGGAACGGAGCCGCCCGGTTTTCGAGGAGTTCTGCCGTCGCCTGGGGAAATTGTTTGGAGATGACGAAACCATGCTGCTGTTTGTGGCCTCGGTGACGGCGAGTTCCCGGAAACGTGCCGAGGCTGTTCGGGCGTTGATTCCGTACGGGATACGGGTTTATGGGAACGAGGCATGGTTGTCCGTTTTGGGAGAGAAGAGCGGCGAGTGTTTCGGCGGGGAGGCGCATCGCAACGATGTGGCGGATATTTACGCCTCGGCGGAAGTCAATATCAACTGTCACAGTCCGCAGTTGCCGCGCGGCCTGAATGTGCGGGATTTCAATATCCCGATGGCGGGGGGATGCCTGCTGACGGATGGTGTGGCCGACATGGAACGTGGAATCCTCAATCCTGGCGAACATCTGGCCGTGTTTGGGGATGTTACGGATCTTCAACAGAAGGTGGAATGGCTTCTGCGGTCGCCGGGCGAGCGGGAGAGGCTGGCGCAGGCGGGTTGCGATGAAGTTCTGCGCCATCATCTGTACCGGCATCGGGCGGAGCGGTTGAAAGCCTTTTTGCAGAGTTGATATCCGACATTCCTTCAGGCATGATTAAGAAGGTGAACCGACCATGCCGGACCGGATTCTTCATACACAGATTCCCAATCAAGAGCGCACGATTCTTCTGGTCGATGATGAACAGACGAATTTGCAGGTGCTGAAAACCCTGCTGGATGCGCAGGGATATCAGGTTATGTTGGCGGAGAACGGCAAAGAGGCCATTGAACGCATCAAGGAGAAGACACCGGATATGCTCATCATGGATGTGTGTATGCCGGAGATGAGCGGCCTGGAAGTGTGCCGGATCATCAAAAGCGAATTTCGGGAGAAGCTGATTCAGGTAATCCTTTTGACCGGGCTGTCGAGTACGGAGAGCAAAGTCCAGGGGCTGGACAGCGGGGCGGACGATTATCTCACCAAACCATACAAAAACGAGGAAGTGCTGGCGCGAATCCGGTCTGCGCTTCGGATTCACGATCTGGCGACCAGCCTGTACAAGACGAATCTTGAGCTGCAGAAAGTGAACAGGGATCTCGGCACGGCGAACAGGAGGATCAAGGAGGATTTGAAAGTTGTGGGGGATATTCAGCGTTCGTTTCTCCCGCAGATATTCCCTCGGCATCCCGATCTGGAGTTTGCATCTTTTTATGAGCCGAGTGAACAGGCGGGAGGGGATTACTATGATGTGATCGAGATCAGCAAGTCCCGTTGGGGACTTCTCGTGGCGGATGTGACGGGGCACGGCGCCCCCGCGGCGGTGGTTATGGCGATCACGCATTTGCTGATGAATTCGGTTGTGAATACGTTCCGTCACCCCAGCACGGCCCTGAAAGTTATCAATGAGAAACTGAATGTCCATCTGGCGCCCACGTTTTATGTCACCATGTTCTATGGTGTGCTGGACCTGGACGAGATGCGATTGATTTATTCCTCCGCCGGTCATGACATCATGCTTCTTTACCGGGCGAGGACCGGCAAGGTAGAGGAGTTGAAGACGGACCGTGGATTTCCGCTGAAGTTGGTGGAATCGGACGAGTATGACGAGCAGACTGTCCAAATCGAACCGGGCGACCGGATCATCCTGTTTACCGATGGCATTGTGGAGATGCGGAATGCGGATGGGGAGTTGTTCGGATATGATCGGCTGATCGATGTGATTTGTCGGAACTCGCAGGGATCGGCCCAAGACCTGGTGGACGCGATTATCCGGGAGTTGGAGGAGTTTTGTGCGCAACGTCCGTATAAAGATGATGTTACTTTGCTGGTTCTTCACCGCAAGACGTGAGATTGATTTTTCCTGATACCCTTTCCAATCCGTAACCTGATTCACGAACGAAGGGAGAATGTGTGACACGATGACGGTACGCGAATTGACTTTGGGACACAGCCCGGACCCGGACGATGCTTTCATGTTCTATGCACTGGCCGAGGGCAAACTGGATACGGGAGAGTTTCGTTTTCGACACATCCTCCAGGATATCGAAACGCTGAACCGACGGGCGATGAAGGAGGAACTGGATATTACCGCGGTGTCCATTCACGCTTATGCCTATATCCATAACAAGTATGCCCTTCTTCCATGCGGCGCCAGTATGGGCGACGGGTATGGTCCGATGGTTGTGGCACGCGAGAGGGTTTTTCCGTCCGAGTTGAGCGGAAAGCGTATTGCCGTTCCGGGGGAATGGACGACGGCGTTTCTGGGGTTGCGGCTCTGCCTGGGCCTGTTTGCCTACGAGGTAATGCCGTTCGATGCCATCCTGGATGCGGTTGCGCGAGGAGAATGCGATGCGGGGCTGATTATCCACGAAGGCCAGTTGACTTACGACAGCAAGGGCCTGGTGAAGGTTCTGGATCTGGGGCAGTGGTGGAAAACCGAGACGGGATTGCCACTGCCGTTGGGGGGGAACGCCATCCGGCGCGCATTGGGACCGGAATGTATCGATCGGGTGAACCGTCTTTTGAAGGACAGTATTCAATACGGGCTAGACCATCGCCGGGAGGCTGTTCTACACAGTATGCCTTATGCGCGTGACCTGGATGAGGACCTGGCGGATCGATTTGTCGGGATGTATGTGAACGACTACACGTTGGATTACGGTGAAACGGGACGTCGGGCGGTTGTGGAATTACTGGATCGCGGATTTCGGGAAGGTGTGATCCCGGAACGAGTAAGGCCGGAGTTTGTGGGGGATGCCGGGGCTGTTGCCGATAATCCCCAGTGTTCTGCAATTGAATAGGTTTTAACAATTGCGACCGTGGAAGAGTCGCGGCAAGATGGCGGCGCCACCCGGAAGGGAGCATGGTAAGAGGTTGGCACAGGCTTCCGGTCTATGGCGGGCAATATGATCCACAAGAATCATTGTAAAACTCATTCAGTTACACAACCCCAGGCATAAATCATCTCGCGGTCGATGATCGGTTTCAGGCGGGGCCTGATTGTTTCTGTCAGGACCGGGTCGACCGGGCGTTTCAGAATATCTTCAGGGTGGAATTTCAGGTCCATGTAATGATCGAATGTCGGTTCATCCAAGTCGACCGGGATATCCACATCGCTTTCCGGCGCGGCATTTCCCGTAGCGAATGAACCGAACACACCGATACGACGCACGGTAAAGCGCTCGGCAAGGTCGCGGCGTATGCTACGTATAGTTCCGAGGACATCCGGGGAGTGACTGTTTTTGCGGGGCATTGTCTCTCCGGTCCTTTCAATTCGTTAATTTCCTTATGTGTTTCAGCAAGGAGGAGCATAAATCTCGACAGGTATTTTTCGCCGACGCGGACGGTCCGGCATTTATATTATGCGGAATCCTGCAGGGATCGCAATTATCGATGGCCGGTTTCCTGGAATCGTGTTTGACGGAGAGTGAAAGGGCAGACCGATGGAAGAATGGGTTTGTCAAATATGACGAAACATGAAGAAGGCGGCTCCGACAAGGCAGAGTCCGGCCCAGAGAAAATCGAGGGTAATTTTTTCTCTCATGTACAGCAGGGAGAATCCCGCAAAGACCACCATGGTGATGATTTCCTGCAAGACTTTCAGTTGCGAGAGGGTGAACCACTGATTCCCGATCCGGTTGGCGGGGACCTGGAGGCAGTATTCCAGGAATGCGACGGACCAACTGACAAGGATGGCGATCAATAGCGGTTTGTGACGGAGGTCCTTGAGATGCCCGTACCAGGCATACATCATAAACATGTTGGACCCAATCAGCAGAAAAACGGGGACAAAACGATTCACGAACTTACGCTCCTGGGACCATGGTCCCCACAGAAAAACGGCCCCCGAGTCTCACTTTTCGGGAACCGTTCATTGAATTTCCGGTTTTTTAATGCTGAATAGACTTTTATCCATTTTCGCGGATAGAATCAAGCGTCACGCCTTGTTTTTTGAAGAAATCTTGGTCATAACCGCGAGAGCCGGTCACCCCCCACCCAGCCACCGCCGATCTTCGGGGGTTGACAAGCCTACCCGCGAATCTTGTGGCGCGGCCTATTTCCCTTCCTTGAATCTCCACCAATCCTGTTGGAACAGAAGGAGATCTTTGAAATCCACACGACCGTCTCGATTCAGGTCCGCCCGAATCGGGGCAGGTGTCGGAGTTCCGATTGGAGTCGGGGTGTCTGTCGGAGAGAGTGTCGGTGAAGGGGTTGGTGTATAAGTTGGAGTAGGAGTGACAGTCGGCTCCGGCCAGATAGACCCCTCAAATACCCGACCGGCGTTGATTTCGGCAGTGTTGACAATCTCGCCGGTTGGATAAAGGATTTTCACCGTGCCGCCGTTTGTGAGCAGGTCTCCGCCACCGGTTGCATGGATGGTTCCCAGCAGGATCATTCCGGTACGGTCATCACAGGCCAGAACGACGCCGCCGCCGGAGCCTGCGCCACTGTCCCCGCCGGTTCCGCCGCGACGAGCATCCTCGGCCGATTCCCCGCCGGTTCCGCCTTTCCCCTCGCCTTCCGGGCCGACATTCGCGCCGTTTCCGCCATTCCCCCCGTATGAGTTATTGCCGGACACCGACCCGTTTGTACCGTTCGCGCCGGTCAGCCCAAGAGTTCCTGACGTGTCGATTTCGCCGCGGAACAGAAGCAGACTGGAGACTATAAGGCGCACATACCCGCCACCGGTTCCACCGGAAGCGCCCCCGCCGCCACCCCCGCCTGCTCCCATCCATTGCGGGGTTTCCCAATCATACCAGTCGAATTTCTCGGTTCCGCCACCCGCTCCTCCTCCCCCTCCTCCCCCGCCGCAACCCATTCGGATAGAGGTATCGGTACTTGT
>Ga0209201_1002730_pt1 | contig 16651 bp, 23 predicted proteins | sample AD_UKC055_MetaG_FD_184411 | JGI IMG/M metagenome (GOLD analysis project Ga0209201, IMG submission 184411) | Active sludge microbial communities of municipal wastewater-treating anaerobic digesters from USA - AD_UKC055_MetaG (SPAdes) (version 2) | ecosystem: Engineered > Bioreactor > Anaerobic >...
AAAATGATGTAATTTTAGAATACGAAATTAAAGTTTAATATAGTAGACTTATGAAAAATTTAACCAATGAATTAGAAGAAATTCTTAAATTAAGTTATGAAGAAACATTACAAAATATCGTAAAATTTATAAATTCTTTAGATTTAACGTTTTGCGTATATGAGAAGTGGCACTTATACAACGCTTGAATTTGACCACAAAACTTCCTGTGCCATTGCTTATACACGCTGTTAGGTGCAGGTTTTATTAACGGAATTGAATATGAAAAACAGAAATTTAGATCATAAAGATGATTGGGCAACACCACCAGAAGTGTATGCCAAATTGAACGAGGAATTTGATTTTACGTTTGACCCTTGCCCGTATCAACACGATATTGAAAAGTGGGATGGTTTGGAAGTAGAATGGGGTGAGCGAAATTTTATCAACCCACCTTATAGCAGAAAACTCAAAGAAGCATTTGTACGGAAGGCAATATCTGAAAGCAAAAAGGGAAAACTGTGTGTAATGCTACTACCTGTAAGTACAAGTACAAAGCTATTTCACAAAGATATATTGCCGAACCAAACAGAAATAAGGTTCTTTGAGGGGAGGATAAAATTTTGCGGTGTAAATACATTCGGGGAATATGTTACGGGCAAGGCTGGGATGCACGATTCTATGTTGGTGGTGTTTGACGGTCGCTCTTAAACTTGCACCATAACTTATAAATTTAGAGAAAACGAACTTAAAGCTAAGTTTATTTGTATGTTGGATGATTGGGCAATATTAACTAATATAACTTTTTTAGATTTTGATAAATTTTATGAAATTTTAAGTATAAATGATGAAAATTATTATTTAAAAACTAAAGAATCGAAATTATATATTTCACAAAATGATTCAACTATAAAAGAATTTCCAATAAATTTTGTTCCAGTTATATATAAAATAAATATGTTGAAAAATTTTGAAGATACATTAAAAAAATTTGAAAATGATTTAGATTTAGAATATAAATCTTACCTTAGATTTGGAATATAAATCTTATCTTAACATAGTAACCTAATTAAAAACTTTATAAATTTATGAAAAATTCGGTATGTTATATATCAAAAATCAGAGAAATAAAACCTATTGAGAATGCAGATAATATAGAATTAGCATTAGTAGAAGGTTGGCAATGTATAGTTAAAAAAGGTGAGTTTAAAAAAGATGATAACGTTATCTTAATAACTGAAGGTGCTATTATACCAGAAGATTTAGCACAATCTTTTGGTATAAAAAAATATTTGCATAAAGATAATACTGTGCATGTTGTAAAACTAAAAGGTATATATTCAGAATGTCTAATATTACCTATAGATTTAATTAAAGATAAAATAAAAGATATTGATTACAGAAAAGATTTAAGTGATATTTTAAATATATATAAACCAAAACAAGAAAAAATTATTCCAGACAAAAAGTTTTTAAATGATAATGAAAATTTTAGAATTTATTACAACATACCCAATTTTAAAGACGTACCAAATATATTTTATAAAGGAGAATCTTTACAAATAACTAGGAAAATTCATGGAACGAATGCACGATTTGGTATAGTAAGAAAAAATAAAATAAGTTTAAAAGATTTATTTAGATATTATATTAAAAGAGATAAATGGGCATTTTTTGAGTATATGGTAGGATCACATAAAAAGATTTTAGATTTAAAATCAAATTCTAAAAACAATAATGTATATATAGAAATATCTAAAAGATTGAAAATTAAAAAGAAGTTATTTGAATATGTAAAATATAATGAAGATCCAAACAAATTAGTAAACTTCATTATATACGGTGAGATATATGGAAAAGGTATACAAAACAATTATACATATTCTTTAAAAACTACAAATTTATTTTGTTTTGATGTAATGATAAATGATAGTTATATCAAACCAAATAAAGCAAAAGAAATAGTTAAAAAACTTGATTTAGAATATATTCCTGTTTTAGAAGATGACCATACATATACAAGTATAGATATTATTTTTGATAAATATGTTAAAAATGCTTATTTTAAAAATACAAGAATACCACATGAAGGTGTAGTGGTTAAAAGTTTAGATTCCGTATTACCAAAATACGTTAAAATTAAAAATCCAGAATTTTTAATTTACACAAAAAGTCACAATGTAAGTGATTATTCTTAAGTTATTATTCATATTAAATAAACTCATAAAATGGATAAAAGAGATATAATAATAAATGAGGCAGTAGAGTCTCTTATAAAGAATAATGGAGGAACAGTTGTATTATCTACAGGTACAGGTAAAACAAAAATGGTTCTAGATTTCATATTAAGAGATAGTAGAAATACAGAAGGTGAAGTTTATAATGTAGTTCTAGTAAGTTCACGTGTTTTATTAGAAGAAGTATGGAAACAAGAATTAAAGAAGTGGGGATTTAAGAATAAATATGGGTTCATATATGAACATAAAGATACACCAAAACCTATAAAATTTGAATTTAAAACTTCACAATTAATTTATAAATATGAAAATCCATTACCAGAAAAATATAATTTATTAGTTGTAGATGAAATACATAGTGTAGTAACTAAAGAATACTCGAACATATTTAACATAGTAAAATATGACAAAGTAATAGGATTAACTGGTACTCCTTTTGGAAAAGATGAAGAAGAAAAACTAGAATTATATAATAAATATTGTCCAATAATATTTACTTATACAAATAGTTCAAAAGATGGTATAATAAATAAAAGGCAATATTTTATTATAGAGCATGTACTAGATAATGATCATAAATTTTTAGTGCAGTTTAAGACGGGAAAATTTTATAAAGGAGAGCTAGATTTATATACTTATTATGATTCAAAATTTCAAGAATATAAAAAGAAACTAATAGATTTAGTAAAAATAGAAAGAAATACTAATCCATTTTATAAAATATATGATATAAAGAAAGAATTAAAAGAAGATATTTGGGAGATAGCTGTTACATGGGGTTGGAAAAAACAAGGTACTAAAGAACAAAATGCAATAGCTTATAATTATTTAAGAACAGTACAAGCCAGAAAAAATCTATTATTATTATCTAATACAAGAGCTGATGTAGCATTACAAATAAAGAATAAAATCAGAGAGAAAGATCATGAAGCCAGAATAGTTTTATTTTCAGAGCTTAATGATCAGTTGGAAAAGATAACAGATAATAGAATATATAGTAAAAATAATAGAGACACCAACACGTACAATTTAAAAAGATTTAATTCTAATGAAGTTAAAGAAATAGGTGGTTGTAATTCATTAAATACCAGTGTAAATTTAAAAAATACAAAATATGGTATTCTTGAAAGTTATGTTGGATCTACTATAAATACACGTCAGCGTTTTGGAAGATTAGATAGATTATCTCCAGATGATATTGCATATGCATTTATAATTAAAACAAAGAATACACAGATGGAGAAATGGTTTAGAGATGCTATGAAAGATATTGATTTATCTAGAGCAGAAGTAATAAATATAAACGAATTATAAAAATCACAAAAAATGATAATAGAAATAGATATTGATATAGTAAAAAAGAGTAAACTTCCAATAAGAGAATTCATTCTTTTAAAATTACTAAATGAATTAGAATTCAATGTAGTAAAAGATTTATATTCTGATCAATATAATACTTTAAAAGAATTTGATAAAGCTTTAAAATTACTAGAAAATTTAAACTATATTATATATAAAGATAATACGGTTGTTTTACGTTCTGAAAGTGAAGAGCTTTTTAGTAAAGATAAAATAGATTTTGTTGAATTAACTAAAAAAATAAGAGAGTTATTTCCAAAAAATAAGAAAGGAGATGAACAAGGAGTATTAAAAAAGTTAAAACAATTTTATAAAAATAATAAAAAATTTAGAGATGAAGACTTAATATTAAGAGCTACAAAACATTATATAGAACATACAGATAATTTATATATAAAACAAGCACATTACTTCATATATAAAGATGGTATAAGTACATTAGCATCTATATGTGATTATTTACTAAACTTAGAAGAAAATCCAACAAATGAGATAACATTATGAATTTAATAGAAACCATAAAATTCAATAGAGATAAAAGATTAAATGGCGAGATAATAACTATTCCGTGGCCATTTAATAAATTAAATAATGTGATAGCAGGTATTCAAAAAGGAAGATATTATTTAGTAAGTGGAGGTCCAAAATCAGGTAAAACTCAAATAGCAGATAGTTTATTTACTTATAATGTAATAGATTGGTATTTAGCTAATAAAGGTAAAACAAATATAAAACCAAAAATATTTTATTTTACTTTAGAACTAACATCAGAATATAAACAATTAATGCTTATATCTAGAAAATTATTTAAAGATTATAAAAAAATAATAAATCCAGAAAAATTGATGTCATCATACAAAGATTTTATCATTGATGAAGAAACGACTTATCAAATAGAAAATATCTACAACACATATGTGACAGAAGTATTAAAATTTACTGAATTCATAGAAGATGCTAAAACACCAAAATCAATATATAAGATTATAATGAATTATATTGAAAACAGTGGTAAGATATATAAAAAATTAATAACCACTAAAACTGGTGAAGAAATAGAAATATTTGATAGATATGAACCAATGGACGAAAATGAATTTGTATTTGTCATAGTAGATCATATAGGATTAATTACTCCAGAAAAAGGAGAAACTTTATATCAAGCTATTGCAGATTTAAGTAGTATGTTGTCCAGATTAAGAAATCATTATAAGATAATACCTGTTATAGTACAACAACAGGCTTTAGAAATAGAAAGGCAACAATTTACTTATAAAGGAGAATCTATCATTGATAAATTAAAACCATCTGCAGCTGGATTAGCTGATAATAAATGTACATCTAGAGATTGTGATATATTATTCGGTATATTTTCGCCAGATAAATTTGATATAGAAGTTTATAAAAAATATGAAATTTATAAGCTTAAAGATTGTTTTAAAGAACTATCCATAAGTATAAATAGACATGGTAAGTCAAATTTATCACTACCATTATTTTTCATTGGCGATTCAAATAATTTTGAAGAATTACCTCCCGCAGATTCTTTGGATATCATAAAAGTTTATAAATTTGCAAAAGATATAGAGAACTTACAATTAAATATCAAAAGTATAACTAATTAAAACTGAAACACATGCAAGTAGAAATCAAAGAAATCATGGGATTTGGAGCTGTATTAAACAATTTAAGTTTAGCTCAAAGGAAGAATCCGAGAAGTGCAGTAATAACGAAGTTACCACAACAAGAAGAAGTAAGAAGAAATGTTTTAAATTACTCAACCTCGGTAGCAGTTAATCGAAAAGATTTAGATGTTTTGAGAGAAATGGTATTAAGACAAGGTTCTAACATTAGACCTTTAAAAGGTATAATAGTTATATTAAGAATTAAAGCTACTATTAAATTCTGGAGTAAGCTATTAGAAGATAAAAGAATTCAGTCATTATATTCAGATAGTTATATTGGAATATTAAAAAGAATAGGAGTAACAAAAGAAGATTTTGACGAAAATATAAGTGATAAAAAGTTAGAAGAAATAAATAAAATCTTAAAAGAAGATAGAGAAATTGCTTTTTCAGAAGATTATTTTAAAAATTATTTGCAAACTAAAGATATAATAGTAAGTTATCTTACGTTAAGAGAGTTATATTTAAAGAAAGATGATACATTTAAATTATTTTTTGAAGAATTAAAGCATATATTGCCTTATTCTGATTTAATATTTCTTGAACCAAAAGAACAATAATATGGGAATGACAGTTGGTGTATTAGGAGAAAGTGGTAGTGGAAAAACCACTTCGATAGTAACTAATAAAGATGGTACAATATCTTTAGATCCACAAACATTAGAATGGGATATGAAGACATATAGTGGACTAAATCAGAAATCCACTGTTTTAATAAATTCAGATAAAAAACCTTTACCATTTGCAGATATATTTCCAAGTAATAATGTTATAAAAACATCTGATATTGATGATATAAACGTAATATTAAAAAGAGCTTCAGAAAGTACAACAATAAAAAGTGTTGTAATAGATACTATAAATGGTGTCATGTTAGATAGAGAAATGTTAGAAGCTCAAAAATTGACATATGATAAATGGTATGATTTTGCACGAGATATTTATGCTTTAATAGTTAATATAAGTAGTTTAAAACCAGACTTAATAGTATATTTGATGGGCCATATTAGTTTATATACCAATGTAGACGGTAATGAATCAAGAGCTCTAGTTACAAATGGTAAAAAGTTAGAAAAAATAAAATTGGAATCTAAAATGTCAATAGTGTTATTTACACATGTTGATTTTGTTAATGGAAAAGCTTCTTACAGTTTTGAAACTAGTTCAAATAGAAGTACTGCACATACTCCTTACGGGATGTTTAATGATTTTTTAATACCCAATTCATTATCATTAGTTGATGAGCGTATTAGAACTTATTATAAATTACAAAATTAAGTAAAAATGGAACAACAATTTCCTATGATATATTTATATACAAGAAATATAGCTGGTAAAGTAACTAAGCATATTAAGCTTAATAAAGAAGCTTTATCAGCTTTAAAAGATAAGAATACTAGTATAAATAAAACTATTATTACAATAGGTACTTATGAAGATAATATATATTTTGTAAATGTTACAGATATAGATAGAAAAACAATAAAAATTCCAATAAATTTAAATAAAAATGGTATAATAAATAATGGACATTTGTTTGATTATTTATATAAAAGATTTGTAGATATAGCAAATGAATACGGTAATATAGTGTTATTTGGAATTCCATGCGTTATTGATGGTATTAAATGTTTAAAATTAATAAGTAAATTGATAGAAGAAAATTATTTTTATGTAGAAGAACAATTAATCAATAACACAATTAGTGATTAATAAATAAATAAACAAACAAACAAATAAATAAATAAATTATGGAAAGAATAGATTATAATTTTGATGAGAACTATAATGAAAATACATTTGTAAATATTGAACCAGGTATAATAGAAAACATGTACCTAAGTGATGTTAAAGTAAGTGAAGAAGATAATAATAGTTATATAGAATATACGTTTTCAGATATAAAAGATACATTTAAAGTAAATCGACGTTATTATGAGCCAAAAATAGGAGGTTTTATAAAAAATGAAGATGATCTATATAAAGATAGCGTAAAGAAGAAAAATATAATAGCTAATATTTCCAGGAATATTATAGGAGAATCTTATAGTATAACTGGTGTAAAAACATACAAAGATTTAATTAGAGTTGCAGCTGCAGATTTAAAAAAGGTTATTCCAAATAAAATTTTAGTTCGAGTTGTAGTTGTATTAAATAATGATAATTTTGCAACATTAAGATCATTTGCACCAGTTATAGAGAATATGAATGTTAATCCTTCAAAATTAAAATTAAATAGATATGATAAATTAGTTTCAAGTGATAATAAATCTTCTGGATTAAAAGAAAGTTTAGAAAATAGTTGGGATTAATGATAAATTATGAAATAAAGCTTCCTTTAACAAAAGAAACTATATTATCATTTATTACAGAATATGATATATTTAAATATTATATACCGTCAATGAAGGATATAAATGTCTCTTTTAAATCAGAATTAAGAGAAGATAATCATCCTTCATGCAGGGTATTTTATACTAATAACAATAAATTAAAGTACAAAGATTTTGGAATTGAAGGTACGTTAAATTGTTTTCAATATGTAATGATGAAATATAATATTTCTTATAAAGAAGCTTTAAAAAAAATAATACAAGATTTTAATTTAGATTTAATAGATTCAGATATTGCATATTTTACATTACAATTAAGTAAAAAACCGGTTAAAGTAAATTGGAAAACTAATAAAGAACTAACAAAAATATTAGTTAAGAAAGTAAAATTTAGAAAAAAAGATATAGAATATTGGAATCAATATAATATAACACAAGACTGGTTAGAGAAAGCACATATATCACCAATAACTGCATTTTATATTAAAACTAAAACTTCAGAACGTTATATAGGAAGTTCTTATCTTTCTTATTGTTATGATTTTGGTAAAATAGATAATACGAAAACAAGAAAAATTTATCAACCGTTTAATAATAAAGTAAAATTTATAGGTAATGTTACTAAAGACATAATACAAGGATATCATTTATTACCTAGAAATGGTGATTTATTGATAATAACATCTTCTTTAAAAGATGTAGGAACTTTATTTTGTAATACTAATACTTTTGCAATAGCCCCAAATTCTGAAGTTTCATTTATACAGCCATTAGAATTGTATAAATTAAAAGATAGATTTAGAAATATTGTTATATGGTATGATAATGATAAATGTGGAATATTAAATGCAAAAAAGTTTTCAAACATATATAAATTAGATTACATTTATATTCCAGAAAAATTTAAAGATAAAGATCCATCAGATTTTGTATTAAAGTATGGGACAAAGGAGTTAAATCTTCTTTTAAATTATTTATTAGAAACTAAAAATATAAAACATGACTAGAAAGATTTATTATAAAAGACCAGATAGAGTAGGTCTTGATTTTATTAGTAGTGATGCTACTACATTTGGAGAATTAAAAAAAGAATTTTCTCAACAACTAAAGCTAAATTTAGATGATATGATTGTAATTGTGCGTGAAGGTTTTATAACATTATCTCTTAATGAAGCTATATTACCAAATACAGAATTTACTTTACTTCTTTATAAAAGTAAACAAAAAGGAGGAATTGATTATAGTAAATTAAGTTATAAAGAACTTCAAAATTTAGCTAAAAGTTATAAAATTCCAGCTAATTTATCAAAAATAGATTTAATATTTGCACTTAATAAGGTAAGAAGATCAGAAGAAAAGAATAAAAAAGAAAATCTTGTTGGAGTAGTAAACTTATTATTTATAAATAATAGATTAGTGGATTTAAAAAATGAGCTAAATATTATAATAAAAGAAATTGAGAAATTAACAGATCGTATAAATAATATCACTTTAATTTCCGATTATGAATATCATGAAAAATTAATTAATAAGATAAATAAAGATTATAAAGATATAAATGAAGAATTAAAGTAAAGTATTAACCATAAATAAGTCAGATCTATCTATAACTTAATCTTATTTATAGATCTGACTTATTTATTAATCTAAATTGTATGAAATTTAATATTAAATTAGTTAATGAAGATAATACTTCTGAAATAAAATATATAGAAATAAGAGATAATAATGGATTATTTATACAAACTTTTTCAGTCACAGGCTGTGCATGTATAAATCAAGATGGTAATCAATATTTATTAACTAGAGGTTTAAAAATCCCGATAAATAAATATAAAAATTTAGATGGTATATTAGTATGCAATGAAACAAATAATATTTATAAATCGATACATGTATTAGACACTGTGTATGAAGCACTTATTGATATGTTTGGAGAAGATACAGTATCTTATAAGAATAAAGTTATTAATGAATATGAAGATTTATCGGATGAGTTTATAACTACTTTCTTTGAACGTACTTATAGTTTAATAACAGTAAAATTAGGAACTTTAATAAGTCATGAATCTGAAAATAAATTTGAAGTATTTAGAGATTTATATTTAGTATTCGGTTTATCTAACATATTATTAGATGCTGTATTAGAAATAAACTTAATAAATGCTAAACCTACTTCACATCAATTTGTAAATGGAAAAACATTACCAGTATATTGTTTAATTTATAAATTCGTATCTAAGATATGTTTAGGTGATTCTTTTGCAAGTAGTAATTTAGTTACAGCAAATTATATGATCTCTGATTATATCAATTGTGGAAAACAATTTGATGAAAAATTGTTTAAAGATGTAATAGTAGATCTTATAAATAATTTAAAAATATTATTAGGAAATATTTCTGATGAAGGTTATAGACGTTATACATATAATTTTAACAATTACTTTGATATAACAAATAAAGAATTAATTAATTTATTTATGATTGATCCAAATAAATGTAAAATAATCATTCCAGAAGAAAAAGATGCATTTGAACATTTACAAAAAAAAAGTTTTATTTATGATATAAAAAATAGTTTATTTAATAAAGAATTTATTAAAACATTAAGTAAATATTCAAGTAATCCTGTATATTTTTTCGAAACCAAAAAATCTATATATAATATTATACAATATAATAGTGTAAAAAATATGATAAAACGTGAAATGAAGCGTCTGATTAATGCATATAATACCAAAATATCTATAGAAGGTATTTGTTCAAAATTTAAAGATTATAATGATATAGAACAAGATTTATATAACACAAATATCGTCTTAGATACATTTAAAAATAATCTTATTAAATTACAAATAATTGATAAAGGATTTGACGATGATTTAACTGTAAAATGTATAAAAAATGAAAAAGAATATATTGTTTATAAATAAAGAAGTATTTAACAAGATAAATTTATATCATAGTATTGTTGGAAGTATAGAATGGAGTGGTTCTATATTAATAAAACCAGAAATATCTGATAATGTTATAACTTATAATGTTATTGATATAATAATAGAATGTATAGGAGTGTCAGGTAGTTTTGAAACTAGTCCTACAGAATTTAAAAATTTTGCAAATAATCCTGAATTCGATAAATGTATGATAGGATTAGTGCATTCTCATCATTCTATGGGAGCTTTTGTATCTTCAGTTGATGAAGAAGAACTTAAAGAATCTCCATTTTATCCTTACATAAGTTTAGTTGTAGCTTTTAATCAAAGATTTGTAGCTAAAGAAGCTTATAAATTAGAAGAAACTTACAGAACTTATACATTATTTAATGGAAAATCTATAAAGATTAAAGAAGAAAATAAAGTAATAACTTTTGATTTAATAGTAAAAATAGAAGGTTATGATGAAGTTTTAGAAGAAGTTAATGTAATAAAGTCGAAAAAACCAGATTACTTTAATAATTTTAATGAAATTCCTAATGTAAATTTGCCAAATTATGGAATAAAAGAACAAATAGAAAATTATAAAACATATAATGGATTAAAATTAAATGATAACGATATTTCATTTATAATAAAACAGCTTGGTATAAAAACTACTGATAAAAATAAAGATGTAAGAAAGGAAGTAATAGATACTTTAATAAAATACTACGAAAATAATCAAAATAAAATTTTAAAAGGATTTTTAGCTTATTTAAATTCATTAAATAAAGAAGATATTTTCTTTAGTTATCTTAAACAAAGTAAATATTGTACACCATATATTTCAGATATATTAGATATGATAAGAGAGGATTATTTTTATTATAGCGAATATAATGAATACGACGAATTTTAAAATGAATAAAATCTATGGATGAAAAAAGATTACGTTTTATTGATGCAGAATGGGCTCAGGATATAACATTTCAAGATGTTATACTAGGAGGTATAGGAGGCATTGGATCATGGTTGGCTTTATTACTATCTAGAGTTAATGTAAGAAGTTTATTAATATTTGAAGATGACATAGTTAATTTTCATAATATTGGTGGACAATTATATGGTATAGATGATGTTGGAAAAAGTAAATATGATAGTTTAATTAAAACTATGTTAAACTTTTCAGCACCAGTAGAAACAAGTATATTTCCTGGTAGAAGATTAGAAAAATATATGCTTAAAGATGCTAGTAGTACATTAAAAGTTTTAAATCCTTCTATTGTATTTTCAGCTTTTGATAACATGTCAGCTAGAGAAATGTTATTTAATCTTTGGTTGGATGTATCTAATGAAAATTCAGTATTTATAGATGGAAGAATGAGTGCAGAAAGTTTTCAAGTATTTACTGTAAAAAAAGATAAAGATATTATAGAAAGATATAAAGCTTCTTTATTTAGTGATGAAGAAGTACCAGAAGATATATGTACTTTAAGAGCTACTACTCATAATGGAATGACATGCGCTTCTGTTATGCTAAGTAGTGCTCTTAATTTTATTACTAATTTAAGGTATTCAAATTCAAGACCTTATGATTTTGAATTACTTGTATCTCTAAATCAATTATTTATTACAAGGTTATGAATTTTCATGTAGAAGATGTATATATAAAAGATAATTATTTTTATAAATATAGCAATTATTCAAAAGAGCTACAAATACTAGATAATATATATCATGCTGCTGACGAACTTCCAATAACATATTCTAGAAACAACTTGTTTAATAGAAAATGCTTAAAAATAAAAGATTTTACATATGTTTTTTCTAATTCAGTATATAGATATATAATATCAAAAAATTATATACTTATTGTAAGCTCTAATTATTATATCGAAAATGAATATGAATTTTTTATAAGAGCTAAAAATAAAAACAAAGATAAAAATGTTCTTTTATATGCTAATGGTTATGGGAACTTTGAAAATATAAAAAATGAAGAATTCAATTCATATAGATATAACTTTATAAAAGGATTGATAAAAGTATTATTATATAGTTCTGATTATAAAATATTATTAAAAGAAGATTCAATTCAAAAATATGATACATTTGGTTTAATAAAACCAATGGACATTAAATCTGAAATTATGCTTTTATTACGTATAGAATTAAAAACTGATGGTTATATAGATAACGATACTTATATATTAACTAGTGATATAATTAAAGATATTACCAAAAAAGATCTTTTTTCAGCATTTATAAAAACAAAATTATTAAGAGCAGTACGAAAGGCAAACAAAGATGGAAAAAAACATATATTTTGAGGTAGATGCTATAAATAGCAGCTTATTAAAAAAAGTTAAAAATCCTAAAAATCTTTTAGAAGAAGTTCAAGAAACTGATGAAATGATTATTGGATCTGCCGTAGATTGTATATTAACTAGAAATGGTGATTTTGATAAAGAGTTTATGTATTCTGGAGATTACAGAATAAGCTTAGCAGTAAAAAATATAATTGATAAAGTATTTGAGTTATCTAAAAATAAGACAACTTTAGAAGAAGAAGCTGATTTATTGTTAAGAATAGGACGTGAATCAGAATATCAAAATAACTGGAAAGACGATACTTTAGTTAAAAATCTGATAAATAATGGAAACGCTTATTATAATGATCTTATCAAGGCCAATGGTAGAAAAATAATAACTTTAGATATGTCAATGTCCATAGATATTTCTTTAGAATTAATTATGAATAGTGATATAGATGAAGTTATTACTTTATTAAATTCTGATAAAGTAATGAAGCAACTTCCAGTATTTTGGTCTATAGAAAATAAACAATGTAAGTCATTATTAGATTTTGTATATATAGATGATGAAGCTAAAAAGATAAAAATATATGATTTAAAAGTAACTTCACGTCCAGCGCTAAGTTTTGATAAAACCTATCTTAAAGATGATCATGCTATACAAGCTTCTTTTTATGTAGATGCTTTAAAATACTTTTATAAAGACTATGATATTAGTTTTGCTTTTGTAGTAGTTAGTTATACAGAAGATATGGTAATATTATTTGATGTTAGTGATAAAGCTTTAGATATAGGAAGATATGGTAAAGACTTTACTACACATAGATATATGGGTTATTTAGAAAGAATAGAAGCTTTAGATTATATAAATATACAAGGCGATTATATCTATCCTTATTATGTAGTAAAAAAGAACAAAAAATTATTAATAGATGATAACACAACAAACAATAAAGACTCAGATAACTAGATATAATATTTCATTTTGTAATAGATTCTTTGTTGTAAAAGCTAATAAACCTGTATTTACTTTTAAAGATGATGAGGTTACATGTATGGATCAAGAATTTATATTAGGATTTCCGAAAGAACTCAAAGTAAATTCTTATGTTCATTTTAACATTAATAACTTTGATACTGTTTATCATATAAGAGATATTAAAGAAGATATAGAAAATATGCAATATACTTTTATAGAAGAAACTAAAAATATAACTACAAAATTTATTGTTCCGTTGATATTAGATAATATAGAAGAAGAACTTTTTCTAATGAATGCATATTTATCTACTACCGATTATATACTTGTGTTAAAATATAAATTTTTTAATCTTCCAGAATTTAATAAAATAGAAGATAAACTAATAGAATTTCCTTTAACCTTATCTATTATTCCAGAACATAATACATGTACTAATATTATAGTACTTGTTAAGATACCGAATGAATTAAAAGGAACTATAGAATTAATAAAACAAGGAAAATATTCTAAGATAAGTAATAGTCATAAAAATAAGATATTAGATTATTATGGTGTTGGAATAAATAGTGATATATATGATGTGTTATATAAAACTGATAATTATAGAAAAAGTTTATCTAAGATATTAGATTATGACATAAATAAAAATTCAGAATTATATGATATAATGACATTAGAAAATGAAACTATACATTTAGATAAAATATTAAGTACTATATTTACAGTACAAGATATAATCAAGTTTTTTATGTTATGAAACAGTTATTTAGTGAGGATTGGTTTAATATTTTAAAACCAATCCTCAAAACTAAGTATTTTGATGATGTTGGTAAATTTTTAAAAATAGAACGTCAAACTAAAATAATATATCCAGAAACTAACGAAGATATATTTAAAGCTTTTAAATTAACGACGTTTGATAATACTAGAGTAGTAATAGTAGGACAAGATCCATATCATGATGGTAGTGCAACAGGATTAGCTTTTGCAAATTATATATTAAAATCTCCATCTTTAAAAAACATATTAGATGAAGTATATGATAATTGTGGTGTTTATACTAATCATAATTTAGAAAATTGGGCTCGTCAAGGTGTACTATTATTAAACATGGCTTTAACAGTAGAAAGAAATAAACCATTATCACATATTAACATGTGGTATAAATTCACCGATTATGTATTTAAATGTTTAAATGATAATAAAACAGCTTTAATATTTATGTTATGGGGTAATAAAGCAGGTTCTATAATTGATAAAATAGATAGTAATAAACATTATATATTAACTGCTGGGCATCCATCTCCATTAAATACTAAAATTCCATTTAGAGGTTGTAAACATTTTAGTAAAGCAAATGTTATATTAAAATCAATAAACAATGATGAAATAGATTGGTCATGAAACTATATAAATTTAACGATAATCTTCATTTATTTGAAGAATTTGATATAAAATTGAAAATAGTTTATGTTGCTATAATATTTATACTATTAGTATTAATAGCTTTTAAATTAGTAGATAGCAATAAAAAGATAACATACATAGATAAAGTTATAAGATTAGAAATAACTAATGAAAATTTCAGTAAGGAAAATCTTGAAAAAGAACTTATTAATTTAAACATCAAGTTTCCAGATATAGTATTAGCACAAGCAATATTAGAAACCAATAATTTTAAAAGTAGGATATTTCTAGAAAATAATAATTTATTTGGAATGAAACCAGCAAAACTTAGGCCAACAACAAGTAAAGGTGTTCTAAATGGATATGCATATTATAATAACTGGAAAGAGTCAGTATTAGATTATGCTTTATATCAAGCGGCTTATGCAAAATCTATAGACACAGAAGATAATTATTACATATTATTAACTACTTTTGCAGAAGATACATCTTATACAAAGAAACTAAAAAACATACAATATGGAAATTAATGAAGAAGAAATATTGAAAGATATAATTGATCATGTAGAATCTATTAATGAATTATCTGATTTAAAAATAGCATTACTTATGTTTATAAGTAAAGAAGATACAACAAGATGTTTACACAGCAACTATCCTTTTGGTACATTTATATATGATATTTTTAAAATATTTTTAAAAGATAAAGAATTAGCTCAAAATGTTTTTAATAAAACACATAACAATGTCTAACAGAGAAACTAGTAAAAGTTTAGAATACATTATAAATCAATTATCAAAATTACCTGATACAGAAAGGATTACTATATTTTACAGAGAAAGTACTAAAGGATCAGAAAAAGTAGACTTTACTCTATTAGGTGATTTTGATTCTAAAGAAATATGTGCTATTGAATTAATTAAATTAATGGAAAAATTAAAAATAGATTTTATTGTAAAAGAAAGTGAAGATTTTGATCAATTTTTAAAAGTATGTGAATTTATTGAAACAGTCGGATATGGATTAGATGATGAAACAGATGATAAATAGTAAAAAGGAAATGAATAAATATATATTTAAAAAAATAAAAAATGAAGTAATAAAAGATATAATATTAACTTATAATGGTTTTTGTATAGTTACAGAAAAGTATCAAGTTAATATTTTTTATAATGTTGATACTTATGATTGTTTTATTAAAGCAAATAATAATACACCAAATGTAAATTTCAAAGATTTATATTTAGAAGATATACATCTCAATATAGAATGTAGATCAAACCAAAATAATGGATTAAACACAAGATTAGTTTTCATTATAACTATGAAAAATAATATAAATATAAATATAAATATTGAGATAGAATCGCAAATATTTTTATCACACAATATTAAAACAGCACTTTACAATGTAAAATATCATAATACAGAACGG
>Ga0209201_1002731_pt1 | contig 16647 bp, 11 predicted proteins | sample AD_UKC055_MetaG_FD_184411 | JGI IMG/M metagenome (GOLD analysis project Ga0209201, IMG submission 184411) | Active sludge microbial communities of municipal wastewater-treating anaerobic digesters from USA - AD_UKC055_MetaG (SPAdes) (version 2) | ecosystem: Engineered > Bioreactor > Anaerobic >...
GTGCCGCCTGCGTAGTCCATCAGGTTCTGCGTGGTGCGCTCGGCCGCAATAAAGCTCTCGGGGCTGAAGGTGTGGCGCAGGTTGAAGGCGCCGTGCCCCAGCTCGTGGGCTATAATAAACAGGTTGGGGTTGTCGTAGATGAAGCCCACCTGCCGCTGCAGCGGCATGTAGCCGGCCACATCGCCCCCCTTGTCCTCCACGCCCTCCACGAAGAAGAGGTAGAGGGCGCTGCCCTCCAGGCCGTTACTTCAAAGAACGCACTGCAATATAGCAAAAAAAAATTAACGGTTAACCTTTTCCCGTTCTGCCTCTCAACCAGGGCACCTAGCACTCCCATCCTTAAGTTCATAAAGCATAATCCCCCCGGATTATCCATTTACTAATTCCTACCCACTACTTTCCTTTTCTATACTACCACACGAGAGGACTAACTTCGTTGAGCTCTCCGCCGGCTGGTGGGTAGGCTCGGGCGGTAGCAGGGAATGGGCTTTTAACTTTAAAGCCAATCAATCCAACTCTTCAGCATTTAGGACAATGATAAAAAATAATGCTTCGAGTAGAAATGAACTTGAAGGCTATGAAATTTCAACAAATTTCACCTACTTAGCAGGTCTTTAAAAAACGGAAAAGATGATATGGCAATTCGTGCTCGATAAGCTAAAGTCGGGTCAAAGCATGTACCTTATTGTGGTATCCGAAACGCTGGGTAGTAGCCCTGGAAAGGTGGGGTTTAAAATGGCCGTTTCGTCCGATGGCGAAATATCAGGCTCAATAGGAGGCGGTGTTATGGAGTTTCGCATGGTAGAGCTGGCCCGTAAGGAGCTGGCTGTAGGAGGTAAAAATACTTTTCTAAAACGGCAGGTGCATAGCAGTGAGGCTGAGGAGGATAAATCGGGGATGATTTGCTCGGGTGAGCAAACCCATATTTTCATTTACCTGTCCACGTTGAATTTGAAAATCTGCAGCGATATAGTGGCAGCCATATCCTCCGGCAAAACCGGCTTACTCCACATAGAGCCTAAGAGGTTAGAATTTAAGAGTGCTGGCGTAGCAGAATTGCCCGCCAAACATGAATTCAACCATAACGGTAACAGCTGGTACTACTCCGAAGTTATTGGTATCAAAGACAGGGCTTACATTTTTGGAGCCGGACACATAAGCCTTCCCCTAACCCATATTCTTTCGCTCCTCGATTTTTGGGTTGAAGTTTACGATAACCGTAAGGAGCTGGTAACCTTTACTTCCAATAACCTTGCAAATAAAAAGGAGGTAATTGATTTCGACAATGCCTCAAAATATGTAATGGAGGGCAATAGCACCTACTGCCTCATCATGACTTTTGGACATAAGTTCGACGAGATGATTCTCAGGCAGCTACTTCCGCTTAAGGTTGGATACATCGGCATGATTGGCAGTAAAAGCAAGGTTAAAGCCATATTTGACAACCTGCTAGAAGAAGGCTATTCGCCTGACCAGCTGGCCAAAGTTTGCTCGCCAGTTGGGCTACCAATAGGTAGTCAAACACCCGCTGAGATAGCTGTCAGCATTGCCGCCCAGATTGTTCAATGGCGGAACGGACTGTAAAATTTTTCTGGAAGAGGCCTACTGCTCCACTATGGTTGCCCCCATTAATGTATTAATACTCTTTTGTTTAGGGTTACCTGTATAGGTCAGGCTGCCTCCTGTTCGTACCTTGGCATCAATAAGCCGGGAGGCGTTTACCTTGGCAATAGCGCCAGTGCTCACCGTAACAAACGTGCTATCGGAAACCAGGTCGAGAGCCGACAAAACTCCGCCGGTGTTAACTTTAGCCTCATAGTTTTTTACAGCACCCCTTACACGAACTGTTGACCCTTGCCCCACAACAATATCGGCTGTCTCAACATTCAAACCACCGTCAAACTCAGAGCTGGTGTTGGCATTTATGACAACCTTATCGCCTGTAAGAGTATCATTCAGGCTTATGCTGGCAGCAGCTGAAAGTGAAATATCCCTTAATTCCCTGTAGTACACGTAAATATCAGCCTTAACACTCTTGTAAATGTTGGCCTTGAGAGCCACCTCCAAAGTTTTTCCCTTAACCTCTGTATGTATATCCGAGGTAGGCACGTCGTATGTTTTAACGCTGATGTGCTCTACGCTATCTCGTTGCAGGTAAACCTTTACCTCTCCTATCACCTTAAGCTTATCGAAAGGGGTTATGTCCCTGCTGTCGGTATTCTGCGCACTGGCAAATACCGAAATTGCCACGCCAACTAGAATAAAAAGATACTTCTTCATAGGTATTAAGCTTTTATGAATTTAGTCCAAGAAATAATACATGGTAAAATTGCCAATATTTTTCAATCGAAACCTACTTAAGATACAGAAGTTTGCCGTTATAACCTTTCACAACTTCTATGCAAATGTACCCATGCTAAGTTGTAAAAGTGCAAACTTTAACATAAAATAACCAACATGCAGCTATTTTCACCATTACATTTTCGCCTTGCCGTTTTAAAGTAAATCACTAGAGTGAACAAAACAGAAAAATATTCGTTTTCGTAATAAGTAGTAGCTACAACATCATGGTTCAACGGATTATAATTACCATAGCTTTTTTTTTCACCATTTTTTCAACCTGTTTAGGACAGTCGAAACAGGTTGAAGCAGACAATAAGGGTGACCAGATGAATGAAGTAAAACAAAACCTAACCGGGTTGCAGCGTTACGTTACCCAACAGAAAGGCACTGAAACCCCTTTTACAGGTGAGTACTGGAATCATTTTGAAAAGGGAGTATATGTTTGCGTTTGCTGCGGTGCCGAACTTTTTGAGTCGGAAACCAAGTTTCACTCCAGCTGTGGGTGGCCCAGCTTTTTTGGCAGTAAGTTTGAAGAAAACATAAGCTTCAACGAGGACTCCAGCCATGGCATGGTTAGGACTGAGGTGGTATGTAAGAAGTGTGGTGCCCATTTAGGACACATATTCAACGATGGCCCAAAGCCCACCGGCTTGCGGTACTGCATTAACTCCGCATCGCTTAAATTTATTCCCGATAAAGTTGAACAATAATTATTTCATAGTATAGCCGATAATTAGGCTACCAGGAATCAAAACCTTAGCTAAACAAATAACCATATGCCAATTTCAACAAAGCAAATACCAATTTTCCCCCTGGAAGTTTTCCTGCTACCTGGAGAGGAACTCCCAATCAGAATTTTTGAACCCCGCTACCAGGAGCTGGTAAATGACCTGGACAAGACCGGTGAGAGTTTTGGAATACCCTTCGTTTTAAACGAAAAGATAATGGCCTACGGAAGCGAGGTCGAACTCTCAAACATTGTGGCCCGAAACAGCCTAGGGCAAATGGTCGTAATAGTTAAGGGGGTTAGAAACTTCCACTTACTTCAGTATAGCGAGGCGCCTACAAGTAAACCATACGGCAGCGGGGCAATTGAGTATATTGATGATGATTTCCGCTCCACCAACCCGGAGCTAATCGTGCTGGCAAAGAAGCTGAAACTTGAAATTAGTGAAAACCTTGGAATCCTAGTTAAAGATGAGGCAATTAGCCTGGCGAGCGTTGCAAAAGGGCTGATGATGACCTCAGAAGATAAATACACCTTTTACTCGCTTCGCTCAAAAACAAAAATGGAAAACTTTTTGATTAAAAGGTTGAGGTTTATTGAGCAAATTCAAAAGCAGGAAAAGCTGTTGGCAAATAATTTCAGTTTAAACTAGCCACACCGCCCATTGTGCTGGTTTCGGGAAAAAAGAGATTTCTACCCGGAAGTTTTCCCTCGATGCCCGGCAACAGCTTGTCAAAAAACCTGTCAACAATATAGGGAAATCTAGCTCCCTTCCACGGGCTGGTATTCGAAATAAAAACATAGGTGTAACCGTTGCTACTCGAAACTGCCAGTGCAGTTGTTCCGGGTAAAGAACCCGAACGCCAAAGTTTTCCGCCGGGCATAACCCACCTCCATCCAATAGGATGAAACTTATCGTTGCTTGTTTGGGTCATAACGGCAACTGACTCTTTCGATAGAATATCAGGGAAGCTGCTGCTCCCATCAATAGCCAGTAGAAATCTGGTAAGGCTGATGGGTGAAATAACCCATCCACCGGCGGCCCCAAGAGTATGAACGTCATCGCCACCCCTACATTTCAGAACTCCTTCCTTTGAACCATCAAAAGCCATAACGCGTTCTGCCTCGTTAACCTCGTAGTAGCGAGCTTCGTTTGGATAGCGTAAGCTGTCCCAGTTCTGGGCAATGCGGGCATCATAAATACTTAAGGGACGGAAAATGCTACGCTGTACAAAAGTCTCGTAATCCGTATGGGTAATTTTTTCAATAACAAGCTCCAGAATTGCGTAGCCCAGGTTGCTATACGAGCTGTGGGAACCGGGTGCAAAATGTAATTTTTTGGAAAGGGCAAATACTACGATATCCTCCAATGAAACGGGCAACTCCTTGTGCAGCTCACGGGCAACCACCTCGTTGATAAACATGTGATCGCCCCACCGGGTTGACCATCCCGCAGAATGATTTAATAGATTTTTAACGGTAATGTCCTCTACCCTTTTATCCTTGTAGTTCAAAAAAATGTTGTCGTTAAGAATTCCATTGGGTCCAAAAACTTTGGAATCGAGCTGAATCTTATTCTCCTCAACAAGCTTCATCACAGCAGTAGCCGTAATTAACTTTGAAACACTTGCCACTCTTAGAAGGTTGTATGGCTCCATTGGGATATTCTCCTCCTTTGAGGCGTATCCAAAGCCCCGTGCATAAATTAGCCGTCCATCCTTGGCTATAGCCACGCTGGCACCGGTTAACTCCCATTTGGCAATGAAGCTGCTGAAAGCGTTGTTCAGCCATTCATACTCGCTGCTACTGGTTAAAGCATTGGTAATTTTAAGGGTATTAACCGTTGGGTATTTTAAACCAGAATAGGTAAGACCCTTAGAGAATACGCCCTTATCATAACGAAACGCCAGGAAAATTGCTCCCAAAAGAATGAATACAGCTGCAGCAATAAATTTTACCCTTTTGTGCATTAGCTTTCAATGAAGTTACCCAGCGGCAAAAGTAGCTATGATTAGAGTAAATGACAAAAAAATTTACACCCACTCACGAAGACCAGATAAATAAGCATGGAAAATTAACCATTCGCAAATGGCAAAACCTTGAAAAAGGCAATTCCCTGGTTCTAACCTATTTGTAGTGCCGAACTAGAGCATGTTGAATTTCTTTAGAAGCTTCTCAAGAATTTCGGTAAACCTATCAATATCCTCCTCGGTGGTATCCCATGAGGTCATCAGGCGAACTTCCGAAGTAGCTTCATCCCAAATGTAGAAGAAGTACTCCTTTTGCAGTTCTGGAATAATTTCAGGAGGAATGATGGCAAGCACTTCGTTTACCTGCACTTTTTGCGAGATCTTAACGGCGCTAAACCTCCGGAGCTTATCAGCCAACAGCTGGGCCATTTGGTTGGAATGCCTGGCAGTAGTAGCCCATTGGTTATTGCTCAGGTAGGCTATGAACTGGGCGGAAATGAACCGCATTTTAGAAGCAAGCTGTAAATCCTGCTTTCGGGTGTACATAAAATCCTTAGCAATGGAGGAGTTGAAAAACACAACTGCCTCGCCATACATCAGTCCATTTTTTGTACCGCCAAACGAAAGCACATCAACACCGGCATCCCCTGAAATCTCTTTTAAACTGCAGCTTTGCGAAACGGCAGCATTGGTAATCCGGGTTCCATCCATGTGCAGGTAAAGCCCATGGCTATGGGCAAAATCGGAAAGTGACTTCACTTCTTCGGGTGTATAAACCGTTCCCAGCTCACTGGCCTGAGAAATAGAAATTACTTTAGGCTGAGAATGGTGTTGAAACCCGAAGCCATGCATCTGGGTGCTTACCAAACTAGGTGTTAGCTTTCCATCGGGAGTCTTAACGGTGAGCAGCTTGCACCCGGTAATTCGCTCGGGTGCACCACACTCATCAACGTTAATGTGGGCTGTTTCGGCGCAAATTACTGCATTATGGCGTTGAGTTGCAGCTTGTAAACCCAACACGTTTGCAGCGGTGCCGTTGAAAACAAAAAATACCTCAACATCGGTTCCAAGCAACTCCCTAAAGAGCGCTTTGGCCTTTTCGGTGTACATATCCTCGCCATAAGCCAGGGTATGCCCCTGGTTTGCCTCCATAATAGCCTGCAGAATGGCTGGATGAACACCTGAATTGTTGTCGCTGGCAAATCCATGCTTGTTTATCATATATGTAAACTTAAAAGGTTGTTAAAAACTATCTGGCTAACCTAGCAATCATCTGGTAATCAATATAGTATAAAAATTTGATTGAGAAGCTGTTGTACTGTGGACTTCCAAAAACCCTGTCCACATTGTCAAAATAGCTATTAATAGGAATTGTGCCCATTTCTTCCTCCATGTTTTTCCATGCAAAAACCAACTCGCTTCCGGGAGCAAATATCCACTGGTAGTAAAAATCAACATTGAAAAGGTTGTAGTTTTTGTTAGAGTATTCAGGGCTGACAATTGGTGTAAGCGTTCCATCCAAATTTAGGGTGTAGAAGCTATCATACTTGTAGTGGCGTATGTAGTGCCTTGCCCTAAGGTTGATAAAAGATTTTGAGCTGAAGGTAAACTGAATGCTAAGCGTGTTGGTAAGGGTAACCACATCTCGTTTACCCATTGTAATGTTGCTGCCGCTACCCCCAAAGTATCCAATGGCATTATAGTCGAACGATTGCGACCATGAGTTTACCAGCAGCAGCTTATCGCTAAAGCGAATCCGGGGAGCAATGGTGTAGGAAAATCCGTATTGGTTGTAGCCATCGGCTTTCCAGTACTCCAGCTGGTGGTCGAGTGCAAGAGTTTTCCGGTAATCTGGCGAACCATACCAGTTAAAGTATATACTACGCGGCAGCTTGAGCTTTCGGCCCTCGGTCCTAGGCTCATAGTAGTCGTACCTGGATTGGGGAACAACTTCGGTGTAGAATTGACCAAACAAATACCGTCGGGTAATAAAATGAATACTACCCGAAATAGACCTGGCCACAAAATTTCTGGGTGAGTATAGCATCTGGTTTACGTATTCCAGGGATGTTTGGAGCTGGTTTAATCGCCAAAAGGGTTTAAAAATAATGTACTCCAGCTCCACACCGCTCGAAAGCTCGTTTGGACTTTGCAGGTATCCCAAATCGTTGGGGTTAAAGTGTTTACTTTCAACGTTCACCCAAACATCTCCCTGAAAGTTACCGCTTGTTTTCATCAGCGTAACCGACGATTTATAGCCATTTGAAGTCGAATCATTTCTAATTTGGCTAAAAGCGCCTACTCCCGCCACTGCAAATTTATTTTTCTTATCCCTGATGGTAAAGTCGGTTGCGGTAACATTAGCAGTGTAGTCGCCATCGGGTCTGAAAACGTTGGTATTGACTATACTTGCGTAGGAGTTATGGGCTAGCGACTGATCAAAAACCAGCATGTTGTAGTTGGTAAGCCCTTGGGTTAAAAACTTCCTGTGCTGCCCGGTAGCTGTGTCGGTGATTTCGGCGTATGTTTTACGGGATACTGCATTGAAAACGCCAATACCCAATCCTCCGGATGTTCGCCCGGAAAGTTTGCTGGCATTAATCAGCTTGGTGCTGGATGGATTATCGCTTACAACCTCGTTGGTATCGAGGCTTTCGTAAGCCTTATCGTAATCAACCGGAGTGCTGCCAACCCTTCGGGAGTAAAAAATTCCCCCCTTATTGAATAGTTCTGTACCTTCGGTGAAGAACTGCCTGGCCTCGCTGTACTTCACCTCAAAGGGAGAAAGGTTAAGAATTCTATCGTCGGAGCGAACCTGCCCAAAATCGGGTATAAGGGTAGCATCGAGAGTAAAACTCTGGCTAAGGCCCAACTTCAAGTCCATTCCTCCGGTAACCTGGTAATCGGTACCACTCTTGTCGGGATACCTGTTGGCGTAAGCTGAAAGGTAGGGCATAAAAGACAACCTGGGGGGTGGCTTAATTCCGGCAATTCCAACCAGCACTCCCGACTGTGTGGTAAATCCCGATTTTGATTTATCAACAAAGTTCCAGGTGCATTTCTCATTATACCTTTTTAAGAGTCGCAAAAAATTAACACCCCATACAGTTGTATCATTTTTTGAAAACCGGAGGGCTGAGTAGGGAATTTTCATCTCCACGTACCAACCCCGGTTGTCCATGCTAACTTCGCTTTCCCAAACGGCATTCCATGAGCGATCCTCCTCGTCGGAGGTAACCTTGATGTCGGTTTGGACGCCCGAAGCCGAAACGGTAAATTGAAGGTAGTTTACCCCATCGTTATAGGTGCTGATGTAAACGCTAAAGGCATCGGACTTGAGGTTATCGCTATTGTCCCTTTGCCCAAGTTCCTTGTAAATACTATCGGGCGATGAATCGAAAAGCCATGCACCTACGTAGAGCGCATCGTCATCGTAAAGCATCTTTACCCTGGTTGGTTGGCTTGGTGATGCCCCATTATATGGCTCATACTGGGTAAAGCTTTCAGCAAAACCGGCAAGTTGCCATTCGGGTTCGTCCAAATGGCCATTTATGCTAATATGCGATTCGATACGAAATGCCTCTACCGATTTCCTACTAGAAATTGTATCGCTGCTACCCCGTGCCTGGGCAAAACCTGATGAAATTATGATTGAGGAGATTGTAAAAAGAGCGCCCTGTGTAAAATTCATACCTGCTCTTGCTGTTTGTTAGAATGTTTTTCAGTTTGAGCGAGAAGGATACAAAGGGTTTAATTGTGGTAAAAAACTTTCCGTAACCAAAAGGTAAATGTCCGTCTTTAAAATGAAAACGCAAGTGGTAGGAGTGAAAACTTAAAACCGTGCTTTCCCAGAACTACCTTAATCGGGACGATTCGCGAACAATAAGCTGGGTTTTAAGAATTTCGGTAATTGGAGGTTCCTGGCGGGTTTGGGTAATTCTTCGAATGAGCTGCTCCATGGCTTTTTTGCCCATTTCAAACCCAGGCTGGTTAACAGTGGTAAGGGTTGGCTCTACCATAAGGGATGTTTGGTCATCGCCAAAACCAACAACCGAAACATCCTGAGGAATTTTAATACCATTGCGGATAAGAATCTTCATAGCACCAGCAGCCGTAAAATCGTTTACCGTAAAAATGGAATCGAACTTAGTCCCACTATCGATTAGCTTCTGTGTTTCAATCAATGCAGACTGGAATGTATCACAATGGATAATCAACCGCTCATCAATTACCACGCCGTTATCCCTCATGGCTTTGAGGTAGCCGTTAAGCCTGTTCTGGCCAATCAGCCTATTTTGAGGCCCCGAAAAGTGAACTATTTTCCTTCGACCCTGGATAATGAGATGCTCGGTAGCCTGGTATGCTCCGTCAAAATCGTCAATAATTATTCGGTCGGCTGAAATTTCCTCAATAATCCTATCAAAAAAAACCAGGGGTATTCCCTCGTCCTCAAATCTCTGAAAATGCTCGTAATTCTCGGTTTCTTTTGAAACCGAAACGATAAGCCCGTCAATAATTCCGTTCAAGAATGCATCGCAGGCAGCAACCTCGCGCTTGTAATCCTCACCCGACTGGTTGACCATAACGCTATAACCATGAGCATTGGCAACCTCCTCAATGCCGCTTATTACGGTTGAAAAAAAGTAGTGGGCAATTTCAGGAATTACCACGCCAATTACGTTGCTACGCTGGTTACGAAGGCTAAGGGCTATAATGTTTGGCTTATAGTTGTACTTGGTGGCCAGCTCGTTAACCACTCTTTTGGTTTCCTGGCTTATATCGGGATGATCCTTTAAAGCACGCGATACGGTTGATGGGCTGATGCCCAGCTCGCGGGCAATGTCCTTGATGGTAATCTGGCTTGATTTCATTTTTTTAGCAATTGAACTGATTGATATATAGACTGTTAATAAAGCATAGTTATGATTACATCCTTAACAAATATACTACTAAAATTGAGCTGTAAAAGCTACTCGCCCAAGGTAATATTTTTTTTATCAAATACAAACGTTTGCGGTATCGTTTGCGTAAAAAACAAAGCTAAAATCAATGTTTTTATGAGATTTAAATGTTAAAAAAATGTTAATTGTGAAAGTTTTCATGCAAATGTTTAACATTTTAAATTCAACTAAAAATAATATTAATCACCATGATTAGATTTAGACAGAATTTATTAGTTGTAGCAGCATTGCTATTAGGGAGTTTATCTTTAATGGCTCAAGAAATTACTGTTACTGGCAAGGTGACTGATGCTACCGATGGGACTCCAATGATTGGAGTAGCCGTTGTTGTAAAGGGTACAACTACTGGTACAATTACTAATGTTGATGGAGAGTACACCATTAGATGTAAAGGTACCGATGTTCTTGCATTTTCATTTGTGGGATACAATACCCTAGAAATTGAAGTAGCTAATAGGAATATTGTTAATGTGCAAATGAAACAGGAAACAAAGGAAATTGATGAGGTTATTGTTATTGGATATGGTGTACAAAAGAAAAGCGACCGCACTGGTTCGGTTGTGAATGTTAAAGCCGAAGAGATGAATAGGGGATCGCTTACCGATCCCATACAAGCAATGCAAGGGAAAGTTGCTGGGGTAAACATTTCGAAAAAAGGAGGAGACCCCAATTCTGGATTTGCAGTTCAAATTCGTGGTGCTTCAGGTTTTGCCTCTAATACCCAGCCTCTTTACGTTATAGATGGGGTTCCAGGTGCTGACCCAACTACAATTTCTCCTGATGATATTGAATCGTTCAACGTCCTCAAGGATGCTTCATCAGGTGCTATTTATGGTTCAAGGGCATCGAATGGGGTTATTATAATTACCACAAAGAAAGCCGATAAGTCTAAAGGAGCTATCATTGATTACAATGGCTATGTATCGGCCGATCAAACCAGCAAGCGTATGAAATTCCTTTCGGCCGATGACATTCGTAAATATGTTACCGATAACAATATACCTGATTTTGCTGACAATGGTGCAAACACCAACTGGCAGGATGAAATTTTTAAAACAGGTATTTCACAATCCCATTCAATAGCCGTTTCAAATTCTACCGACAATCTTTCATATCGCTTCTCTTACAATCATACCTACAACGATGGTGTAGTTATTCAAAGTAACAAGCAACGTGATATTGCTCGATTCAACTTAACCCAAAAGGCTTTAAACGATATCGTTACAATTGATGCATCAATTGCTGGAACTTTCGAAAAGAATAACTATGTGAACTATGGAGGAGGTATGGGTTCATCCAATATTTTCTACCAAATGTACCAGCGCAACCCGGTAGATCCCGTTTATAAGGATGGTAAATTCTTTGAGTTTCAGCGAGACTTTAACTACAATAACCCAGTTGCTATTGCTAAATTGATTCAAAACGAACGTGATGCCAAAAACTACTTTGGTAACGCTAAAATCTCAGTGGAACCTATTAAAGGACTGGTTGGTAGCGTTAACTTTGGCTATATAAGAAACGACTCGGAATCGTTCTACTTTGAGCCAACAAACCTATACGCTGGGGGAACCGATGGCTATGGAAAAAGAGGGTATTCAAATTTCAGCTCCCAAGTTTTAGAAACAACCATTTCATACAACATCGTTCTTGAAGACCATTCAATCAATCTTCTCGGTGGTTACTCATTTCAAGAGGATAATAATTCTGGACTTTCAGCTCAAGGTCGCGAAGCCCTTTCCAACTACCTAAAATCAAACAATCTTGGACATCTTAACAACGTAAATGTTGGCGATATTGGTTCGTGGCGTAATTCAAACCGATTAATTTCATTTTTCGCTCGCGCCACCTATAACTATCAATCCAAATATTTTGCCACAGCAACTATTCGTCGCGATGGGTCTTCAAAGTTTGGTAAAAATAATGAGTGGGGTTTATTTCCATCGGTTTCAATAGCATGGGACATCAAGAAGGAAGCATTTCTGGAAAATATCGACCTATTTAATCAGTTAAAACTCAGGGTGGGATACGGTATAACAGGTAACCAGGAAATATCATCGTTTCTGGATATAATGTATGCTTCCCCTTCGGGAACTGCCCCTAATTTTGAAACTGGCGAGGATGCCATTAATTTCGCTATATCACACAATGCAAATCCCGATTTAAAGTGGGAAGAGAATTCAGAACTGAATATTGGGCTAGATTACTCTATCCTGAAAAATAGAATTCAGGGTTCGTTTGAGTACTATATTAAATCGACCTATGACCTACTTGCACCATACGCTGTTCCAGTACCTCCCAACGCGCTTCCAACCACTTGGGCAAACGTAGGTCAAATTGATAATAAAGGTTTTGAAGCCAATATCACTGGATATGCCATTGATAATAAATATTTTAAATGGCAAACAATTGTTAACCTCTCTACTAATCACCAAAAACTGGTTAGCCTTTCAAATGATCAGTACTCTTGGTCCGAAGCCGATAAAAAACGCCTTTGGTTAAGTGGTCGCGGGTTAGTTGGCGCTCAAAACTGGACTCAATACCTTTTCGAGGGTGAAGAAATAGGCACATTTTATATACCAAAATATGCAGGACTGTCAAATGACGGAAAGTTCCTATTCTACACTGCTGCAGGGGGTGTTACACGCGATGTAAACCTGGCACAACGTTATGTGGCAGGATACGCTCAGCCACGATTTACACTTGGCTGGTCAAACTTATTTACATACAAAAACTTTGATTTCAGCATTGCACTGCGAGGAGCTTTCGGAAATAAAGTTATGAATGTTACCCATATGGTTTTCTCCAACCCACAAATATTACCTACCCTCAATGCGCTTTCCGAAGTACTCGATGAAATTGATAGGGGTTTAACCGATTCGCCTAAAGTAAGCGATTATTACCTTGAAGATGCCTCTTACATTAAAGTAGATAACATCTCCATTGCATACAACTTTAATCCCAAATCTACTAAGTGGGTTAAAAATATGAGGGTTTACCTTACATCTAACAACCTTTACACATTTACTAAATATACTGGGCTCGATCCTGAACAAAATTATGTAGGTCTTGAGTACGGTTTAGACATGTATGATGTTTATCCAAAAACTCGAACGGTCACACTTGGTTTAGATATTAAGTTTTAACGAATAAAAAAATATTAAAATGAAAAGATATTTTATTTTAACGGTAACAGCATTAATGGCTTTGACCAGTTGTACCGATATAGATGACCAATTGACGGATAAAATTCCGTTTGACCAGTTTCCTGAAAACGATGCTCAATCGGCATTAATGGTGGTTCCTGTTTACCGACCAATGCAAGACTTTCTGGACTGGAGTGGATGGTGGTTTTGCCAGGAAGTAACCTCCGATGAAATGGTTTGCCCTACCCGACATACCGACTGGGATGATGGTGGTAAATGGCGTGTTCTATATCAGCATACATGGGATAATAAAACCGAAGCTGTTGCTGCAATGTGGGGAAGGTTTTATAATGGGATAGTTGAAGCAAACCGACTTATTGAGGTTCTTAACCCCGAAAATCTTCCCATGATTGAGCTTACCCCAGCTGGTGCTAAAAACTTAGCAAAACTTAAGATCATGCGTTCCTTTTATTACTACCTGCTGATAGATAATTATGGCGATGTTCCCTATGTTACCTCATTCAAAAATGCTGAAAAACAACCTAATAAAACTCCTAGGGCAGATGTATTTAATAATATAGTGGCTGAGATTGAAGAGTCTATTCCCTACCTTGACGAAAGTATGTCAAAAACATCGGTTTCGAAAGGGATGGCATGGTCACTTTTAGCTAAACTTTACCTGAATGCTGAGGTTTACACAGGTACTCCCCAATGGGTTAAAGCAGAAAATGCTTGCGATAGTGTTCTTGCGCTTGGCTACTCATTAGAAACAGACCCTCTTGCCCCATTTGTAACTAACAATCAGAATTCACTAGAAAATATCTTTACCATACCCTATGATGAGGATACATATCAAGGATTTAATTTACACATGCGAACCCTACACTACAACAGCAACTTAACATTTGATATGAGCGTAGGACCATGGAATGGTTTTGCGGTTACCGAGCAGCATTATAACACTTACCCGCAAAACGATAAGCGTAAAGATGGATATTTTTTAGTTGGACAACAATACACTTCAACGGGTCAGCCCATTGTTGATGCCGTTGCCGGAAAACCATTAGTTTTTAACCCTTATATACCCAAGTTAGTAATGGATGCCTCTTTTACCCCTGAAGAAATAAGAATGTCCGGTGCAAGGGTTAAGAAATTTGAAATTAAGCTGGGTGCTAAAGAAAACCTGAGCAACGATTTCCCCATATTCCGCCTTGCCGACATAATGCTCATGAAAGCTGAGGCTATGGTTCGCCAGAGCAAAAATGGGGATGATTATATTAACCCCATTCGCCGTAGGGCAGGACTAGCCGATCTTAACAATGCAACACTTGACGATATACTTGCTGAACGTGGTCGTGAAATGTTTTGGGAAGCACATCGCAGGCAAGACCTTATCCGCTTTGGCAAGTTTAACCATGCATGGTGGGAAAAACCGGCTTCCGATGTAAGCCGTAGGATATTCCCCATTCCACAATGGGCTATTGACTCAAATCCAAATCTCGCAAAATAAACCAAATGTTTAACCTTAAATTTAAAACTATGAGAACAACAAAATTTAGACTAATTTGGCTGTTAGCCGCTGCTGCACTTGCTTTTACGGCATGTGACAATGATGATGATGATGACGAACAGCCTCCTATTTTGGTAGAAGATGGACTCTACATTGTTGGTGAGGCAACAGCTTGGACTGACTATGATTCAAAAGGACAAATGGCAGGTGGTATCAACGAAGTTGATCAGCAACCAAGGTCTACTATGTTTGAAAAATACGTAGCCCTTGAAGCTGGTAATACTTTTAAGATTGTTGAGATTGCTGGAAAACAAGTCATTGAGTATGGTCCCGATAATCTTGTCGATGTTGAAACTAATGGAGAAAATGATCAACCCAATGTTACTGCGAAAGTTGGTTCTTATAAAACAGGTGGTAGCTATACTGTTAATGAAAGTGGTTTGTATCATGTTGTGATTGACAAGGAACTGCAAAAAATAGCTATTATACCCGTACCTTATTGGGGCATTTTAGGCGGATCAACTCCGTATGGTTGGGACGATGCTGGTACTAAACTTGAACTTGATGGTAGTTTCGACAAACAACAAATGGAGTTTAAAATTACTAACCTTGAACTCCGTAAAGGCGATTTCAAATTCCGTTATGGAAGTGGTTGGAAATTTCAGTTAAATGACGAAGGTACAGTAAAAGTTAACACAAACTTTGGTGGCGCTGTTAATGAACTTGTTCCTGGTGGAGCTAACATCCTTTTAACTGTTGATGAGGAAGGTATTTATACTGTAACCATGAAGTGGTCGGCTGAAACTGGTGGTTTAGGTATGACTGCAAGCATGTTAAAAACCGCTGATGTTGAACCTCTACCAGAATACCCTGAAACCCTTTTCATGATTGGAGATGGTGTAGGCGATTGGGTTTGGGATAACACTGATCTACCAATGGTACCCGTACATAGCCATCCTTACATGTTTTGGAAAATAGTATGGATGAATGAAACCGGTGGATTTAAGTTTGCTCCAAAGAAAGTGTGGGCTAATGATTTTGGCAAAGTTGGAGACATGAGCGCTGATTCAGTATATAGCATAGGAAGCGATAATGTTCCCGTTCTTGGTAATGCTGGATACTACATGGTAGTTGTTGACTTGAAGGAAAATAAAATTTCTATTGAAGATGTCAAAGTTCACTTGATTGGTAGTACAATTGGTAATAATTGGGAGGCACCTGTAGCTGATGGTAAATTTACTGTTGATAATGCCAATGAGGTTGTTACTATAACCAAAACCCTTTCAGCAGGTGAACTTAGAATGCATGTATGGCACAAATGGTTCCCTATACAAACTCCGCAGCCAGTTGATTGGTGGCAAGCAGAATTCATCATTCTTAACAACAAGATTGAATTCCGTGGAACAGGTGGGGATCAAGAAAGGGTAAATCTGACGACAGAAGGAAATTATAAAATAGACCTAAACTTCAAAACTGGTGCAGGTTCTATTACTCCTCAATAAATAATTTAATATAAAAAGGGCGCATTTTTTGCGCCCTTTTTTTAATAATTCAATAAAATGAAAAAAATAGTTTCTTTTTTAGGTATTGGTTTTATTGCTTTTGGCCTCAAGGCCCAACCCATTACCGTTACACCGGCTCTTCCTACCGATGCCGATGCGGTAACTATTGTTTTTGACGCCACAAAGGCAAGTCGCACCGACCTGGTTGGCTATACTGGTGATGTTTATGTTCACACTGGCGTTGCGATTAACGGAAGAAAATGGCAGTATGTTATTGGTAGCTGGGGCATCAACTCAACTCAACCAAAACTAACCCGCACGGGAACAAATACCTATACTCTTAGCATCTCACCCAGCATTCGTGAGTTCTACAGCGTTCCTGCCGATTCAGCAATAACCCAGATGTGCTTTGTGTTTCGTAGCGCCGATGGCTCAAAGCAGACCGAGGATATTTTTTATGATGTTTATGAACAGGGATTATCGGTTAGCAT
>Ga0209201_1002733_pt1 | contig 16643 bp, 22 predicted proteins | sample AD_UKC055_MetaG_FD_184411 | JGI IMG/M metagenome (GOLD analysis project Ga0209201, IMG submission 184411) | Active sludge microbial communities of municipal wastewater-treating anaerobic digesters from USA - AD_UKC055_MetaG (SPAdes) (version 2) | ecosystem: Engineered > Bioreactor > Anaerobic >...
TTCTTTCTCATACCAAAACTCTATTTGTTCTTGAATTGAGCCATATTCAGGCGATTCAGCGTAGAAGGTTTTTTCTTTGAGGTTAAATAAAACTGATTGGGGTTGCATGATGTTGATTCGATTTAATGCTTCTACCAGGTTTTCATAATTAAAATAAAATACAGTTTCAAATTCTTCCGGCACAACCCCCTCGCTACTTGGAAACTCTCCTTCAATGAGTCGTGATATGAGCTTTATATACTGCGGAGATTCAACGGTAAATTCAATCTGCCCTTCTCCGGCTTTAACTTGATAGGTTCCTCCATTTATTTTTGAGAGTTCTTTCGCTGTTTTAAAAGGCAAAATGAATTGCCCTTCTCCGGCTACTTTTAAATTTTCAGCTATTGATAACCTGTGGCCATCAGTAGCTGAAAGGGTTTTCTTAGTAAGGTCTAAACACAAACCAGTTAATGGGCCTCTGGTTTCGTCATTGGATGCCGAAAATAGGGTTAAATTTATCGCTTTTTTGAGTTCAGCCAAAGGGATAAAAAAGGGATCGGCTTCGATCTCAGGAAAGATGGGATAATTTTCAAAATCCATAGCTGATAATTTGTAATGCGATCGACCGCATTTGATTTCAGCGGTTCCCTCTTTAACTGTGATTTCTACGGTATCGTTTGAAAGTTTAGAAACAATATCCAATAACATCTTGGCCGGAAGAACGGTTTTTAGATCGCCCTGGCATATACTTTGAGCTTCCATTCCGGTTTCTAAATCTGTTCCTCGAACCTGTAAAAGATTGTTTTCTGAGCAGAGAGAAACACCGGATAAGGTTGGAATAGCCCCTTTTTGTTGAACAACCTTGATAACAGTTTGCATACATCTTAAAAGATCGAGACGGTTAATTAACATTCAAGACCTCCTTTTGCTCATTAATTGCGCTGCTATTGCACATTTTGCGCCTCCTTCGGACACCAATAAGGGGCTTCTGCGGTCTTTTCGTGACGACCAATTACCCGAAACGTCCGGTCAAAAGAATTGTCTGAAATTTCAAAAACACACAAGTCAACAAAATAATATGCTCCATCCCATATAATTTTGATTTGCTGGATAAGACGGTCACACCCATTACACGTTTTCATTTTTTGCCTCCTCAATCAAAACTTTTATTTCTTTAGTTCCCTCAAGAAAATAATCCTCAACAAAATAAGCATAATATTCCACTCTATTGCCTTTAATTTCATGCTCTGTTTTTTTATAATGATTACAGCTATGATATTTTGGATAAAACTGATTAATTGTTTGGCAAAACGGACAGGTTGCAACAAACATTTTTACACCTCCTCGTCTTTTCTCATCAATGGTCTACATTCTTCGCACAAATAAAAAACGTTGCCCTCAAACGTTAGTGCTTCGCAACTTTGGCTTGGACTAACAAATTTTCCGCACCAAGCACAGCGATAAGAATTAGCCATTTCCGACCTCCTTTATCGCTTCAACATCCTGCAAAATACTGAACCGTACCATAATTTTAAACCCTTCTTTGTAAATCCGGTCAAAGTGACGGCAACCATCCCTCATTTTTAACCTCCCATTGTCTTTTTCCTGTATTAATGCCCTTGCTCCACAGTAAGGGCAAATTGCTTGATAATGACCGATTACTTTAGGCATTGCTTTCCTCCTCAATATCCAATTCAGATAATCGTTGAGCCAGTGAAGACTCTTTAGTTGGAACTATTTTTATTATTTCTTTTTCATTTATTGGCACAAATTTAAAAAGGTGGTTGTTCCCGTCAACTTCGTCCCCTATAAAATGAGAACATACATAAAAAATACCGCCTATATCAGAACCAGGTGGTTCATCTTCCACTGTACTATAAACATTTTCTTTCCCACAAAACGGGCAAATTGCTTTATATTTATCCACATAAAAATCTAACCATGTATTCCTAATTTTTCTGCCGTCCATTTCCACCTTTTTAGCTTCTTTTATAATGTGATAATCACAAAATTCCACTAATGCCCCACAGCCTAAATCATGAAAACCAACAACGTGTTGACACGCAAACTCTTTATCATATCCATGCTTAGTTTTTTTAATAATAATTTCCGCTTTACAAATTGGGCATATCGATGTATAACATTCCATTTTTACGCCTCCTCAATTGTTTCGAGATACTTTACTCCACAGTACGAGCAATACTGCACATATTCTTGATTTAGCCTGTCTTCGTTCTCCCCCAATACCGCATAAATAATATATTTCGCATCACAATGCGGGCATTCGAATACCAATTCTTTCTCCGCATACAAAACCTCTTTTTGTTTCGCTTGTAACATTTTTACGCCTCCTCAATTTTATAATCTTCTATGATAATAATTTCCTTTGGAGTTATGGTTCTTGCAATCACCAACTCCCAATCCTCACAACCTTCATAATATCTTAATTCTTCTTCGGGAACATTTACTGTAATTCGCACATCCATCCCCTCGTAACAATGGTCTTTTTTAGGCGTGAGATAAACATAATATGATTTTTTAATTATCCCCCGTTTTTTGATGCTTTCTATGTTTTTTTTATAGGTAAAATGGTAAAGAATCATGTCTCCTCACGCTCCACAAAACGGACAATATTTTTAAAGCTCGGTAACTTTTGGCACTGTTTACCCCCTATAGCTCTTTGCTTTGTTTTGCACAAAGACACACATTTCTTTTAATCTATCAAATACCGCCTCACCAACATACCCCTGTAATTCTTCTAAACTCAGGTTTGACGTAATAATTACTGGTCTCATTTCCCGATACCGACCATCAAGAATGACATAAAATCGTTCGGCTACCTTCTCACTCCACTTCCCTTTTCCTAAATCGTCTATGACCGCAAGGTCTGCTTCAATCAATCCATTAATAATCTCTGACTCACTCTCACCGCTGTCATTGTATGTTGCATTTAATCTATACTGGAGTTCTGCTGCTGGTTGAAATATTGCCGAATACCCCTTATTAATAAGGTCTTTTACTACTGCTGACGCTAAGTGAGTTTTACCATTTCCGGGAACGCCGTAAAGTAACAATCCGTTTCCAGTTTCTAATGCTGATTCAAAGTTTTCTACAAGTTTTTCACAAATGTTATGAGCTTCTGTGTTTCCGGGTAAAACCCTATAGTTCTGTAGGGTACAATTGGAAAACCTTCTTCCCACGTTTGCCTTGCTAAATAGCTGTTGAATATGTTTTTTCTTTTCCTCTGCAATTTCGTTTTCGATTTTTGCAATCTCAGTCTTCCTTTCACAATTACACCGATAAAAAATCCTAACTCCTTTATAAATCTCATGATAATTTTTCTTCTCCCAACCGCACTCATCACACGTTTCAACCTTATCGGTTGCTATCCCGGTTTTATCCCAAAATATTTGCGAATCGTTCTCTGTTTTGTTGGAATTTGTTTCCTGATTCGTAGTATTCATCGGTATATTGTCTGGTATCTCCACGTTGTCTGGTAGGTCTGGTAACATCGACCTTAGAATGTCCTTCATTGAAGTTGGTTCTCCCACCCCTTATGCCCCCTTTCATCTTCTGCATGACATTTTCAACCATCGCAAGGGAATTAAAACTCCCCCGGTAAAAGTCATCATTAAACGCCCAATCAACCACCGCCTGAATTTCATCGGGGCTATACTTTTCAAGCAAGGTTGACGCAATCTTCCTCTCTTTTCCGAACCAGCCCGAACCTCTCTTGATACCCATTTCTTTTATTTTGCGGTAAAGGGAAGAAACAATTACTTTATCTTCTCTTTCATCATCACTTGCAGTATCGTCTGCAATATTAACAATGGTATTTTCATTGTTAATATTATTCTTTAAATCTTTTGTGTTCTTTAAAGACTCTATGTTCTTTTCATTGGTGCAACTTGTGCTAATCGATTGGGTCATTTTGACCTTATCGATTGGGTCATTACTATCCCCACCTATGACCTTATCGATTGGGTCATTTTGGTCTATCATCTCGTTCAATTTGACATAATCGATGGTATAATAATTTGTCTTGTCCCACTTATCCTTACTTAGTTTTTTTGTTTTTATTAGTCCTTTTCTTTTTAAGTTTGAAAATATTCTTTTAATGGTTGTTTCCGACCAAAAAGGAAACTGTATCAACCAGTCCTGATAGGTGTTATAAATCCACCTTTCACCATCTTTTTCTATTCCTGAACTACCTTTTAACCAAAACTGTATTTTTTGCAAAATGATTGCTTCGTTAAGTCCAATTAGTTTTGCCAAAGACGGTAACACATGTAATGGTTTTTCTTCTATTAACAGCTTAGATGAGTTCATCTATTCTTCCTTTTGTTGTTCTATTTTCTCAACAGCCTTACGCACAACCTCAGCATAAGACAACACATCGTCATACCTTCTACTATCACATGGCTTGTAATACCCATAGTTGGGGTCTAATCGTGACTCACTAAACCAATCACTCATTGTTTTTCTCCTGTTTCCACAATTCATAGAGTCCAATGTTTTTCTCATATACAGTCCCTAAGAATCCCATAAAATAGGGACACCTGTAATCAGAGGGGTCGTTATCAGCCGGACAATCATTCATAAACCGACAGTCCACACAATGATTAGCTTTATATTTGTCTATCTCAATCATTCTTATCTCCTATCCCCAACCATGATTTTATTGGTGACAAAAAGTCAAGGTTGATTTTAATATTAAACCTGTGTTCTGCTGGTACTTTCTTCACGTCTTTGTACTCCCATCCATACCTGTGACCACACTTAACACATTCTTGAGTTGCAACGGTTGAGTTTCCTATGGTTACTTTTCCAATGGTTTTAAAATCCTCACACCCACACTTTGGACATTTCGGTATTTCATTCACTTTTCTTTCTCCCTTCCCTTTTTCTCTTTTCTTTTTTGGCGTATTTTTCTTCCAGTATCCGTGTATTTTCTTTTGCTTTTGCATCCAATTCTTCAAGCTGTCTTGCTATTAACTTCATTCGCACCCTTTTCTCTAAGTCCTTTTCTCTCGCCGCTTTTTCTTTGAGTTCTTCTGCTTTTCTTTTGGGGTCTATCCACATCCTTGTGTCTCCTTTCAAACTCATCTGCAAACCTATTCCATTTGTGCCAATGCGGACATAAATCATAATGGCATTTAATGGAACACGATTCGTAATACAAGCACAGTTGACAAAAGTATCGGGGGTTCTTCCTATAGTGGCGAATATCTTTTTTGATTTCTTTAACTGTGTTATCTAAGCTCTCTGTTTTAAAATTGGGTGGGGGTGTCCACGCCCCACCCGTTGGGATGCTTTGTGCATTGTCCTTATTGTCCGCTTCGCTTTGACTAATTTCTTCCGTCCGATTTTCCAACATTCTATTTTTGTTTTCCGCTAAGTCATATCTCATCTCTCCCTTTATCATTCTTGTTCTCCTCTATCGATAGATTCATCGACCTCTGGTTGATAATTCTCAGCCCACACAATTAATTTTTCAATCTCATCAAAATCCATTTCATAGGACTTTTTCGTTACCTTAGCGTGTATGATTTCTTGGGGAATATTTCTTTCCTTAATTATTTTAAAAAGGCAAATAACGTTTTCTAAATGATAAATAAAAAACTCCCCAGCTTCGGCATCAAGTTCTTCAAGTGTTTCAAGACCCGTATTTATATGCAATGATTCAAGCATTTGTTCTTCGTTCATTTTGGCTTTTTTGGCTAACTTCTTTATTGTTTCAATGGCTGGTTTTAAATATTCTTTTTCTGGTTCTATTTTTTCTACTGGTGAACTGGTGTCGGTTATTTGTAGGTTCTGAATAGCGTCTATTTCTTCTGTCCCCATTTCCTCTTGTGTTACTAATCCGTTAATGTTAAATTGACGTTTTAAAACAAATGCTTCGGCTACCTTCTGAATCATTGCACTTGGATACTTTCTCCACGATTTCTTAATAGGGTCGTTGTACTCATCAAAGTTGACAAATGCCACCATAGGCTTTCTTTGTTTGTGGTAAGCAACCGCCCATGCACCCTGTAACTTTCCACGATTTGCCCCAAACTTATGGGTTATCTTCCAATTCTCAGCATCAATTTCAAATACATCTCCCTCACACACTGCAAACGCCTGTAAACCATCATAGTTTTCGTCATCTTGTGCAATCTTTAAATAACCGTCTCTGCTGGTAAATATTGTTGGTCTACCGTCAATCCTTAAAAACCAGATTTCTTTTTTGAAGGGGTCAAGTTTATAGGCGTTTGCAAGGTAAAGAAACATTTTTAGTTCGTCATCTGTTGCACCCTGTGCAACGGTTTTCTTTATCAGGTCTACTTCTTTCCTCTCAAATCCCTCTATTGTTGCTAACTCATTACTCATATAAGCCTCCCCTCTATTGCCTTCCAGGCTGGAAGCACTTTGTTTTTAAATTCATTTATTTCGTTTAATCCATTTCCCAATCTCACTACCTCGTTTACCAAATGCCATACAGTTTCCGTCAATTCTTCCTTGGAGAGTTCCGTGAAGTCTTTTTTGTCCATCATGGACACGCCCACCAGATGGTGTTTATGAGACTTGATAAACTTCGGCATTTAAATCCTCCTCTTGCCAGTATTTTTCATTCAGAAAATACTGCTGACCATAACCAAAATCTTTTATCCACGAATAAGCAAACACATCATTTACATCTGCGGTATATTCTTTTTGATGGGTTGGGTCGCAGTAAATAACACAGGTAATTCCTTCCGATACTGCATTGGCAAGCGTTTCAACATCAATTCCCCATGATTTCCCTTTATTGAAGAAATGCTTGTCCTTATTCACCATCTTAAACAAGGCTTTACGGTTGTGGTCATACGTATATGGTTTTTTCATTATTCCAATTCTTCCCTACTTACAACTTTTAAAAGTTGTAATTTTTCACATCGAAACTTTCCATCAGTGTTATATGGCACACAAACATCAACCATCCACTCCCATTTAATTAAGCATTTCCAAACCTCACCTTTTGTCTCGCTTAAAATCCACTCCTTAGTTGCAACATTAATTCCACATGCACAAGTATTGGTTCTGTCAAAATTACAAACTTCTTCTATAGTTGATTCGGGTTCAATAATCCATTTTTTATTTGGTTCATAATTTTCTCCAAATGTTTTGTAAACTATGATTCCAACCTCGTTCTTTTCAAGGCGATTTAAAAACTCGGACGGTTTTATCAACCCCTTAGAATTTGAAAGGTTGGCTCCACAAAGGTTGGCTCCACAAAGGTCGGCTTCACGAAGGTCGGCTTCACGAAGGTTGGCTTCACGAAGGTTGGCTTCACGAAGGTTGGCTCCACAAAGGTTGGCTTCACGAAGGTTGGCTCCATAAAGGTCGGCTTCACGAAGGTCGGCTTCACAAAGGTCGGCTCCACAAAGGTCGGCTTCACGAAGGTCGGCTCCACAAAGGTCGGCTTCACGAAGGTCGGCTTCACGAAGGTTGGCTCCACGAAGGTCGGCTCCACAAAGGTCGGCTTCACGAAGGTCGGCTCCATAAAGGTCGGCTCCATAAAGGTCGGCTCCATAAAGGTCGGCCTTTTCTCCATCATCATTATTTAGCCAAAACCGGTGTTTTTCTAATATTTTTTTTAATTCTTTTATCTCCACTTTAGCCCCGCCCCCTATATACTTTTCATGGCTTTGTCAATTTTATTAAAAGCGGTGTCTCTTCCCTCTTCGGTTTCAAACAAAATAGAATAATAGCTGTTGGGTTCACTTACGAAATTAACAGCTATTCCATATTCCCTTTCTTTTGTTTCCTTATCCGTGTGTTCGTATTTCTCCATATAGTTCATATTGCTGAGATTAAGAATGGCATTGTTGATTGTTAGAAACATTTTTTAACCCCCTATTACTTGCAATCCGTAGTGCTTCTTTTAACCACACAGGTTTTTCTTTTTCGTTTTCCCACCGCAACGGAACGTGCTTAATAGTTAGGTTATCAACGTCTAAATCATTCCACCACTTAAAGCGCAATCTGTATCACCTCCTTAAATTTTGTTTTAAACACCATATATTATAGTATGAAAACATCATACTGTCAAGTTTATTTTAAAATTATAGTCCAATGGATAAAATGATATAAAAAAAAAGACCCCCACCAGCCTATTCTGGTGGGGGTAAAGGGTGTTGAAAATAGAAAGGAAAATAATCAATACTCTACTTTTAATATTCTTTATTGGGGGCAAAGCCCTGCAATACTCTTGCCCCGTGTTTCTAACCGCCCCAGCTATCGAATTTCTTTTTTAGAAGTAGAGGGTACACATTTCTGTGTCCCCCCACCCGACGTTTTTCAACGTCCACCTTCGCTTACCACGAATTGATTATATGGTATCATATGTTGGATGATATGTCAACATTTTGTTAAAAAAAATTAGGTTTCGTTGTTAACCAAAATACCCAATGCAGCAGCGGTAGCAGTTGCTGGATTTATATAAACATTACCACTTGCAGCGGTAGCTTCCCAATCTGCAATGCCTTTATTTAAGAAACAGTTCTTTAAAATTATCTCATGGGTTGCGGTTTGTGCGTCTAAAATACAAGCTGCCAACTTTCCAGCAGAAGCCCAGTTAGTGCTGTAACCGCAGAAAAGACAATCTTCAAAGATATTGGTATCAATCAACCCACCAGCTGCTACACTAATATGAAGCGGAGTAGTTTTATCCGCCATTGCCTTAAACAAACAATCTTTGAAGTATAACCGTCCAGAACTGGTATTAAACTTCAAGGTTGCATTCGCTGCTCCACGTTCAATAGTTGAAGCTCCAAAGGTGCAGTTATAGAAAGAATTTTCCAATGCTCCGGTAAAATTGACGTTGACGGTTGCAGCATCATCGGCTTCGGTTTGGTGCATACAGTTATGGAAAGAGATTCTACTAAATACGTTTCGGCCTCCAGTAAGTTCCATAAGAACGTGGTTATCTGCCCCACCACGACCATACATGAAGCATAGGTTATCAAACCAACAACCACTTGCCGATACAGTTATCATTGGAGAAAAGTTGGCACTGTGACCAATTCTTGCCCTCTGGCTAATTTGAACTGGAGAACAAATGCCAAACAAATGGGTATAGTCCTTGTCCCAAGTTAAAGAAGCAGACAAAGAAGCACTTGAACTTCCACCGATTAGATAAACACAATCGTTCTGGTTGGCAACACACATATCTTCGGCTTTAGCTAAAGTCTTGAACGGTTTATCAATCCTGTCACCGCTTGAACCATCATCACCATTGGCTGGGTCAACAAAGTAACACTTACCACGGGTCATAAAACCCTGTGCGCCAAGAATAGGAACACCCTTAGAATAAATACCGTTTGGAAAATTTGTACCTGCCATTTATATTGCTCCTTTCGTGCCATCAGCTTTCGCCACCGGTCTTTACCGGCAATGGCACACTTTCTTGATGTGGAAATAAAAACCCCACGGGTAGGGGGTTGCCCGTGGGGGTGGAGAAAGGGAAAAGAAGGGAGAGAGAGGAGATACTACTTCTTTTTATTAAACTGTAAACACAGAAAATAACCTAATCCAATACCAACTATAAAAGTCAAGAAGATTGCCATATTAGCCTCCTACCATAAGTGAAAAGCAAATTTAGTTAGCACTAAAACTATTGCAATAGCTAAACCCCAAAATAGAAAATGACGCATAAAAATAACCTCCTATTTCTTACCGTCTGCTTTTAGAATATTTTCCAATTGTTTCTTTACATCTGGTGATAAATCTGGTGATAAATCAACGTGATATTTCCATTGTTCATCTTTAATGGGACGTGGCACGGTTACTGAATCAGTGAGATTCCAGATAAGCCATAACGTTTTACCGTCTTTAACAATGTGCAGTCCCTTTTTCTGAGCTTGGATTGTGCCAGTTTTAACCGCCCAATCCATTACCCATTTTTCTAAGAAGGAGTATTTGCGGTTGCCGAGTGAGTAAAAAAACCAGATTTATTCAACCATCCAACAATCGTATCAATGGCAACACCAAGAATGGCATCTATAGAAAAGATAACTCCTAACCAAGAAGGGATTTTATTATCGTCTACCGCTTTTTGAACCAGTTCTTTAATCTTTACAATCGCTTCTTTCTTTTTAGCGTCACCACCAACACCATGCTCTTCTACAAGAGCAACAACAAAGGTATAGATTGAAATAATTATCTGTATCCATCCAAAAATTGATTTGATAATTTCCATAAGTTTCTCCTAACAAATAGGTTTATTGAATATCGAATAGTAATACCGTGCATTGGGTGTCCAATGTTTATTTAACCCTGTTGGGTCGTTACTTGCCCCAATTGGACACCATCTATTACCAAAATAACTGATATAATCAAGCTCAACGTTCTGTTTCCTGAGCATATGCCATCGAACCGAATTTTTAATAATGGTACATATTGCCCATATTGCCTGTTCTTCCAAGTCGGTATTAATGGCATCGGGATGAAGAACCCCAAACTCAAACCCCTTCCTTCCCCCCTCTGCTGTTCGTATTGCCAACATAAAAGCGTAGGGATTAATGGGAAGTGGATACCGCTTTAGGGTATTTTTGTATCTTTCCAAATAACGTTCCGTAACTTCAAGAATAGTATCAAGTTCGTCAGGATACTTAAAATTACGTTTGACGCTATTGGTATCAAGACCATAATCCACCTCGTTTACCTACCTTTTTGATTTTCTTTTAACTTTAGTTTTTCTATGTCATCAAGCAATGACGTAAGGTCAATTCCTAACAATTGCATTTGAATACCCCAATCTTCAACTTTTGAAACATACAGTTCTAAATATTTTTGTTGTTCTTTTGTCAATTTATTTCTTGCTGAAATGCCCGTTGGAGACATGGGGTCGTACTTCATTTTTTCTTCTTGTAAGTCTTTAATTTTATATATAAGGTCTGGATAGTCTATGCCTGATAGTTTTTTGTAGTTTATTGCTGTTTGTTGTATGGGGTCAGTTTCCCACCATCGGACACCTGTCAAAAATTTCCATCCTGATGTTCTCCAGTCTCGTGTAACATTCGGGGCTGGACTCCCAAAAATTGAAGGCTTTCCAAGTTCTTCGTTCCCAAACACATACCCCAAGTTAAGATTATTTATTGTAACAAGAGGGGGGAGAACCTTTAGTACTTCTGCCTTCCAGTTTTCCATCCAGAATCCCAAAAAGTTACTGTGTTCGTTTGGGTTATAAATACGGGCATAATTATCAACAGGGATGTGCAACATTGCCATAGTTGCTTTTGCAACAGGAGTAAGCGTTTGCATTACTTCTTCTGCCAAAGGGGTAAGTCGTGCAACCCTTCCCCCTTCGAGGGTACTTTCTTTTGACGATGCAAAGTTTAAATATTTCATTGCGTCAAATTGTGGGTTTACTCCCTCTTGCACTCCATATCGAAACTTAACCCTTCCATCTTCACCGGGGACAGCTCCCTCAAAATACAAACCAGCCAACCTCGCCCATTCTGGTACGGCTAACCTTGCTTCTTCGGGAATTTCTGATGCAACCGTTTTATCACGAAAATACTTTTGTAATACCATTGCTTTTCCGGGTTGGTGAAGTGCGGAAGAAATTTGAAAGGGAATGTTGTACTGTGTCCAGCCCCAAAACGGGAATACTTCTTTTATGCCTTTGCTAAACTCTGGTATATTACTGGGGTCTCCAAACAACGCTCTTACTTCTCGGATTGCATCCCGAAAACTCATCCCTTCTTTAACTCGTTTATAAACCGAAATACCCCGTGCGTGGTTCTCCATCTTTGAGTTCATATAGAAAAAAGGAGATGAATATGTGTCAACTACTTTTTCTACTCCAGCTACGATTTTATTTTTGGGATATAAATCGGTCTTGAGTTCTCGTCCAAAAAGACCCGAATCAGTCATATTCCATGTTTGAATTTCAGTAAACCAATCGTCAACGGTTATTGTTTTACCTATGTTGGTTCTAAATTTTCCACCCTTAGGATTAGAAATAAACCTTGCATATTCCCACACGTCTTGAGGTGACACATCATCAATGTAAGCACAATAGGCTATTTGCGGAACGTTACGGATATTCCAACCGGGAGTCGATAGGGCAAGTTTCTTCCAGTTTGATAGAAATTCATCATAGTATTTCAACCACTTGTGTGTTTCTTTTATGTCGGTAAAGGTACTAACTGTTCTATCAATGGCGTGTGCAACCTCTGGTGAAAAATAAACATCGGTCAACATTTCCTTATATTGGTCGTTTAGTTTACCAATTGTTTGAGGGTCTAACCTTACCCATCTGTCAGGAGCGTTTTGCCGTGTATATGTTAGGTTTTTGGGGTTGCTTGGTTCATATCTTCCTTTGACCTTTGCATCGTATCCCAACTCATACATTTCATCAAAGAAGTTTGAAGTGGCTAAAGCATTAGCCGTTTTCTCGTATCGTATCGCATTGTTGAGTGCTGTATTTTCTATCCATAACTGAGGAAATTCGTCTTTGTGTTTTGCGATTTCAGAAAACCATTCATCAAATTTGTTTGTGTTTCTCCATAACCAATTTAACTCAGTTGTCGTATAACCACGGAAAGCATCTTTACGGGTAAGCATCGAGGCGTGTTTTTGTGTCCAGTCAGAATATCCCTTACCCGAATTGATATTCATGGCTTTTTTCACGTCTGGTTTTAACGAATGGAGAACATAATCCAATTCGCCAAACTCAGCGTAGGTATTCCCTATCACTTGGTCAATAAGGTATAACTCTTCGTTAAGTATTTTGGTTTGAGCTACAATATGATTTAGTTCTTTAGGTAATTGGATTGACTTTCTTCCTATTTTTTCAGCTTCACCACGTGTTAAACCAAAGGCTTGTTTTTCTGCTTGATGCTGTATTTCTCCCCAATAAGCATCAACTAAGTCATCAACCTTTTGTCCGGGTTTTACGTTTTGCTTTGCTGCAAGTATGACTTGACGTTTGTATCCAGCCTGTATGTTTTCGTTTGCTTCAACTATTCCTCGTCTGTAATTAATCCAATCTTCGGCAGATTCCCCTACTTTTCGCAAGTCACCAGAACCAACCGCATATTTAAAATCATTGACTGCTTTAACATACGGTTCAGACTTACTTAACATTGTCGATAAGTCATCCCATAATTCCCATGCCTTTTGTCCTTTAACAAGAGGGACATTAACGTTGGTAAGTCCGGGGATTCCGGGGTCAAGATTAACCGCACCAACAAAACCTAATTCGGCAAGACTTCCCATTGGCAAACCTTGCTTGATAAGGTCATCGGTAATGACCATTGGATTGCCCTTAACATTAACCACTCTACCCAACAGGTCTTGGTAAAAACCATACATCTTAGACTGTGGACTTATTTTATCGCCTCGCATTAACGCTGAACGAAGGGCTTTAAATTGTTGACCAGCCTTAGTAACCTTAAAGAAAGATATATAGGTTAACGGGTCGGTTACTATGTCTAAGGCTAATCCAGAAGCAAACTTTAATCCTTGTGGCATATTGGGATATACTTTGTCCAATACGTCAACCCACGTTTTCTTATCTCTCAAGGTAACAGCGTTAAGCACATCATCAATAATATCAAAGTCCCCACCGTTAATTGCGTCATAAGCAATATTGCCTACCACATAGTTTGGAATGCTTACAATGTCAATCAGCTTTTCGGTTGGAACTTGGTCTATTCTTAATGGTTCTTGGGGAACTTCTCCATATCCGGGTGGTGGGTATCCCACGGCATATGGTGGTGTTTCTGGTGGGGTTTTTTCAATAATATCCGTAAACATTCCCTTTTTAACCTTGCTTTGTTTATATCCCTGTTCGAGTTCTTCGCTTGATACAAGTTCTTTGTCTCTTGCTATTTCTTGCAACTGAGAATAGGCTTTGTTTATTTGAGTGGGGTCTTGAATGTTTGCGTAGGGATTTTGGTCTTTTGAAACCTTTCCACCAACAATGTTGTTTACATAGTTCATTGCTTGTATTGGGTCGTTTTCAAACTTGGCCAACGCTTCGTCTACAATTTGTTGGCTTCCTATTGGCTGCTTGGGTTCTTCTTTCCATTCTTCCAATATTGGTTTGGTTTGGTAAAGTTCGGGGTTTACTTCTGCTGGTGATGGGGCTGGTTCAATTTCTGGTAAAATTGTGGGTGTTGTTTTGTGTGTGTCTGTTTCTTCTATAATGTTTAAAAGAGAAAAACCCTTTGACGGAGAAGGAGATGGAGTTTGAGTTGGGTTAATTGTTTCCTTGTTTTTTTCAATAATATCCGTAAACATTCCCATATAGATACTCCTTAATAACCACTAAGAAATGCGTCAATTTCTTTTGCCAATGCTTCTCCGTTTTTGCCTTGATTGTTCCACATTTCTATTGCTGTTTCTCTATCTTCTTTCCATCCTTGTTTTGCTTCTTCTGGTGACACGGTTTTAATTTTTTCTATCATTGCGGTAACGCTTGGGTCTTGTGTTATTGGAGTAGCTGTGCTTCCACCACCACCCAAGTATGCTGTCATTTCTTTTGGTACAACATACCCCTTTCCTTGTATGGTTTCAACCATTGTTTGCACAATTTTGTTGGCTACTGTTGGGTTTCTTATAATGCGGTTGTACGGTTCCATGTCTCTTTTGTAAGCGTTCCACATTTCTTCGGGGGTTGCAAATTCTCCGTTTTCAAGTCTGGTTATATATCCATCTCTAACTTGTTCGTCAAATTGCCCCATGCTTAAACCATTATCTGCTAACATTGCACCAAACATTTTTTCAAATTGACCCATTTCTTGACCAAATAAAACTTTGTAAACATAAGACATATCGTTAGTGGTTAGTTCATATTCGTCTTTTTTGCCTTCACCATTTAAATCTTGCGTTTTTGTGTATTCAAATTTTTCTTTGTCTAAGAAAAACTTAGCCCATTCTCTTTCGTTTTGGTCAACCTTTATTTTCATTGTTAGTGCTTCCATGTCTTGTTGATTTTCTGCGTTAGCAATAATTGCTTTAGCAGCCGGAATAATTGTTGTACTTCCTTCGGGTAATAATCCAATTCGTTTTAGAGTTTGTTGCATATTAATAGGGATTCTGTCAATACTTAACAAAAGCTCGGCAATATCCGGATTACTTGTACCTAAAGCGTCATCAAGCAATGAATTAATGTATGCTATGGCTTCATTAACCTTTACTCTTTCTTGGTCGTTTAGCGTTTTGTCAATATCGGCTTTTAGTTTAATGTTGCTTAACTCTTGGTTTTGAAGGGATAAATTTTGTTTATACTTTTCGTTTTCTATCGCTTCTTTTTGGGCGTTGACAATACCACCCCACAGTTCTTCTCCGGTGGTAGGTCGAGTTATATCGCTTATTCCTTCCCCGGTCATTCCACCAGCTATATTGGGGATTTGTTCGGTTGTTTGTCCGTAGTCCCCGCCAAAGGTTGACTGTAATAACGGTTGAGCCGTTTGATACATATCTGTACCAGTTGCTGCCTGAAACGCTCCTAATTGGTTTGCATATTCAAGACCCTTCATAATGCTGTCATACTGTGCCATCATGTCGGGGGTAGCGGTAGCTTCTTTCATATACTGGATATATCCAGTTACATCTTTAACCGCCAATAACATTTCGCTATAAACCCTTTGATATTCAGAAGAGTTAGGGTCAAGTGATTGTAATTGTTGACCATAGCCCTGTAACTTTTGTATAATCTCTTCTTCTATTCGTTTTTGTTCTGCTTTTTCTGCTTCCTTGCTTGTCCATGAACCAAGGCTTTTTAAGGCGTTAAGGTTTTGTCTACCCTGTACTCCTCTCATTGCTTCGGGGGAGGGGGTTGTGTTAATGTTTATTCCATATTTTGAAAATACATTGTCTGCCATGCGTTACCTCCTTACCACCAACCGAAGATTCTTCCAGCGTCACCAATGATTGGAATCCCTGAAATAATTTGTTCAAACAAAGATGGCTGGTTTAATGCTGCCTCATAGTCGGCAAGACTAATTTTCCCCTGTATTTCGGCTGCGATACGTTCCATCTGATATTGCTGTTGCAATGGCATTAACACGTTGGTTTCCCATTGTTGCTGTTGCTGTTGTAAATTCATGGCATTTAATCCCTGTTGTACGGTTATTGCCATTTGAACCTGTGCGTTGTAGGCTGCCAGTTTAGCTTCAACACCGGCAAGGTAAACGGTTTTAGCCTTATCCGATTCAGCCCCATATATCTCTGCTGCTTTTTGGTATTCATAATAATTCTTCTGGTTTATCCAGTTTACTTCCTGTACCCATTCGTTATATTGAGACTGATAAACCTTGTAGGCTTCTGTTCCTAATTGTTCAGAAAGAGACAGTAATTGATTAACTGCTGTTTCACGGGATTGAAGATTGGCTAAAGCCAATTGAGCATTAATGTCACGTGCAGCCCTTCCTTGTTCTGCTTGTCCGGTTTGGGTAATGTCCGATTCGGCTTGAGCAGCTATCCCTGAATAGGCTAACCCTCGTGCAGCCAAAGACTGGTTTGCAATTTGTAATGCCTTGTCGGTTGCCTTGCTAATATCTTCATAGGTTGACCGTTTTAAATCAGCCTGTTGTTCAGGGGTTAAGGATAACCCTTCGTTCATTCTTTGAATTAGGGTATTTCCCATTTCGTCATAATAGTTTTGTAAACTTTCGGGAGTTTCATAT
>Ga0209201_1002739_pt1 | contig 16622 bp, 29 predicted proteins | sample AD_UKC055_MetaG_FD_184411 | JGI IMG/M metagenome (GOLD analysis project Ga0209201, IMG submission 184411) | Active sludge microbial communities of municipal wastewater-treating anaerobic digesters from USA - AD_UKC055_MetaG (SPAdes) (version 2) | ecosystem: Engineered > Bioreactor > Anaerobic >...
AGGCGGATACAAGCGCTGGTATTCTGCAGGCGGGATGGGGTTGGTAATCACACGCTTAATCCAGGCCCAGCGTGCGACCTTTCCCACGGAGGCCCTGAATGCCCAGCGCCAGCGCTCGATGTCTGGCTCGTGCAAAACCATTCCCCCCAGTTCCTCGATGGTGAGTGGCGTCAGAGGTGCAATTTCCTGACGGTACAGGTCTTGCACTTCCTGCAAAATTCCTTGAACGCCCTCCGCCTTATTATTGTTATTTACTGATGGTTCATACTGGTGGTTAATTGATGGTTTGGGTGACATGTGTGTCACCTCAGAGGTGACATGCGTGTCACATGAGCGGGTGTCATCCGCGTCACGTGACATGCGTGGGGTGGCCTCTGAGGAGGGCTGGCACGTGACACCGATGTCACTTGATGTTTTCGGTACAACGGGCTGCGAGGTGACATCCATGTCACGTGGGGGTGTCTTGATGCTCTCCTGGCTGGCAACACGCGAGGCCCGTTTGTTGCTCTTGGGGAAGACGGTGCGCTGCGTGGGATGCAAACGAGCCGCAATTTCGGAGATTTCTGATGGAGAATACTGGAGCCTTGGAGTGCCCAAGGCTTCCAGTAATTCCTCCATGGTCATTCCCGTGGTGACTATGTAACGGTTATGGGCTTCTTGCTGGTCCACATACAGGTCGCCATATTCCTGGAGTTTCTTGAGGATACGCATAACCTGGCGCGTGGATAGGTTGGTCTCCTCGGCCAGCAACTCGATGGATGGGTAGGCGAACCCACGGTCGTCTGCGTGGTCTGCAATGGCTAGCAGTACCAGTGAGTCAGACGAAGTGTACTTTTCCTTGTTGCCACGAATGACTTCCCATACCCGTCGCGTGATTTTGATGCTCATCGTTCATACTCCCTTATCGCTACCATACGCTTGCCACAGAATGGACAATACACAAAGTCGTTTTCCTTTGGGCCACCATCCAGGAAAATGTAGAAGTGATGGCAACTCGTCTCCCACACCTCGTCAAAATCTTCAGTGTATATGACTTCCGGCAGTATCCACTTGCAGGTGTTATCCTTGGACATCTGGTGCCTCCTCTCTCGCAATAGCGAAGCAATCATCGAGCATGAAATTCTTGCTCGACACGACCAGTCCGGTGGCAATCCTTTTGAACAGTTCCTCTTGCCCCAATTTCACATAAATGTGTGTTGGAGTAATGCTCATCTGCCTAATGAATCTACGAATGGCGTCCTCGACATCCTTCGGGGTGGGGTTGGTGGTATAAACCCACAGTTGCTTCTGGCTCATAGCGTAAGTCCTTTCTGCGCGATTTGAAATGTATCGTACCTGCTAACATAGCATGATTCGATGACCACACTTTTGGTCCCAGCCTGTGCGAGCCGCACAACGAACATTCCGCATTGAAGATTGAAGTCTTCGTCGTATGGAGAATCCAATTGCGTGCCGCACAAGCGTAGTGGGAACTCCAGCCGATTCAGCGTTTCTGCCACACCCTTCTGGTGAGCATATGCCGTGGAGCAAATGAGGTGGACGTTGACTTCCGTGCCGCGACGTATGATTTCCATGAGGTCATCCATGGACACGGCGGTGTCGTAGATGAACTCGGTGAACTCATCCACGACGACGAAAACATGTGGAAACTCGCTGCGCGGCTTGCGTTGTATTTGCCGACGATGGATGGTGGCCAGGGTATTGGCGATAATCTGATGGTGGGCGGTTTTGCCAGCACGAATTACGCGGTCGTATGGGAACGCCCGTTCTAGTTTCTCTCCGGCGATGATGAATGCGCTTTCTGGATTCGACGCCAGCAACAGGGATAGGCAGATAGAACGCAACAGCGCTGTCTTTCCACATCCTGGATTGCCAGTGACTAGCAGATGCGCAATGTGGTGATTGAAGTTGATGATGATAGGGGCGCCGCTCTCGACGTTGATACCCGCGAGCGCCTCTCCATCTTTGAGCCCTGATGGCCCCAGGCTCCACATGGCACTCTCGAACGTTTCTTTGTACGGGTATGGATTGCTCATTGCAATGTGGCACACACCATCCAAGGCCAAGAGTTCAACCGCTGGAACACCCAGGACTGCGCACAGACGTTCCCTAATCCTATTCTCTTTGAGTTGCTCTTCTGTGAAGTTGAAAGGCGGGGTATAGTCAAAGCGGAACTTAATCGTTCGTGGCCCGACAGTGCCACCTGTACAGCGTCCGTAGATGAAGTTATCAGCCATAACTGCATCTACAGCGTCACAGTATTTCTGTAATGCTTCTCTTAGTTGGCGCGACATATTGGCTCCTTTCTACATGTATTCTAACAGGTTATTGCACGTAGTCAAGCGAAAGTGTTTCGGCGCTGAGGTTGGTGTTAATGCTGGCTCCACCGCGCAGCAGTTGGGCGAATGCCATAGCCGTGAATTCTGCAATATCGGGACGAGGATTATAAACGGTGAAGTTCCCACAGCGCTCCGGCTGATAGGTGTGATTACGGAAGATGTGATGTTTGTCCACAACCACAGAATCTCTGAAGATGGTCAGTGTGGGCCAAATATCGCGCGAGTGTATGGCCGCAGACATCTTCAAGCGTGCTGCGTGTTCGCGGGAAGCGTCCCAGACAGCCACGAAGTAGACGTCGGCCTTGATGTTGTTGAAAGCATAGGGTTCTTGGCTGCAATCTGGGCACAGGATTTCATCCTCATAGGCGATGCGCCACTCGCCCACGTCGAAGTACGGCATGGGATGGTAGTCGTCAGAGATGAACTTGATGCCTAGTCTCTGCTCTACCACATCGGCGAAGTTGGGAGAGGCAAAGATGTCCTCTCCTACTTCCAAGGCCAGCCGCAGGATTTCCTCGATGACCCTATTGTAATGGTCTCCATTGTAGGCACGGCAACGAATCAGCACCCACTTCAGCGAGCCGCGCGCCATGGCCGTGGTTGGGATTTGGGCTCGGTCGCCATTCCTGCCGTTCTGAGTTAAGAGGATATATCTGGTGAATGGTGTGTTCAATTGTTCGAGCGTTCGCGTTGCTGCGTTATTGTGTAGACGCTTGTCAAGCAATACCGAACAGGCGATTTGCGCCAGGGTTGCCATTGTGAAATATCTCCATTTCGTCTGAGTTTTATGTGTGTGTTGGGCATGGGTATAAAATGTCTGCCCATGCCCAACACACATTACAGTTATTCGGCAGGCAAATACGGCGTGAGATCGCTCGCGATGGTTGCCTGCGGTTCCTCTACAACTTGCACAAAATCAAGATCGAGGTTAGGTGCCGCCTTCTCGAATACTTTAGTATTCAGTACAACCTCAACCGCCGCATCAAAGTGCTTGCGGCAATACTCCAACGCCGCATTGACATCATAGCGCAAGCGCTTGTTAATGCGCACAGCAATCGCGGAGTGTGGACGCTTATTGCCATTCTCGGCATACTCTTTAAGCGCCGCCTCGCGGATAGCATTCTCCAGTTCCGCAATGCGCATTTTTGTAGAACGCTCATAGGCTTGAGCCTCTACGATGGCATCATTAGCCATCAACGCTTCCAGTTGCGCACGTACACCAGCGAGTTCGACGCGAGCGCGCGCCAATTCTGACACCAAATCATTTAAGTCTGCCATACAAAGCCTCCTCCATGTAGATAACAACCTCATCTTTGACTCGAAACGTCTCGTGGTACTCGGTGACAAACTGCATAATATCTTGGCGCGACCTGCACTTGAATAACAAGTCGCGCCAAGTCATAGTCATTCCCGGAATGGGGTCCAGGAACCGCGTTGCATGGATAGCCTCATGATGCTCACGGCAGAGCATCAGCGTATTTCCAGGCAGATATAGCACCAGTTGCTTATCTGATTTCCCCACGCCTCCGCGTTGGACGATTTCATGCTGCTCACAGGGTCGCGAGCAGCCAGGGACCTCGCAGTGTGCTGCATGGATATAACGGCGTGTCCGGTCACGAGTGACCCTGATGTCAATGTCATTCATCTTCCAACGCCATCAGGTACAACGAATGCAGATCGCTGGCTATACATGCAAGCATGTACCGATCTTCAAGCATGCCGATGATGAGATATGCCTCCTCGTCTGAGAGTTCGTTGAAGGATGTAATCTCACGTCCGAAGATAAGTTTGGCTATCATCAGACGGGCTTTCCTGAACGCTTTAGACTTGTGTCCGGCGTACAGTTTGATGCTGAATCTCTGCCCAGCGCTGCACTGTGGCGTATTCGGAGCAAGCTGCGCGGCGACATTCATACCGTTGCGCACGAACGTCGCCGCGTCTTCCCTACTTACTCTCAAATAGTCCATACTCATCAAATGCCTCCTTTAGTTTTTTGATGAACACATCTGGTTCGATGCGATAGTGGTTGATGAGTCCCTCAATCACCTTCAAATGTTCGTCGGAGTATTTGCAAATTGTTGGGGGATTCAGGCTGTTGATGATATCCTCTCCCACTTTGTCTAAGGGCACAGGGCGATGGCCTTCGTTGTCAATACTAACATGGCCCCGGAGCGGCCCTTCGGCACGATACTTTCCATCAGGCCCGAACATCACGTTGTGGAGGGCCTGACGCGACACATGTTTCTCCCTGGCGATACTCGCGATCGTGGGTGCACGTAACTCAAGGCGCGTGTTCTTGAGCATCTCATCCAAGAGCATGTTTGCTCGCGCAACCCTTGTGGCACGACTCTTGAGATTATAGGCGGTACCAGAACTGTTTTTGTGCTCGCGCCCGTACATCGTTTTCTTTACTGCACTAATCTTGTCTTTGTCCATTTTCTTTCTCCTTTTTCATCCTTATGATTCAGCAGTATAACACAATACTAACGTGAGTCAAGACTGCTGAAATGGAGATGGATTTTGGAAAGTCCTAAAGTGCACATCCAGCCACAGCGAGCACTTCTTTCCTACCGGATCAATGGGATTGCCATTTTCGTCAGCCAGAACGCGCTGCTTGGCTTTGTGGATGACGCACTCAATAGGCTTCACGGGGCTGTTGGGCTGAAAGGGCTCGGACTGCAAGGTCAGTACTTGCTTAGCGATATTCGCCGGACCTGAGCCACCGTAAGTGCTATCTGCTCCCCGATCCTTGCCTTCGCGGCCTTGTTTGGTGAACTGATTGAAGGCAATGACAACTGCATTCTTCTCGCTGGCAAGGCCATCCAGGAAAGTCATGATGGCATTCATGGTCTCATGTTCTTTGCGCTGGGTCACGTCGGTGCGCTGGTTGAGGATGGCAAACAGATGGTCAATGATGAGAACGGAGTTTGGTGGAATGGATGCAGCGATGCGCTTCAACTCTTCCAGGCCACCACGCACTACGCGAGCATAGATGGGAATGCCATTGTACATGGTCTGCCACAGTTCGCTCAACTTCTCCAGTGTTTCCCGATTAGGCTGTGGAGAGTTTGCAATGCGGGCCGTCTCGATAGCCGATACTACCAACGTGTGATTGAGAAGCGCCAGAGCCCATTCATCTGGAGTATTCTCGACCATAATCACATAAACCGGATGTTCTCCAGACAGGGCTACATGAGTGGCGATGTCAATGGCCATGGTGGTCTTGCCGGAGTTGGGATCGCCACTGATTAGAGTGACCCCACGTGAAAAGAATCTGGTGATGGCATCGAGGCCAGGAATGCCGGTATCTGTGTACCATCCAGAGCGTTGCTTGAGTGCGTTGACAGGGTTATCAAGTTGCACAAATGCACTGCCAAGCACACTGCAAGCATTCTGGATTTCTCCGATGCATTCCAGTGCGTCTGTGACAATGCCATTGCCATAAGCAATCTTGCCGATCTTTACCGTCACGGCTGCAAGTAAACGCTTCACATAACACTCTTTGATGGTCGTTACCAGATTGTGATTGTACATGGAGTGTAGGGCTCCATCCGCAATCATTTTCAGAATCTCGACCGATGAACCGCCAATCCTTTCACTTACGTTATACACGTCGTGGAATAGTCCTTCGGCATGCACCTGCAAGATGGCCTCGTATATCCGTTTGTGTAATGGATTGTGGAACATGTCCGGGGTGATTTCTCGCATGTCGGTGGGCCATTCGTCTACCGGCATAGAGAACATTACCGAGAGAAGGCTTCTTTCGGCTTCTTCGTTGTGTGGAAGTGTACCGGTCATAATACTACCTTATCCTTGATGATGATGGTTACCCCGCTGGGACGGGAGATGACGGCCTGCATGAACGCTCCGTCATTTCTGCGGTCAAGGTTGTCGTATATGATGACAACGGGAGCCGCGGACAATACCTCCACGATAGGAAGTTGTTGCATGGTGGCTGTGACGATGAATGTGCGGTTGGTGTTGATCACCAGATGTCTGCCAATGGCAACCCCATTCGGCAGCATAAACTCACTGGCAAAGTATGCAGCCACCTTGGACGTTGTTGCTTCTGAATTGACACTCGCAACCTCCTTATAGTAATATGTGTTATAAGGATTTTGCCGTAGCGGAATGTCATTTCCGATAGCGCTGATGATGCTCTTGTCAAAATCAGGATCGCGTTTTGGAATAGGCAAGGTAAGTCCAAGAGCAATATACCTGGCCTGCATGTAGTCCACGTAGTTGTTCCAGTAATGTCTGGGACAATAACGTGACACACGTCGTCCATTGACAACATCCGTGTACACGCCGTTGCTGGCACCTGGCTTGCAAGTGCAACAACGTTCCTCGAAGAACAGGTATGCGTACATGTTCTTCGTCTCGTCTATAATGCTCATGTCAAAATTCATCATGTTTCACCTCGATTACTTCAATGTCGTTGCCCATCTGAGAAACACCATGCGCCTGTTTGACCATAGCATCAATGCAGGCGCGCTTTGCAGCCGTACTGCGATTGCCGATTTTCTTGATGGCCCATTCAGCAGCGGCAGCACCGGCGGCTGCGGATAATGGCGCATTACGCCGCAGCAGTTTGAGACTTGGAATCACTTCGGTAGGCCAGTTCTCAATCCCGAACTTCTGCGCAGCCGCGCGTTCGGCAGGCCCCATGGGACGGCACTGATTGGCGTTGATGACATTCATGGGCTTGCCATACAGTTGCTTCCAGAGTTTACTGCCAGTCCACACCACGTACAACTGGCATTCTGGGCACCGGTCTTCCTTCTCCGTGATAGTGCTACCACATTGAGGGCAAGTGTCTGCCTTGATCCCAGTATTGCAGAACTCCAGGTACTCTTCGTCGGTGGCGCAGAAAACCACCATGTATAAAACACCGTAGGCGCTATAAACGTCCATTGCTGTACTTCCTATACTGGTCTTCGTAGAACCAAGACATGGAAACATCCCGGTCTTGTTCGGCATTGGAAATTGCTTTCTTCAGAGGTGCTTCTCCAACGATAACCACTTCTCCGGGATCATCTGTCACAGGAATAGTAATAGTGATGATTTCATAGCCGGTGACACGGACGGGTGAACCATCCGCTTTTCTGAACATGTCTCCTTTGGGATTGCGTAGCACAAATGGTTCTACACGTATGTTTCTCTTATTGATGCTAATGAGTTCCATTGGAACTTGCGTAATCAGACCGCGCTCTCCTGTAATTTCCTCCTTGACCTGGCGGAGATTCCGCAAGAACTCATCGCGCGATTTTTCACGGGCTCCACCATCAAGTTCTAGGAGTTGGTCAGCAAGGTCTCTGATGGTTTCATCGTCCTTGATTTCTCCCTTAAGCACCTTGCTCACCAAACTCTTCATGGCCGACCCGATAGCAATACCTCTGAAGGTAATCCCGTGTCCTCCAGTGGTGTCGTAGTTTCTAGCGATGACTCCCAAGATTTTGTCTGGGTCAGTCAGTTCTAGTTGCGCGGCCATGAACATGCTGACCATGCTATGCATGGCCGCCGTTGGATAGAAACCGTCTGGTGTGTCTGCTGGCTTGAACAGTCTACCCAACATAGGCTCCGGTACAGCCTCGTTGCAAAATAGGTAAAACTCTTTTATGTCTCCGATTTCGACATATGCCTTATACAGTAGGGCAATCCACGTCTTTTGGATTGCTTCCACGCCATAAGTGCAATTCCTGATAGCCAAAGTAAGGATTTGCAAGCGTTGTGTTGTGGTCAATCTCTCATACGTAAGTTCTGGCTCTATGTTATAATCCTGCATAGACTGTTGGATGTACGCATTAACGTAATCCATGACTTCTGCGTCCGTGGGACGCATGGTATCTATTTCTGTTGTGCTCATGGTGATTTCCTTTCCTGGAGGTATTATGAAACTGAAGGCTAGCAATATTGTCAGAGACACCTTTTACAGGTCTGCCAGCGATATTGACGCTATCTACCAGTCTATCATCTCGATGCTGGAAACGAATGACAGTCTGGATACTCAGCAATATCGCTGGGCCAAGATGGCCCTGGACCTGTTCTTGCAGTACAACGTCATCTCGGCCAAGGCTATGGCCGAAATGAACATTGAATACATCACTAAAAGGATGCTGGATTTAATTAAGTCCAACACCGAACTGGAGATAAGCCAGCATCGCTGGTACATGATAGCAGATATTATGTTGAAGTTGTATGAATCCTCCGGCATTGCAGATGACCCCGCGAGAGAGTTCATCTCGCGAGCCAACAGTTAGGGCCGCGCGCATAAGAGGTATGCAGAGGTATGCGCGCGGCCCTGGTGGTATCATTTGTCAAACTCTCGCTCGATGATGTCTGCCGCCGCGTACACAGCATCATCCGTGAAGCCATGCTCGCGTGCAAAGTCAAACACCATATTGCTGATCGCAAGTATGCAGGTCATGCGGTATGCACGCACCAGTCCGAAATTGCGGATGAGTGCTTGGGCCAATTGCACTGCTGCAAGGTCGCGTTCTGCTTGTTGTTTCTTTGTCATTTGACACGTCCTCTCAAATCAAGGCATGAGAAAATGTCTGGAACACTGATGTTGTTTGCCTGCAAGAGCATCACCAGTCCTCGGAAACGTGCAATGACGGGATTAGAATACATTTCCTCGCTGTACATCTTGACTTTGACGTTTTCGAGTTCGTATTGTGACAAAATGTCATTGTTGTTACCAGGACATCCATCATGTACTAGAACTGGGGTATAGCGTTGTCCATAGCGACTCTCGATTTTCAAAACGCGCACCACGGCGTCGGCTCCTGCTTGCTCCGCTGCATTGATGATGTACCTGACGTCATTATACAAATGCGCGATTGCTATCGAGACAATCTGGCCCACTTCACACCCAAAGGCACTTTCCCTCATGTGTAGAAGTTTGCCGTCTGTGCGTCCGGTAATCAGAATGTTATCCATTACTCCTCCTCAATTATAGTACAACATCTCGCAGATGCTGAAGTACGCTTTCGCGTGTTCCGTGTATGCAACAGGATCTACGAGTTCAACATCTCTGGGATCAACATCTTCTGCGCCAATTACAATATTGGTGTCCTGTGGGGCATGTCCTTCTTTGAAAACCACGCCACGAAACATGCGAGAAAGACCAGACTTATGCAATATACTCACGACGCGGATTCTGTTTCCCAGCGTTGGCCCGGCAACAACTGGATCAAATGCATGATGAACCTTTTCATACGCACCATCAATGATGATGGCAAGCGCCTCTTCAGTAGACACATCAAGACACTTGCTCACGTATGCGAGTTCATCTACATGCTGATCGCCCACACGAACAAATTTGAAGTTAATCACTTTGTCCCCCTTGCGACTTCTGATAGGTTTCGATGGCTTTCGCAATGTCTTCAAGGGTGCCGGAGTAGTCGGTAACCCGTTCTACCCCTAGCACATCGTGAATCTTGTCGAGAAGCCCAAGGTCACGAAAACGCGCGGTAACTCTCTCCACCATAGCCGGATTCGTGGCCCACGCATTAGGCTTTGGCATAGAGACTACCCTGACTGCCTCTACGGCTTGCTGCCCCCAGCCAGGACGACTCGTGCCAGGGTTGCTGTCACTGCCAGCATGTTCATTGTCGCTGCCGTCATTATCCTCACCAGCATAAATGCAAGTGAGAGCCGTGATGGCATAGCGGCGCAAATAGGTGGTGATGAGACCGAAAACTTGCACTGGAGTCAGCCCGGCCATCCGGTACAGCGGCATGGCGACCGTAGACCGAATGTACTGCCCGCTCGTGTGAATCAGCATGGTAGTGATAGACACGCTGGCAATCCGCGATGCGTGGCTGAATGACTCATCCACAGCAAGTCTCGCGGCCTCTTTGTCACCAGGGGGCGTTGGTGTGATGGCGTCGAAATATTTCTCCGATGGCAAGGGCTGAGGGGCAGAGACAAACTGCATGATGGCCAACCCATTTTTGAGTAAAGCAGGCTTCACTGCGGCCAAAACTGCTCCCATGTCTGCGTACCTGTACTGCATTTTGGGGTTTACGGAGTTTTCCATGGCTGCATTCATCTCTGCCCAGGCTTGCACATACGCCTGAGCCAATTCCACAATACTTTCGGACTGCTGAACATCGCTTACGCGAACGTCGTTCATTTCCTGTCTCCTTTCAAATTCTTTCAGATTTCAGTAATGTTTACCATGTCGTCAACTCGCACCATCGAGATCCAATCCGATTTGCGATAATCTGACAACATTTTGATGAATAGCCATTGGTGGTCCTGAGATGTAGCAAGCACCACTCCGTACTGCTCATCTTCCGGATTATTTTGAGAGTGCCATGAAATGCACTTCCCAATCAGTTTTTTGACATCCTCTGCTTTCATTTCTTTCCTCCTTTGCATGAACTACATGAACATGCTCATTAGACAAGCGATGACAACAATCAGCACGAAAAACATTACCATGTAGAGGTTGAACGATGTGTCAGGCCCTCCCTTATATTCCGGCCCGAGTTCGACTACATCATATTGCTGCGCGAGTTCATTCCAGGTGTATCGGTACGAGTGAACAATGCCATCCTTATCAACGATGACTTTGTTGAATCGTAGCGTGCGCGAGTAGTCCATATCGGGGTCAATCAATCCTTCATAGGTGTAGTTATCGTCGTACATATCCCTCTCCGTTTTTCACATGTGTAAATTATACATCTTGATTGTCTGATGTCAAGAGGCTCCGCCCCCTTTCTTCTTCTCAATCACGAACCCGACGATTTCATCACCCACGAGATACTTGCGGGCAACATGCTTGTCACTTTCCGCAAGCACCTCGCCAACACGGAAACGGAAGTCGTCCCAGGACCAGTCCGCTTGCTCCCCCAGGCCAGTATCGTTGGCAACCCTGGCGGCAAGAGTTCTGGCGTCTTCCAATTCGTTTTCTTTCTCTTGCTTTTTTCTGTCAATCTCATTTTGAATCCTCGCGGCGCGGTCCATGCAATCCACGACATTCAGGCAGTAAAGGGCCCATGGTTTGCCATGTCCGAGGAAGTCTGCATCTTCTTCTTCTTCAAAGTGGACCACTTCACCCTCACCAGGATTAAGGAACTTGCCACATCTGTCACAATGGCCTGGCTTCTTGTTAATCCTGGTCGAACTGGGCCGTGGAAGCAAATGTGGTTTGGGACGAGGCATGGGCTTTCCATCTACATCCGCAATACGTTGTGGCATTTCCCATTCAGGAATGTTGTGCCAGTGTCCATCATATACACCCAACTTCTTGGCGCGCTGCATCTCATCATCCGTGAGCGCGCTTTCCCAAGAATTGGGCTCGTGAAACCGATTTCCAGTGACGTACTTGCAAGCCTGGCGATTATCGCTAGTGGTGATATAGATGCGAGTCTCGCCATTCTTTTTCCAAATTCTGATAGATTTTATCTCAGCCATATTTCACCTCTACTTGTAAATTAAATTATCGGGAAGGCCGATAGCATCGCCGATATTGGCGTCATAAAACATCGCTCTGTGTACGCCAATGGCATATTTGAATTTGGCCCCGGTTAAGTTAGCTTCAGTAAAGCAGGCATTCTCCAAGTTTGCTCCTCTGAAGTTAGCGCCAGTTAAATCTGCACCAGTAAAAATGGCATTCTGTAAACTAGCATGGGAGAAGTCTACTTTTGTGCAGTTAGCATACTCGAATGTGGCTTTGTACGCATATGCCATCGTAAATACTGCGCGTCTCAAATCGGCAGCGACGAAACTTGCACTGCCAATGTCGGCCTCTTTGAAGTTTGCCTCATGCAGAATTGCACATGCAAAAATGCAATCTTGAGTGGAGATATTCTTGAAAGATGCTCCAGTAGCATCAGCGCGTACAAACCTCGTGCGTACCATCTTACAGCCATCGAATTTGGTACTATTGCAAGAGGCTCCAAAGAAGTCAGCATCTTGCAAATTGGCCAGATACAGTTCTGCATTATCGAAATTCGTGCGGAACGCCTGCGCCAGTATCAAGATAGCATCAGTCAATACCGCATACGATAAATTTGCATTAGCCAGGCACACGCCTTTCATGTCTGCCGCGAGAAATGTTCCACGGATGATGCTGGCCTGATAGAAATTTGCATAACGCATACGCGCATCGGTGAAGACTGCATCATCCAATTGCGCGCCGCTGAAGTCATGGCCATCCAAATTCTTTAACGTAAAGTCATTCATCCCACCACTCCTCATGGAACAAAATTTCGCAGATGAGGTCTGCCAACCATCGCCCGCCGCGAGTATCTTCTGACACCTCAATGCCATCCTTGAGACGCTTGATAGAAGCACGTGCGGCCCGGTAGTCTCCTACCGGGCCGCCCATAGAAAACAACTCATCCAGTGCTTTATCAATGGCCCATTCATCAACGTGATTAAACTTCATGACTTACGCCTCCAGGTCCTCAAGTCCGAACTTGAATCCGAGATGCGTGAGAAACATGGCCTTGTCCAGATACACCTTACCAGACTTGGAAATCCTTTCCAATGCATTGGCAAGGCCCAATGTCAGTTCGCGCATCTTTTCCACCTCTTCCTCTGGGAAGTCGGGAATCAGATAGTACAAGACCCTGTACAAGTATGCCAGGGCCTGCGCGCGATCTTGCTCGTTCGGAAATTCATCCGCATCATCAATGACCGTTTGCAAAGCAAACGCCATGCACTTGGTTTCGGTAAGTGCCTTCTGGTAATAACTTTTGTCCACGTAACACTTACTCATCTTGCTTAACCTTCCTCTTCTAAATCACTGATACCAAACTTGAATCCGAAATGCGTAAGAACTCCAATCTTATCCAGGTCATCAAGATACAGCTTATCGGACCTGGAAATTCTTACCAGCAGAGTGGAGAGGTTCCACACGAACTCGCGTGCCGCTTGCACTTTCTCGTCTTCAGAATTTCCCGGAAGCAGAAAGTACAAGACCCTGAACAGTTCTGACATGGCCCATGCACGGTCCCTTTCATCACGAGGCACCTTTTCTGCAATATCCTTCAAATCAAAAGCGAGACATTTTGTCTCCGTTAACGCTCGACTGTAATTGAACATTTTAAACCTCCTTTGGAACAGATTCTAAATTTTGACTAGACTTTTTACGACGACGATACAACGGACATTCGCGACCTTTAACGTCACTTTTCAAGACCAGGGGTATGGGTTGATTGTCATACCCCAAGTGCGCCAATGCATATGCTGGCAATGGCGCATAGCACCAACCATAGGCATTGGGACCATAAGAACTTGGAGCACGTTGGCAGAACGCACAGGATTTGCAACGACTCATATTTTCACTCCTTCACTGGTTAGGGTAACATGCCTGTCCAATATCCGCAGGCAACTGTAATGACAAGAGATACCACAAACGCCACAATCAAAAAGAAAACGCAACCCAACTTTTCCCTGTTCGACATTTCACTCATCTTCCAAACCTCCTCGTTCTATGAGAAGTTCTAGCATCTCATCCCGTGGGAAAATGTTAATTTCATTGGGATGAAGACATACACACTCACCACCATCGTCGCGAGCCAGAATGCCGTTGTCATCAACGAAGATGATTTGGACGACATGCCCATTGAGATAGGCATGTTCTGGCTTCGGGGAACATACTTCAGCATACCTTTCCACGTGTACATACTCCTTTCTGATTTTTGATTTTTGATTAATATGAAAGGTGGAGATGTCACTGAATGAACATAATATGACATCTCCACCTTGCCGGTATGGGGAGCCCCGGCCAACACCTTCTCTTATTCTATCACACTATTCCGATGTGTCAATATGCATGTTTAAATAACTGATCCACGCGATTGTCGAGGCACAGTCCCTGGATTGCATCCTCCAGTTCTTCCTGGCCGACCAGAAATGCATAATACACTTCAATCGCCAGGGTATACGTGCCTGTTTTGTCGGGTGCATAGAGCACACCGTCATAATCTACAATGATGCTGCTGACATCAATGTCGAGTACGCTCGCAATGTACTTGATGAGGTCTTTCCTGGTAATGGATTGAAACCTTTCTATAGTTGCACATTCCACAGAAAGTGGAGAGTGTTCCTCTACTTTCGTTTCGGAAGTGCGCATAACATTCAGAACTTTTGCAACAAACATCTTTCTCCTTTCAGTGGCTAATAAAATCTGAGATTACGTCCGGCGTTGCTGTATCGAATCCAACAACATCTAACATGCCTGCGTCGTCGGGGTCTGCAATAGAGTGTCTTGAGAATGTCATGGCTACGACAATCAACTTGGCAGGAATGCCAGTCTTCTGACGATACCTTCGTAGTGCTTGTACAGGATGAATCTTGCCAGCGTAAGTCTCGCTATCGGTGTACACTACAAAAGCATCACATTCCAAACCTTTGTCCAATGCATAAAGCATCGGCAAGGCACAGTCCGTTGTGGAGAAATCCAGATGCTGAATGGCCTCCATGACATCATCAAGTCGTTGCGCTGGTGAAATGGCAAACGGCTTGATGTAATCGCTGAAGACGGTCACCATGGTGTTTCTCTCAGAAACCATGGTAACCAAGGCCATCGTTGCAGCAGCCATGGCTGGTGTCAAGCCAGGCACTCCAGAAACTTCTCCGCTGAACATGCTTCCAGATACATCCAGGGATAGCATGATGCGTTTCCCGGTAGACACCACATTCCCAAAGGACATGTAGAATGCCTTGTTCAATGCATCTATGATTCCTGGATTGGGGTCCCACGTGAGATCACCCCTGGCACCATGACCCTGGCTGTACGTTGCTAAGGCTGCCAGGATTTTTATTGGATGAATAGGAGGATGAAGAATATGCTGTTCGTCTATGATGTATTCTGGCACTTCCGCCGCCATTCTACTCATAGGACGAATGGCTCCGACGGCAGTCATGCGGCCCAGGTTACGAATAAGGGCCGTATACGGCATGTGTGGAAGCAATGCTTCCCATACCAGTGGAGACTTCAGAAATTCTGTAGGCACTGCTTCCCATGGGAGTTGGTATTGTATGATGATGTTTGCAGCCCTCTGTGGGTCAGTGGCGCGTTGAAGTGCAGCAAATCCCTTAATCATGGGAATTGCCGGTGTTGGAACTTCGCGGCCCTTGCGCTGTGCTGCGAGCCATTTGAATAGAGAGTTGCGCAAGGGGTTAGACGTTTTCGGGTGTGCTTTCATCAGCACATCTGCATGTGTCCATCCCTCACGCTGACGATACTTAATCGCCTGATAAGCCAGCGAATCCAATGGCTTATCCTCGTACCACTTGGCCACGGCTCGACGTAACCCGCGTCCCCATCCCCGTGTCTCCTGAACGAAGTTCAGAAACATGAACAGGTCGGTGGGGATGCGCGCCACATACTGCAAAACATCGAATGCAGCCTGGCGAGTAGCGGGGTCCTTATGGCTTGCAGCGAGGGCTAAGACAAATAGAGCCGGCCCGTTCTTGGGTGCCCTTCCGTTAACACTAATATCTGTAAGTACCTGGACGGTACGTACACCATCCATGTCCAGACATCGCAACGCTGTTTCAGCAGCATCCAATGTCAGTTTCTCCTGGCTTGCATAGTACGTGCCGCCCTCGGAGCCAAGAATGAGAAAACGCTCGAGACGTTTCCATTCATCTACACTCCAGGTATAGCCACCTGCATCGTTTTGTGTTTGGCCACTTCCTGGAATTGGGGACGTTTGCGGAGTTTGCGAAATGGTTCCATATAAGTACGACATCTTTTCTCTCCTTTCATAAAACAATTTAGCCGGGCAAGGGAATGAATATCGGATCTTAGCAGGATAACCAATATTCTCCGGCCCGGCTATTTCGCCACCCAGGTAACTGGGCAAGTTATTGATTTTCGGGTTTTTCCAGGGTTAACCGAAAACCTTCGGCCCAGTTACTATTCACATTATACAACACTATTCCAATTTGTCAATATCTAAAACTCGTGAGTTTTCCACAAACTCATTTGGCCACACCTTTACCATCACGCCAGCCTCTACCGTGTAATACTCATCACAGTATCCACAGGCGATTTCCTGCAATTTTTCCAGATGATGCACGATTCTTTTATCCAGCGAAAGGACACGTCGGTCGGCCTGCAGGGCTGTTTCTACCAAATGAAAATCTTTGCTGACCGCTTCTACAGACGTGACCGTTTGCCGGTCCTCTTGCAACGCTTGCAAACACCGCTGGCGCAAAGCGGAATTTTCTGCCAGCGTGATTTCCTCCACCCGCCCCGCGCTTTGCATTTGGGTCAGCCAGCGCAGCGCGAACAGCGATGCATACGGAATAGTT
>Ga0209201_1002742_pt1 | contig 16603 bp, 10 predicted proteins | sample AD_UKC055_MetaG_FD_184411 | JGI IMG/M metagenome (GOLD analysis project Ga0209201, IMG submission 184411) | Active sludge microbial communities of municipal wastewater-treating anaerobic digesters from USA - AD_UKC055_MetaG (SPAdes) (version 2) | ecosystem: Engineered > Bioreactor > Anaerobic >...
CCAGCCCTGGGGCCACTTCGGGGAAATGACGATAAGTCTGAACCGGACAATGCCGGGAACATTATTCTCCACCAGCCCTGGGGCCACTTCGGGGAAATGACGATAAGTCTGAACCGGACAATGCCGGGAACATTATTCTCCACCAGCCCTGGGGCCACTTCGGGGAAATGACGATAAGTCTGAACCGGACAATGCCGGGAACATTATTCTCCACCAGCCCTGGGGCCACTTCGGGGAAATGACGATAAGTCTGAACCGGACAATGCCGGAGGCATTGCCATCCAATAGCCCGGGTCTCGCCCCGGGGAATAGACATCACGAAAATATCAACCCCGGAGTGGGTTGCATTCAAATAATCAAAGTAACATTACTGTTAACGTGTAAAATAGAAAGTATTTTAGTATTATATAATCAGGTACTCTTCCTTGTATGAAACCTGGTTCTCATCAAGTAATCGCAGCAATTCTTCTTTGAATGTCTCTTTTCTATGATGGTGTTCCTGGTTTAAAACATAATTTATCAGGGTGGATTTCATTGAAATATGATATGTAAAAGCCCCATATCCAACCTGCCACCCCGGAAAACAGTGGTATGATGATTTTTCTTTTACCATAAATTCGTGAGTTGCTCTTTTAATATCCCTCACGATGTCGGCAAGGTTGACGATCGGGGAAATATGGGTTACAATATGGATATGATTTTCATATCCGCCAACCTGGTAGGAATGGCAATTTCTGTTGTTCAGGATGCCGGCAATATATCCGAAAAGTTGGCCCTGGTTATGGACATTGAGAAAACTTGTATAGTCTTTACTGCCAAAAACTATCTGGTAGAGAATTTGGGTATAAGTTGACATATTTATTCGTTTTGGGTTAGCACTATACAAATTTAACAAATTCATATAACGAACACAAATTGGAAGTCAACCCCATCCGGGGTTGGGGAGATGTTGTGGAATTCCGTTCCCGGGGTGTTACCCGGGCTATTGGAGGACGACACCTCCGGTGTCAAATAATCCAAATTTTACTTCTTTTCTTCTGATTGTCTACTTGTTCCTGCCAACCGGAACTGCCATCTGCCAACTCTTCTCTTCCGAGTCCTGACTTCCGGCTCATTTTTATTTGACTTGAGTTTATCTTCTTCCTAAATTTGGTAATATAAGCTCATGCAGAGGCAAATATTAATTCCATGAAAAAGCTTATTATTCTTTTCCTGATGCTGGCATTAGCCATATCAGTTCTTTCCCAATCACCTCAGAAACTTAGTTACCAGGCAGTGATCCGCAATGCATCAAATACACTTGTAGCTGATAAGACCATAGGAATGAAAATAAGCATTTTAACCTGTCCTATTCATAAATAATATTAATTCCTTGTTTACCTTTGTGTTACTTAGTGTTTACCTTAGTGTTACTTTGTGGTAAAAAATCGTTAACCACAAAGGAACTCAAAGGGTTACACAAAGGTTCACAAAGTTTATGAATTAGTCAGGTTAAAAAGCTTTTATTAATCTTATATTTTATTTTGGAATATTAACTACGTATTAAAAAACGTATTAAAAAACGTATTATAATACGTAGATATGATTTTCTATTTCCTTAATTTTTTATTAGTATGCCAAAACATATCGGAATAGTTGCTTGCAGTTACGAAGGAGCAGCATTGTGTTACAGGACGATCTGCAACGAAGGATCGTTATATCTGGGTGAACATGCCCATCCTGAGGTAAGTCTTCATAATCACCCTCTGAATGAATATATGAAATTCATAAACAGAGGTGACTGGGAAGGTGTGGCGGAGCTGATGCTTTCATCAGCTGAAAAGATTCAGAAAGCCGGTGCAGAATTTTGTGTCAGTCCCGATAATACAATACACCAGTCATTTATGTCTGTAATAAAACGGTCACCCCTCCCCTGGCTTCATATTGCGGAAGAAGTCGCAAAAATCGTGGAGAAAAATAAATATAAAAAAGTTGGTATCCTTGGCACGAAGTTTTTGATGGAAGGACCTGTTTATCCTGATGTTTTTACAAACCGGAACATTAATTATTCCATACCTTCTGCGGAGAACAGGTCAAAAATTAATGACATCATTTTTAAAGAGCTTGTATATGGAAATATATTAGAAAAATCGAGAAAATATCTTCTTCAGGTTATTAATGAGTTAAGATCAGACGGATGTGATTCAATCGTCCTTGGATGTACCGAAATACCCCTGATTGTACCTCCTGAAGATTCATCTTTACCTGTACTGGATTCCACAAGGATCCTGGCACGGGCGGCTTTGATGTATTCGTTGGATCGTGATTCGGATTTATTTAAAATCACAAGGGATCCTGTAACCTGACCTGCTTCCCTGAAGTATTCTTACTTCTTGATTCTATTGTTCTTCCTTCTTCCTTCGAATGTTCTTCATTCTTAACTCATTCGCCGGGTCTCAAATTTGCCCGTGAGCCTCACTTTAATCCACTCCTGAACTGCCTGATATACCCTGTTATAATAAGATACTGAGCAAGCAGATAAGTTGAGATGATCACTACTGATGAGCCTGTGAAAGGATGGCCGAACTTATTTATTGCCAGGGCTGAATCAGAAATCAGGAACAGAATGGCACCGGTCAGGACAAGCCAATAGCTTAAGGCATTTACCTTCTTAAGCCGGTTAATTGCCCCTGTCAGCATTGTAAGGATGACAACAGTATAGATTATTACAGGTATCATCATATTTCCCAGGTCGTTATGCAGATAGTATATTATTCCTGCACCAAAAAGCAACACCGGTAACAGCAACCAGATGCCTTTTCTGTTAATATAGTTTTCCCCCCGGGTCATAAGGAATGTTGTCAGATACATAACATGTGCCAGGAGAAAGGAGACAAGTCCGGGAATAAAAAGATCAGCTCTCTCACTGGGCATCTCCAGTAGCACATCCCCGGCCCAGGAAAAAAACAATCCTGCGATCATTAGTTTATGTAGAAAATTATCCCCCGGCTTCAGGTTTACAATAAAAATAACCGCCAATACCGGGATCATAAGGGTTTTAAGGATGAACGCAGCAGGAAATGAAGGATAGTTCTCCATTAACAGGAATAATATCCCGATAACGAAGAAAATGATTGAAAGTACCAGGGTTCTCATCTTAGAGTCATGTAAAAGATAAAGATAATGAGAGTAATGGTTTCTTCCCCAGATATTGAAACAAAAAATTAACTTTAAGTTTTATTATTCATACCCTTTGTGTATCCTTTGTGATCCCGAATAGATCGGGATGAGCGACTTTGTGGTTAAACAACAATGCTTGCTTAACCACAAAGGACACTAAGGAAATCACAAAGAGCACAAAGAATTACAGTAATATTATGAACATTTTAAATTAATCGGATTTACTAGATTTTTGTATACTTTAAAACTATTTTAAATGAAAAATCTTTCAATTATTTTATTATTCCTGCCACTTTTTTGCGGGTGCCAGACAAAAAACCAGCCGGTTATTGATCAGGAATTTAAGCAACCATTTCATTCCTGGGCTCCGACGCCTCCAATGGGATGGAACAGCTGGGATTGTTTCGGACCAACAGTTATGGAAGAAGAGGTTAAAGCCAATGCCGATTATATGGCAAAGAACCTTAAAAAGTACGGTTGGGAATATATTATTGTGGATATAAGATGGTATATAGAGAATGATCATGCGGGAGGATATAACCAGAAGGATCCGGTTTATGTTATGGATGAATACGGACGACTGACACCTGCTGTGAACCGTTTTCCCTCGGCCGCAGGAGGAAAGGGCTTTAAGCCGCTTGCCGATTATATTCACAGCCTTGGTCTGAAATTCGGGATTCATGTCATGCGCGGTGTTCCTGTAATGGCTGTTCAAAGGAACACTCCGATTTATGGGACCGGCTTAAAGGCACAGGATATTTACTCCCCCGAAGATCAATGTCCCTGGTTGAAGGATATGTATACAATAGTTGCAGGTAAGGAAGGAGCTCAGGAATATTATAATTCAATCCTCCAGCTATACGCATCGTGGGGTGTCGATTTTGTGAAAGTTGATGATCTTTCCGGTCATCTTGATGAAATTGAACTGGTCAGAAATGCAATCGATAACTGTGGAAGGCCGATCGTATTAAGTCTTTCTCCATCCGGTAATAAAGTTGAAGACGCTGATTTTTTGAGGGATCATGCAAATATGTGGCGGACAACAGGTGATTTCTGGGATAACTGGCCCGATCTGAAAGATGAGTTTGAAGTATGTAACAGATGGTCATCATACGGAGGTCCCGGATATTATCCTGATGCAGATATGCTGCCTTTGGGGCGTATAGGTATAAGAGCAGAAAGGGGAGAGCCCAGATGGTCACGGTTCACTAAAGATGAGCAATATACTCTGATGACTTTATTTGCAATCTTCAGGTCACCGCTGATGTTCGGAGGGGATCTGCCCTCAAATGATGAGTTTACTCTTTCACTTATCACCAATGAAGCTGTTATAAATGTTAACCAGCGCAGCAGGAATGGCTGGCAGTTATTCAGGGATAACGACCATATCGCATGGACCGCCGACGATCAGGTAACAGGAGATAAATATCTTGCTATATTCAATGCATCGGATTTGCCGGGCAAAGCAGCTATAACAGTTCTTTTTGAACAGATGGGACTGAATGGAGCTCATAGAATAACCGATTTATGGACTGGTGAAAAGCTGGGGAAATTCAGAAAATCATTTACCGGAGAGATCAATCCTCATGGTGCCGGGTTGTACAGGATAGAATAATCTTTTCCAGCCATTTTTATGTACTTTCTTTGCTTCTCCAAAGAAAGTACCAAAGAAAGGAGACCACGGGCTATAAGTTTACCCTCAGCCTCCGCCCGCTACACAGGCCGGCCCTGGCTGGCCTCCCGCCACGGATTCGGGTAAACTTCGCACAGCCCGTGGACAGCCTACGCACAGGGCCGTTACAAAGGACTTGCTGAAATCAAATTCCTTAAACTTCACGCTTACGTTTATTCCGTGGTGGCAGGAACATGTCACCCCTACGGGGTTCAGGATTTGATAGGAATATGCCTGTTACTACAAACATATCACTGCTAAGCGGTTAAGGATCTAAAGAGAATACCTGCGGCTACAAACATGTAACTGCTTAACGGTTAATGATATTATGAAAATACCTGCGGCGACAAAAATATCGGCTCAAATCGGCCAGGTATACTCAGTGTATGATTGAATTTAAGGTTACATATTCCGCTTTTATTTTAGTATCGGTTTCCTATGATAATAATGATTTATGTTTTGCATTATTTATCATAAAATGATTATATTTGCAAAATAGAGTACAAATATTTCTATGGGAAGAAGTAACAATTACCTTTTACACTGGATTGAAAACCTTCAGGCACATGGGAAGAATTCATTTTCTTTAAAACAAGTCAGGGAAAATTTTACAGATCTTTCTCATGAGGCTATTTCACTTAATCTGACCAGACTTTCAGGCAAGAAGAAAATAGCTTCTGTATATAAGGGTTTTTATGTAATTATTTCACCTGAGTATTCACTTCAGGGAATGGTACCGCCGATATTGTTTATAGATTCTTTAATGAATCACCTTAAGCATCCATATTATGTTGGATTACTCAGTGCTGCTTCTTTATATGGTGCTGCTCATCAACGTCCCCAGGAGTTTTTTGTGATTAGTCAACTTCCGGCTATACGTTCGGTACACAAAAAAGGTAATAAAATCAATTTTATTGGAAGGCTGGTTATATATGAAAAATTTCTGGAGAGAAGAAAAACTCCGGCAGGATATGTAAAAGTCTCAAGTCCTGAGCTTACTGCTCTCGATTTGTTACAATTTGAAAGACATATAGGGGGCTTAAACAGGGCAGCAACTGTACTTGATGAATTATCAGAATCTATTAAAGCAGAAAATTTTACTAGAGATCTTATTCTGTCTGTGCCAGTTGTAATGGTTCAAAGGTTAGGATATATTCTGGAACGGATATTAAAGAAAATTGATTTGGCGGAGATATTATTCCAAAAAATCAGTAAGGAACACCCGGGCTTAAATAGAAGACCATTAAAAGCAGGCTGGCCGGTTAAAGGTTACAGAACTGATCCAAAGTGGAACCTGATCATTAATGTTGAAATTGAAACTGATTTATGATTCCGCTGGCATATCTCATTGAATGGAAAAATTATGTCCCCTGGAAGGATCCCGATATGGTTGAACAGGATCTTGTTATCTGTAAAGCACTTGTGGAGATCTTTAATGACCCGTATTTATTTGAAAACCTGGCATTCAGAGGAGGAACCGCCCTTAATAAGCTTTATCTTCATCCTCAATCACGTTTCTCTGAAGACATTGATTTAGTGCAGATTAAATCTAAACCTATAAGAGAAACAATAGAGAGATTGAGAATACAACTTGGATTTCTTGATCTGCATCAGGTCCGGCAAAAGCTTAATAATAACACTCTTGTCTTTAAATATGATTCAGAAAACAATCCGGGAACAAAATTAAAACTGAAAATCGAGATTAATTGCAGAGAACATTTTTCTGTTCTTGGAATTATCCGGAAAGAATATATGGTCAGGTCTGAATGGTTCAATGGTGATTGTTCACTGAACACTTATCTTCCCGAGGAATTATTAGGTACAAAACTGAGGGCATTATATCAGAGAAGAAAAGGGAGGGATTTATTTGATTTGTTTAAAGCCATGATCTCTGTTAACATGGAACCGGAAAAGATTTTACTCTGCTTTCACGAGTACATGAAATCTTCTGTTAAAACATCTCCTACAAGAAAACAATTTATCCAAAACGTGGAAAGCAAACTAACTGATGACGAATTTGTTGGTGATATTAAGGCTATTATTCGTCCTGATGAAAACTATAATCCCTGTAGGGCATGGGAGCTTATTAAAGATCAAATAATTAAAGAAATGTAGATTAATGGTATAAATACGCTCAATTTTATCAGAGGATATCTATGAACTACCTGATATATAGGTTTAAAAGTCCAAAATATGATAACAAATCCCGATTTGGATTTAATAAAGAAATATAATGGTCACTCATAATGTACTTTCTTTGCTTCTCCAAAGAAAGTACCAAAGAAAGGAGACCACGGGCCCTCAGCCTCCGCCCGCTACACGAGCCGGCCCTGACGGGCCACCCGCCACGGCTTCGGGTAAACTTCGCGCCGCCCGTGTACAGCCTTCGCACAGGGCTGTTGCAAATGAGTAGCCTTGTTACTCATTCAATCCGTTTTATACTGTTAATGATAAACTTATGTTATTGGCTTGTAGAATAAACTTTTATTTGACTTGAGTCTGTTTTCTTCTTAAATTTGGTATAAGAACCTCATTTTGAGTAAAAAAAGAAGAAAATGAAAAAGCTATTTACCATTTTAACTATTGTTTTACTGTCCATTATCAGCTACTCGCAGGCACCTCAGAAGCTGAGTTACCAGGCAGTGATCAGGAACAGCAGCGGACAGCTGGTTACAAACCATGCTGTGGGAATTAAGATCAGTATTTTACAGGGATCGGCAACAGGAACTGTGGTTTATTCGGAAACCTACAATCCTGTTCCTCAGACAAATGCGAACGGACTCGTAACTCTTGAGATAGGAAACGGGACACCTGTCTCAGGAACATTCTCTTCGATTAACTGGGGAAGCGGGACCTATTATCTTAAGACTGAAGCAGATCCTTCAGGTGGCACCAATTATACACTTGTTGGCACCTCACAATTCGAAAGCGTCCCGTATGCCCTCCTTGCAAAAAGCGCCACAAGCTATACTGAGACAGACCCGGCTTTCAGTTCATCACCTGCTTTTAGTATAACACTTGGTGATATATCAGGTTGGAATTATCTTAGTGCACACGTTGTCAGACTAGAAGGAGACCAGACCATTACAGGAATAAAAAAATTCAATAGTGATTTAATAGTAAACGGGTTGACTATTGGGAAAGGAAAAAATCCTCATAATGCAAATTCTGCTATTGGCGTTGATGCGCTTTTAAGTAATTTAACTGGTGATGAGAATACAGCTATTGGTTACAAAGCACTTGAGTCAAATTATTCCGGATACTATAATACAGTGTTAGGATCTAATGCCCTTAAAGCAAACACAAGTGGAAATAAAAACATAGCAATAGGTTTTGCCACATTGGGTCGTTCAACAAAGGGGGAGGAAAATACAGGTGTAGGTAATACAGTATTGGCATGGAATTCAACTGGAAGAGAAAATACTGCAATTGGAAGTTGGGCTATGTATTATAACGAAACGGGAAACAATAATACAGCAGTTGGAAGTTATGCTGGACGTAATAATAAGACAGGTGTATCAAATATCTTTATTGGTTCGCATGCAGGCTATTATGAAACTGGCTCCAATAAATTAATTATTGACAATCAAGGTAGAGCTAACGAATCTGATGCCAGAGTAAAAGCTTTAGTTTATGGAGTTTTTAATGCAAGCACTGCGAATCAGTCTTTAACTATTAACGGCAATGCAACAATAAGCGGCAATGCAACCGTAACCGGTAATCTACAGGTCGGAAGCTCATATGGACCGATTACATCCAACTGGTGGGAATACGGGACTGACTCAAATAGCGGAACCGGAATTGATTTTCACAGTAATACTTCTCCTACAGATTACAGTGCCAGAATTCACCGAACACCGGGAAACGATGGTGAATTTCAGATAGTTAATGCAGGAGCCGGACCGCTTGTTCTGTACACCTCCGGTGGTTTGGGAATTGTGGGTCTTCCATCAAGCTCAGCTGGATCTATGCTGCTATTATCTGGTAACAGGGTCTATGCTTTTTCATCATCAATCAGGACTAAAGAAAATATCATTCCACTGTCAGATAACTTCAGCAAAATCCTTGATGCCCAACCGGTATCTTTTACCGACAAAGCGACTGGGGTGAGGAGTATTGGATACATAGCTGAGGAATTTGAAAAGGATGGCCTTCAGAATCTCCTGGTTTATGAAAACGGGAAACTTGTATCTCTGAGATATGACCTGATTAGTGTCTATAATGTGGAAGTGATCAAGAAACAACAGGAACAGATCGAAAAACAGCAGAAACTGATTGAGGAACAGCAGAAGCAAATAGATGAAATCAAGCAGATCCTGAAATTGCTAAAGCAGGTTAAAAAGCAATAGCCACGCAAATGGCTGAAATCCAATGACCCTGGATGCAGCAAGGGACGAAAGCCCACCTATGATCTCAAAACCCGGAGAGGTTAGATAAAGAAATCTCATAATTATTGATTATGTACTTTCTTTGCTTCTCCAAAGAAAGTACCAAAGAAAGGAGCCCACGGGCGATAAGTTTACCTTCAGCCTCCGCCTGCTACACGGGCCGGCCCTGACGGGCCACCCGCCACGGCTTCAGGTAAACTTCGCGCCGCCCGTGGACAGCCTACGCACAGGGCTGTTACAAGGGAGTAGAATAATTTACTAACTCATTCATTTCTTATTCTGGAAATGATAAACATATGCAACTTAAAAGTTTAGTATTCTTTTACTTGACTTGAGTCTCTTTTCTTCTTAAATTTGGTATAAGAACCTCATTTTGAACAAAAAAAGAAGAAGATGAAAAAGTTTTTTACCTTTTTAACAGTAGTTTTACTGACCATTATCAGCTACTCTCAGGCACCTCAGAAGCTGAGTTACCAGGCAGTGATCAGGAACAACAGCGGACAGCTGGTTACAAGCCATGCTGTGGGGATAAGGGCCACCATTCTGCAGGGATCACCCTCAGGAACCGTGGTTTACCAGGAGACTTTCAATTCACTCACCAATGGCAACGGACTTGTCAGCATTGAAATTGGAGGAGGTACACTGGTGTCAGGGAACTTCTCCACTATAAACTGGGCTTCAGGTTCGTACTACCTGAGAACTGAGACAGATCCGTCAGGAGGAACAAGCTATACCATTTCGGGAACCAGCCAGTTAATAAGTGTACCCTATGCTCTTCATGCTAAAAATGCTGCCAGTTACACCGAGACAGATCCTGTCTTTGGTGCAGCGCCGGCTAAAGCCATAACCAGCGGACTTATTAACAACTGGAATACCGCTTATGGCTGGGGCAATCATGCGGGACTTTACAGACCTGTCTCATATGTTCCTGCATGGAGTGAAATTACTTCTAAACCTACTACTGTTTCAGGTTTTGGTATTTCTGATGCAGTTACTCTGGGTACCGTTCAGACTATTGGGGGATTTAAAACATTCGGCCCTGATATAGTTGTAAACGAATTAACTATTGGGAAAGGCAAGAATTATATTCCTACAAACACAGCGATTGGTTACCAGGCTCTCCTGTTTAACCAATCAGGGCATTATAATTCTACAGTAGGACATCAGGCACTTAAAAGCACAACTACTGGTGAGTTTAATACAGCATTTGGATATTCTGCATTAAATTCCAATACTACAGGTTCCAGAAATACTGCCATAGGTAGCATTACTCTTCAAATCTCAAGTAAAGGAACAGCCAACACAGTTTTGGGTTTCGGCGCAGGATCAAGTGCCATAGGAGATAGTAATGTATTTATTGGTCATATGGCAGGAAATCAGGATCCAAGATCCAATCGATTAATAATTGATAACCAGCAAAGAGGTATGCAACAATCTGGATTAATTGAAGGTAAATTTGACGCCAATCGGGCTAACCAGTACGTAATTATAAATGGTAAATTGAGCATAGGGTCAACTCCTTTAACATCATATATGATGAACGTAAATGGATCTGTATACGTTCAAACTGGAGGAATTAAGGTTGGAAATTCTACAGGAATGATTACAGAAAACTGGTGGGAATTCGGTTCCGATTCCAATAATGGTACGGCAATTGATTTTCACAGCAACACCTCTTCAACGGATTATAGTGCAAGGGTATATCGTTTACCAGGGAATAATGCTGAATTTCAAATAGTTAATGCCGGAACCGGAAATCTTGGCCTTTATACTGCAAACCTACCAAGGATGTCCATTACAGGCTCAGGAAATGTCGGAATAGGTACAGCAACACCTACTTATACGCTGGATGTTAACGGGGAGATTACTTCCAGGTCGGCTTCCGTAAGTAGTTTCAGATTACGGGGAACCAGTTACAGTACATTATTGAGAAATGACGGTTCGGATTTTTATATCCTACTGACAAATGCAGGAGACCCTGATGGCGCCTGGAATGCATTGAGACCTTTCGAATTTAACCTTGCAACAGGGAATACTTACCTTGCCGGTAAGACATTGACAGTTCTTCATGGAGGGAATGTAGGAATAGGAACAACAACTCCGGGAACAAAACTGGCAATTTCCGGATTAACTGGCAGCGTTGCAGGTAGTCAATTGATTATAAATGGCGGAAATGTTTACTTCCTCGGTTCAACACGTGATATAAAAGACAATATCCAGCCACTCGATGATGATTTTAGCAAGATACTTAATGCCAGCCCGGTCTCCTTCACTGACAAAGCCACAGGAATGCCAGGGATAGGATATATAGCGGAAGATTTTGAGGATGCAGGGTTGCAAAACCTGCTGGTTTATGAAAACGGGAAACTTGTTTCACTCAGGTATGATCTGATAAGCGTATATAATCTGGAAGTTATAAAAAGGCAACAGGAACAGATTGACGAGCAGCAGGAACAGATAGAAGAGCAGCAGAAACAGATCACAGATCAGCAGAAGCAGATAGATCAGATCAGACAAGCACTGCAACTATTAAGCAAGGGGCAATAGTCCCCACCACGTGAGTAGCTGAATTCCAATAATCCCGGTGCAACCAGGGGTGAGGAGTCCCCTCTGACATCAAAATCCCGGAGGAGTTTAATAAAGGGATCTAATAATTATTTATTATGTACTTTCTTTGCTTCTCCAAAGAAAGTACCAAAGAAAGGAGCCCACGGGCGATAAGTATACCCTCAGCCTCCGCCTGCTACACATGCCGGCCCTGGAGGGCCTCCCGCCACGGCTTCGGGTAAACTTCGCGCCGCCCGTGGACAGCCATCCCACAGGGCTGCTGCAAAGGAATAGCTTAATTTAATTTTTTATCCATCTTTTATTTTGATATTGATACAAGCTTGATTTTAGCTGTGATTTGATAAGCAGCAGCCACGTGAGTGGCTGAATTCCAATAATCCCGGGTACAACCCGGGGTGAAAGCGCACCCTATGATTCCAAACCCCGGAGGGGTTTAATAAAGGAATATAATTGTTATTGATAATGATTAACTAATGCAATCCCTAAGTTAATTACTCTTTTACTTGACTTGTATCAATATTCTTCCGAAATTTGGTATAAGAACCTCATTTTGAACAAAAAAAGAAGAAGATGAAAAAGCTTTTTACAATTTTGACAGTGGTTTTACTGACCATTATCAGCTACTCGCAGGCACCTCAGAAACTGAGTTACCAGGCGGTGATCAGGAACAACAGCGGACAGCTGGTTACAAGCCATGCTGTGGGGATAAGGGCCACCATTCTGCAGGGATCACCCTCAGGAACCATGATTTACCAGGAGACTTTTAATTCACTCACCAATGGCAACGGACTTGTCAGCATTGAAATTGGAGGAGGTACACTTGTATCAGGGAACTTCTCCACTATAAACTGGGCTTCAGGTTCGTACTATCTGAGAATTGAGACAGATCCGTCAGGTGGAACAAGCTATACTATTTCAGGTACCAGCCAGTTAATAAGTGTACCTTATGCTCTTCATGCTAAAAATGCAGCCAGTTACACTGAGACTGATCCTGTCTTTGGCGCAGCGCCGGCTAAAGCTATTACCAGTGGGCTTATTACCAACTGGAATACAGCTTATGGCTGGGGAAATCATGCCGGATTATACAAGCTTGTATCTTATGTCCCGGCATGGAGCGAAGTAACTGGCAAACCAACATCAATATCTGGTTATGGAATAACAGATGCTGTAACCCTTACCGGGGATCAAACTATCTCGGGTATAAAAACATTCAGCAAAGACATTATTGTTAACACACTTACAGTTGGAATGGGGAGTGGAAATAACAACAATAATACATCATTTGGGTATCACGTACTTGTAAATAACCTGACCGGAGGTGGTAATACCGCGAATGGCTATGGTGCTCTTGGATCGAACACAAGCGGAGATTATAATACAGCTGTCGGCATGAATGCACTTGTTTTAAACAAGACTGGTAAATTTAATATAGGGATAGGGCAATCTGCACTTCGAAATAATAATTCAGGCGAAGGTAATACGGCCATGGGCAGCAATTCACTTCAAGCTAATACAGTCGGAGCAGGAAATATAGCCATTGGTAATGGATCGCTTTATAGCAGCACAGGATCCGGCAATATTGGAATTGGTTATAATGCAGGATATTCCAATTCTGGTAATTATAATGTTTTTCTCGGTTATATGGCAGGATATTGGGATACCGGATCAAACAAATTATATATTGATAATCAACAAAGAGCAAGCCAGGCTGATGCATTCCAAAAGGCTTTAATATATGGAGTTTTTAATGAAAGCCCCATAAACCAGATCCTGACAATAAACGGTAAAGTCGGCATAGGAACCACACTTCCTTCTTCTCAGCTGCATTTAGTCGGATCTATGTTTGTACAGAACGGAGGAATTAAAATTGGAAACTCCCAGGGAATGATAACAGAAAACTGGTGGGAATTCGGGACAGATTCAAATAATGGAACCGGAATTGATTTTCACAGCAATTCCGAACCGATTGATTACAGTGCTAGGATATACCGGGCCGCCGGGAATAATAGTGAGTTACAATTAGTTAACACTGGAGCTGGACCTCTGGTTTTCTATACTAACAATACATCTAAAATGACAATAACCAGTACTGGAAGGGTCGGAATCGGAATCCCTAGCCCGGCATATGGACTTGACGTTGCAGGAGAAATTACTTCCAGGTCGGGTACCGTAAGTAGTTTCAGATTACGGGGGACCAGTTACAGTACATTATTGAGAAATGACGGTTCAGATTTTTATATATTGCTGACAAATGCAGGAGACCCTGATGGCGCCTGGAATGCATTGAGACCTTTCGAATTTAACCTTGCAACCGGGAATACTTACCTTGCCGGTAAGACATTGACAGTTCTTCATGGAGGGAATGTAGGAATAGGAACAACAACTCCGGGAACAAAACTGGCAATATCGGGATTAACTGGCAGCGTTGCAGGTAGTCAATTGATTATAAATGGCGGAAATGTTTACTTCCTCGGTTCAACACGTGATATAAAAGACAATATCCAGCCTCTCAATGATGATTTTGACAAGATCCTTAATACCAGCCCGGTCTCCTTCACCGACAAAGCCACAGGAATGCCAGGGATAGGATATATCGCGGAAGATTTTGAAAATGCAGGATTACAAAACCTGCTGGTTTATGAGAACGGGAAATTAGTATCCCTCAGGTACGATCTTATAAGTGTTTATAACCTGGAAGTTATCAAAGAGCTTAAGAAACATATTGAATCGATGGATAAGGAAAACGAAACACTCAGATCCGAACTTGCTGATCTCAGGACTGACCTTGATAATCTTAAAAGAAAATTGAAATTCCGTGAGCCTAAATCCTCACGAAAATGATCATACGGATCGCTCTTCAATTTTGCTGTCCGGTTTATTATAAGTTATTGGATCAAAGTTAAATATCTACGTATTTAAAAACGTATTTAAAAACGTATTATAAGACGTATTTTCCTTGAGATGATTTATGTTCATAACCGTGTAGGGGTGAAAATTTTAGAGTTGGTAAAATTTGTGATATTATTTAAAAAACATGCCGCCCCTTAGGGGCTCGGAATTCAATGAATATATCTGTGGCTACAAACAGGTCGCCCCTATGGGGCTAAGATTGTATTACACTGATCTTTTCTGCAAACAGGCCGCCCCTACGCATAGCCGTTAACTTAAGGGATATTTTAATGACAAAAATTGCTGTAATTATCAGGAATATAAGTATATAAGTTTCCCCTCCTTTTAAAGGAGGGGTGGCCAGACGCAGATATATTCGGACTTGCAGAAATATAAATTATCTGGCCGGGGTGGTTGATTCAATTCTGAGAAATAAGTCCACTTCAGCTGAATCCGTTTTAACCACCCCGGCCGGGAAAGCAGAATTGTAAACATTTCAAAATCAGCAATCCCGGCCACCCCTCCTTGAAAAAAGGAGGGGAAATGTATGTTCGTATAAACCTGTTAATTACAGTAGTTTTCGTTGTTAATATACTCCTTAAGTTGACAGCTATGCTCTCACCCCGGGAGAGGGGATTTAAGAGGGTGAGGCCGGATACAAAATAACGGGATTTAAAGGTTGCGTCAAACAGGAAATAGGGGGATTTAAAGGGCTGAAGCAGAATTTTCCTGTATTGCACTGAGCTATTGGCGAATTTTAAGAAAAATAACTAAACGGTATGAAATCAGAAAATAATTGGATCTGAACGCCATAGGCGTGACATGTTTGTAGCAGAAAATATTCCCATTAAAATTATTGAGTGCCGTAGGCACGGTATGTTTTAAATCATCCACTTTAATAATTGATCAGAATAATTATAATACCTGTTTAAACCGGAATTTACTATTTTTAAACCCTCCGAAAATCGGAATGATTCCGGATTATATATCAAAACTTATGAAAAAAAACATCAGCCGTAAGAAGTTCCTTTCTGTGACCGTTGCAGGTCTGGCCGGAATAAAATTGCAGCAATTTAATAATCAGGATCAGAAAACTGATCTGCTGGCCAGAAGACCTGTCGGAAGAACCGGAATACTCGTAAGTGCGGTTGGTTTCGGCGCATCAAGGACCAATGAAGAAGCATTGATAAAATATGCTGTCAGCAAAGGGATCAATTTCATAGATACAGGCCGTTCCTATAATAACGGCAATAATGAAAGACTTGTCGGTAAAGCCATTTCGGGTATCAGAAATGATTTGGTGATCCAGTCGAAGATCAGACTCGATAAAAATGATATACCTTATGAAGGTAAGGGCAGAAGAGGTGCTGAGGAGATCAGGAATATTCTCAGATCAAGGACTGAAGAAAGCCTTAAGGCTCTTAATACCAATTATATTGATATATTATTATATCATGATGCTTCGGAGGAAAATCTGCTTTTTCACAATGAGGTAATGAAGTTCTTTGAAGAGCAGAAAAGCTCAGGAGTGATCAGAGCTCATGGATTTTCGACCCATAACGATCTTATTCACCTTCATGAAAGGAATAACAAAGAAGGATTCTATGATGTCATTATGGTTCCTTTTAACCATAAAGGTTCATTCGTCCATTCTGTGACAAAAAACTATTCGGAGTGGGATCAGAACAGGCTTATTTCAGCTCTTACTGAAGCCGGCAATAAAGGAATAGGAATCATCGCAATGAAAACCTGTTCGGGTGGCAAATATTCTCCCTCACCTGATGCCGAACCTGGATTCAGAGAAGCTGTCAGATGGGTCACAGGTCATCCTTATATCAGCTCAGCCGCGGTTGCAATGGCCAGTTTCGAACAGGTGGATGAATATGTTTAGGAATAAGTATTTATAAGGATAACTGTATTCAAATTA
>Ga0209201_1002748_pt1 | contig 16558 bp, 30 predicted proteins | sample AD_UKC055_MetaG_FD_184411 | JGI IMG/M metagenome (GOLD analysis project Ga0209201, IMG submission 184411) | Active sludge microbial communities of municipal wastewater-treating anaerobic digesters from USA - AD_UKC055_MetaG (SPAdes) (version 2) | ecosystem: Engineered > Bioreactor > Anaerobic >...
CAATATCCAGGTTATGGACCAGGACGAACCCGAAAAGTGGGCCCGCATCATCCACCCAGACCGGCATATGCCGGCGTCGTGGGACGGGCCCGGAGACCTCGGTTAGGAAATGTACATTTGGGAAAGGGCAGGAGCAATGGCAAAGCGAAGTAGTGCTGTGATAGACGCTCCGGCGGTGGCTGTCGGGGGGGCAGCCACCACGGAGACGACGCTGGCGACGCGACCGGATGAATCCGCGTTGGCGGCAAGAACGTCGGACGTGGATCGACTGGTGGCGCTGGCCGTGGAAGGCGGGGCGGCGGTTGATACGCTGCGGGAGTTGTTGAACCTGCGGCGAGAGGCCAAAGCGGACGCAGCGCGGGACGCCTACACGGAGGCGATGGCGCAGTTCCGGGCAAAGTGCCCGCCGATCATCAAGACGCGGGTGGTGGACTTCACCAGCGCGAAGGGCCGGACGAACTACCGGCACGCCGGGTTGAGCGAGTCGATCGAACAGATCAAGACCCTTCTCGGCGAGTGCGGGCTGAGCCATTCGTGGCGGACGGAGCAGCCTGACGGGATGGTGAAGGTGACCTGCACCGTGACGCACGCCTTCGGGCACAGCGAATCCACGTCCCTGTGTGCTCCGGTGGACCTGTCGGGCAACAAGAATCCGATCCAGGCGATCGGCTCCACGGTGACGTACCTGGAGCGGTACACGTTGTTCGCCCTGTTGGGGCTGGCGGCGCAGGAAGAGGACGACGACGGCCAGGGAGCCGGCGGGAAGGGGGTGATTTCCGTAGAGCAACAGACGGAGATCGAGCGCCTGCTGAAAGAGACCAAGTCAAACCGGCAGCGGTTTCTGGCGTGGGTGGGCGTCGATGGTGTCGAGGACATTCCGGCGAGCCGGTACGACGCAGTCGTGACAGTCCTGCGGAGGAAGTCGGCATGAGCGTGCTGGTGGAGGTGGAACAGAGATCGGATGCGTGGCAGAAGCTGCGCGTAGGAATCCCCACGGCAAGCTGCTTCGACAGGATCATCACGCCTGCGACGGGCAAGCCAAGCGCGTCGGCGGTGGCATATCGGCGCGAGCTTCTGGCGGAATGGCTGACGGGGCAGCCGGTGTCGGTCAAAGAGTCGCCCTGGATGCAGCGTGGCACGGAGATGGAGGCGGAGGCGCGCCGATGCTACGAGTTTGAGTGCGACGTAGATGTCCATGAGGCGGGATTGATTTATCTGGACGACCGCAAGCTGATCGGATGCTCGCCGGATGCTTTGGTGGACGACGACGGCGGGTTGGAGATCAAGTGTCCCGCGCCGCACACCCACGTTTCCTACCTGATCGACGCGAAGCTGCCCACGGCCTACATTCCCCAGGTCCAGGGGGCGATGTGGGTGGCGGGACGGCAGTGGTGGGACTTCATGAGCTATCATCCCGCGATGGAGCCACTGGTTGTCCGGGTGAATCGCGACGAGCCGTACATCGCGAAGATGGCGACGCTGATCGAGGCGTTTGTCGCGACGATGCTGGAAGAACGGGAGATCCTGCTGTCACGGGGGATTCGACCGAAGGAGTAATTGCGACGAGGCGCGGCGGGTCTTGGCGTGGCTTGGCTTGGCGACGCGACACAAGGCAAGGGAAGTTTTGTGAGGTTCATGGATGGACTTCTACGGAGAGACGGCAGACGGAGAGCCGCTGGCCGATTGGCCGGCGATTCACCAGCGATGTGCGAAACACGAGCGGTTTGTGGTGCGTGTCGAAAAGTACGACGAGAAACGAGAGGTGACGCTAAAGCAGTACGCTTACTTTCACGGCGTCGTGATCCCGGTGCTCACCGAGGCGATGTCGTGTTCCAGGTGGGAGGCGGAGTTTTGGTGCAAGCATGAATGTGGCAAGGAATGGGAGCTTGTCAAGAAGGTTGGTCCCGACATGTGGGTGGAGTGCTCAAAGACGAAGCTCGATGTTCAGCAGTTCAACCGCTGGCTGGAGAACATTTGGGACAAGACCGACAAGAAGGGAGTACACATTCCGGCACCGGACAAGGAATGGTGGCGAAAGAAGATCGAATAGTCGGGGCATGATTTCGCATGGCCCGGCCCGGCCCGGCGACGCACTGTGTGGTTAGGCGTGACAACGCAAGGCAAGGTGGTTTTTTGAGAACGTGACACTTTTGGGAGACGAATCATGGCAGCGTTCAATCAGGTGTTGTTGATGGGCAACGTGACCAGGGACATTCAACTGTCGTACACGCCGGGCGGCACGGCGGTGGCCGACTTCGGGTTGGCGGTCAACCGCAAGTGGAAGGATCAGGCCGGACAGCAGAAGGAAGAGGTGTTGTTTGTCGATTGCCGGGCCTTTGGGAACATGGCCACGACGATCAACCAGTACATGCAGAAGGGTTCGCCCATCTTTGTCATTGGACGACTAACGTTCGACCAATGGACCGCCCAGGACGGCACGAAACGGAGCCGGCATCGGGTGGTATTGACGGGGTTCCAGTTCATGCCGAGCGGCAATCAGGGCCAGCAGCAGGGCAACGGTGGCCGACAGCAGCCCCCGCAGCAGCAGGCTGCGCAGGGCCAGCAGCAGGCTCCGCCGCCACAGGGCCAGCGACAGCCAGGATGGGACGATGACTTCGGGCCTCCGCCCACCGACGACTCGATCCCATTTTGATTCCACGCGAGACAAGGAGGTTTGACGTGACAGAGTTGCACGTAGTGCGAAGCAGCAACATTGATGAAGTGCTACATGAGTTCGCGAAGATCCTTTGGACCGAACACGGAGAAACCGTGGTCGATGCCGCTACCGATACGCAGTTGAAGGAGGTGGTTGCGCTGTCCAGCGACGATCTGCTCGGCATCGGTTTCCGGGCGGGCGTTCGTATGGCGATGGCCAAGATGTTGTCCGGCAACGTGGAGGTGGAGTTCAGGCATGACAAGAAGGCCGAAGTACCCAAGGAGAATGCCCCCCAGGCGAGTGCCGTGTGCACGCCTGTACGATCCCTGCCAGGACTCGCGCTGCGATGGTTGCGGCGGCGCTTTTGGGGCCGGTGATATCGTCGTGGTCTGCGAAACACAGGTGAACGAGTTTCGCGACGACGACTTGGTGAAGATGTATCACGCACAATGCCATGACCGAGTTTGAGCAATTGTCTCTGTGGGTGGTCGGTCACAGCGTCCACGACGATGAGCGTGGCCTGTGCTGCGCGGACTTCTCCTGTTGCCGGCCGCAGTTGCAGGTGGATCAGGCGACGCGGTGGAGGTACATGAGCGCGTACATTTCTGCGTGCGGCAGACCAGGGAACGAGGACACGATTCGTGGGCAACTTCTGGTTTGGCAGATGCGAGTGATGTTTCTGGAACGGCTTATTCGGTGTTTTGCAGAACATCTGCAAATTGAGTGATGCAGTTTTTTATCGAGGCCGGGCGGGGCACGGCTGGGCTGGACCCGACGACGCTTGGCTCGGCAGCGCAAGGCAAGGGAAGTTTTTCACTTGAAGGGATTGGTTGTGTTCGACACGGATGTTCCGCCTCTGTTTCGACAGGCGTATCGTAATTCTGACCCCCCGATATCGGTGATTGCGGCCGAGGACGTCACTTCCAGCGGCAAGCGGCTATCTCAGTGCAGGCGTATCGTAACGGTTCTGGTCAGCCACGGTATTGATAAGCCCGTAGAGGCTCTGACCTTCGCCGAGATCGCTTGCCTGCTGGACTGGCCGCACGATCACGTTCACAAGCGAATGAAGGATTGCCAACGGTGCGGGCCGTGGCCGGTGGATGGGGTGCTGTATGGGGTCCGGGTCGGGGGTGCCCGGACCTGCACGAAGCGGGGGACGAGGTGTTCGACGTACTTTGTGAGCCGGGAGAGGCTGGTGTAAGAATCAAGATTGGCTAGCGAGGCGAGGCCGCTCCTGGCACGGCCCGGCAACGCGGCGCAACGCGCGGCGACGCAACGCAAGGCAAGGGAATTTGTGAGGTGGGAACAAACTGATAGCCAGGTTAGGTGAGGTGTGGCCCGGCAAGTCCTGTCGACGCAACGCAAGACAAGGGGTTTTTGAAGGAGAACGAAGTCATGAAGACCGTGGTGGCGACGCTCAGATCAACAGCACCGTACAGTCAGAGCAGGCACTATGACGTGGCGAAGTTGAACAAGGAGTCCGCCAAGGACTACGAGGAACGAACGTGGCGGAACCGTCTGCACGTCAACAAGGCGGGACAGGTCTTTATCCCGCCGATGGCGTTCAAAAACTGTATCGCGGAGGTGGCGAAGTACCTGTCCATCCAGATTCCGGGCAAGGGCAAGAGCACCTACACCAAACACATCGAGGCGGGACTGATGGTGATTGACCCGTTGGTTCTGCCGATCAAGCCGGACGAGGTCGAGGGGGAGTGGCTGTTCGTGCCCTCAGACGGCAAGCGAGGCGGCGGCAAGCGGGTATCGAAGTGCTTCCCGTGTATTCCGGCATGGGAGGGCACGGTGACGTTCTACGTGTTGGACGAGACCGTGACGAAAGACGTGTTCATCAAACACCTGGAAGAGGCAGGCAAGTTCATCGGTATCGGTCGATTCCGTCCCCGCAACAACGGCTACTATGGCCGGTTCGAGGTAACGAAGGTGACGTGGGACGTGTGACACGAAAGTGGTCGTGTTACGGCGATGTGAGGCGTCGCTGCGCCTCGCGACGCCGGGCAAGGCAGGGGCTTTTTGTGAGGTGGAAGCAAGCGGATGGCGTGGCCCGTCGCGGCAGGTCGAGACGTTGTAGGGCGTGGCTGGTTTTGGCATCGCAAGGCAAGGGAGTTTTTGAAGGGAAACACGGATGCAAACGGAAAGTGTAAAGGCGACGGCGGTGCAGCAGGGCATGAGACTGGCGACGGCCAAGCTGATCGAGGCGCTCAAGGACGGCAAGGTCGGTGACGTGCTCACGGACGAAGAGATGTTCGCAATCTGCGAGAGGAAGACGATGCCCGATGGCGACGGGTACGGAAACCTCCAGTCGGCCATTCGGCACGTGGAGAAGAACTATGGGCTCGTCTGGCGGCGTGTGGCGGGGGCGAGATGTATCAAGTGCCTTGATGGCGTCGAGCGGTGCGGGGTTATAGCCAGCAACCGCAGGCACATCGGCAAGGTGGCGCGTCGGGCGGTGGCTGTGGGTCGGACAATCCAGGTGGATGAGCTTCCTGAATTGGAGCGGGCCACGGCTCTGGTGCAGGTGGCACAGTTGCAGGCAGTAGAGCAGTTTGCTCGGACCCAGACGACCAAGCGGCTGGTGGCTCGCAAGGCCACAGGCGCGCCGGATATGTCGAAGCTGCTGGAGGCGTTTACGAAATAGCGTGTGGCGTGACAGGGCAAGATCTGGCAGGGCAACGCTGCGCGACGCAAGGCAAGGGAAGTTTGATGGATCGGATGGGATCAACGGAGTGATGATGGGTAAGGCACCGGCATTTCAGTTCTATCCGAACGACTGGCTTGGTGATGCGGAACTGAGCATGTGTTCATTCGCAACGCGGGGGATCTGGATCACGATGATCTGCCGGATGTGGTACGCCAAAACCAGAGGTCAGTTGTCGGGAACACGCGAGCAGTTGTGCCGACTTTTGGGCTGCACGGCCGCTGAACTGGATGAATTTTTGCGCGAAAACAGCGTTACAAAATTCGCAGATGTAACGGAATGCAACGAGAGTGTAACAGTGATAAACCGGCGTATGCGAGAGGATGATAAGTCACGGAATAATGGAAAGTTACGTGTCAGGCGGCACCGGGAGAAACGGGCCTGTAACGCAAAAGTAACGCCCCCTTCTTCTACTTCTATTTCTACTACTACTCCCTACGGTCGTAGTAGTAACGGCGACGACGACGGTAACGGGCAGGTTGGCGCGGTGCCTGTTTCGAATCCTCATTTTGAAAAACACACCCGGACGTTGATCGACACGTGGAACATCTTTGCGGAGAAGAAGGTCTCACCGGCAGAAGAGATGGCGGTCGATCGCGAGTACGTGCCCCTGATAACCGGGGTGCCGCCGAACCGATTCACGCCGGAGGAATTGCTGGGGGCCGTCGAGAACTACCGCCATGCCCTTGCTGTGCCGCACAGCCAAGCCCACCACCACACGTTGGCCGGTTTCTTCCAGCGAGGGACATTCCGCAAATACTGCCCCGGTGTCTACAACCCGGAGCATTTTGACAGCAGCCCGCACAAGAAGACCGGCCGTGATCGAGACATGAAAGCCGAGATGGAGGCGTACTATGCTGCGAAGTCAGGCGATTGACTTGGCCAGTGAGTTCAAGGCCCTGTACGACGCCTGGGAGCCGAGTCCGGCGGAGGTCGATCTGTACGTGGACTTGTTCCAGCGTTTCGAGACGGCCTTGGTCGATGAGGTCATACGGAAGTACCGCGTCAGTCCGGCCGGGGACAGGCGGGTGCCGAAGATTTCGACGCTCAAGGGGCTGCTGTTCAAGGCGGCGGCGCAGAAGGCGGCGGAAGGCGGCAAGATCAAGTCGGGTCCAAAGCTGGCGTATCGCATCGAGAGTGTCGACGGCAAGTACAAGCTCGAGTTCTGGTGGCCGGGAGGCTGTCCGATGCCGGAGTGGGACGAGTTGCTGGAGAAGCACGCCTCGAAGGCTCTGGGCAAGGTGGTGGAGGTTAACGCCGGCCAGTGGATCATCGTACGGCCCCAGCCGGACAAGCCGATGGGCCAGTTGCGGGGACGCAGGGCCATGCTGGAGGCAGAGGCAGTCATTGTGATGCAGCCGGAAGAGACGGTGGGTAAGACGTGGCTAGCGGGGTACTACGAACAGAAAAGCAAGCGATCGAGTGTTGCCGGGATGGTGGCGAAGTTGGGGGCCGACATGGTCGCGAAGGAGGCTCCACGCAAAACGGTGGGGCAGATGGTACGGGAAATGATGGCCGGCCGTCGGGCGGAAGAGACGAAGGTGTTCGCGCCCGAGCCGCTGCCGGAATGTGAGCACGCCGGGCTGAGTGACGAGCAGTTCTTTGCGGCCAATCCGGTCGAGTTGGACGGGGCGTTTTGACCTGTGGTTTTTGGGATTTCTGTTTTTGAAAGGAGGCAAACATGCCTGATGCAGTCAACGGTTTCCTGGAGCAGCTTGCCAGGACGCACAACAACACGGTGGAGGTGGCCAAGCGGCTGCTCGACGGCACCGAGCACCTGGAGGTCACGTTCAAGCAGGAGGTGGTTCAGCCGATCCTGGCGGAGAGTCCGCCGCGGGCTCACGTGTTCTGGTCGGTGGACGGGTTTATCGAGTACCTCCAGAAGTATGCCACGGACGACCTAGTGGTGCTGGCGGACCCGACGGCCGGCGCGATGCAGGCGGTGCTCAACGAGATGGCCCTGAACGGCTTTGAGGTCGTGTCCTTCGAGCCCCTGTACCACCCCCTGTTTGGGCCGTGGTCGGACTGGATCGGCGGCGAGCCGCGCGACATCAAGGCTTTCGCCAAATTCGTGCTGGGGCAGCGGCATGTGATTGTGGAGCCGGACCCGAGGATGCTGGCGATGATGCTGTCTCAGATTCGGGTCAGCAAGAAGGTCGAGGCGGCGGCGGGCTTTGGTGCCGAATCGACCAACGGCGTGATGATCGAGACGAAGATCAAGGGACAGGTCCAGAACACGGTGGTGGACCTGCCCGAGACGATCTCGATCGAGTGTCCGGTCTTCATGGACTGCGAGCCGGCCCGGATGGAGGTGTCGCTGGTGATCGAGGACGCCGGCGGGGTACTGGTGCAGTTGATCTCGTCGGATGTCGAGCGTGAGAAAGTCGCGGCGACGCATAGGGTGCTGGACAAGGTCTCGAGCACGTTGGCTGCGGTGGTGAGCCTGGGTACGGTCGAGCACGGCCAGTGGTCGTATGTCAGCCGCAAGAACGACGGCTCGTTAGCGTAGCCGGTGAGTCGTCCGGCGAGGGCTGCTGTGTGCCTGAAGGCCGGGAAGTGGAACCATCAGTGAAAGGAAAAAAACGTGAAGACGAAGATGTCGAAGGTTGTGGTGCCGGCCGGTGAATGCCGGGCGGTGCTGGATGCCATGGTCAAGGGGGACTTGCTGGCCCTGGCCAAGATCAAGGGGGTGTCGGTTCGCGGCTCCAAAACGGCGGTGATCGGCCGCATGGCGGCGGCCAAGGCGCTCATCTACCTGGAAGTCCCGGTGGGGATGGACGGCAAGAGAAAGGGGGCCAAGTGAGCCAGTTTTCGTTTGTGCCACTGGAAGGCATCGGCCAGTTCAACCAGGGCAAGGTGTACGAGGACTTCATGGAAAAGCTCGCCACCTTGCAGGACGAGTATGTCAAGTACCTGCGCAAGTACGGTGTGCGGGCGGCGAAGAAGAAGGCGAAGCTGACGTTGACGGTCGAGTTCTCGGCAGACGCCGACAGTCTGGTGGCGATGGTCGAGGACCATGAACCATGCTCGGTGGACATCGCGTGCGATATCGTGGTTGCGCCGCCGAATCCGCCGGCGTACACCAGCGTGGCGAGCGTCGACAGCAGCCCGAGCAGGGGCCGCGAGTGCCTGTTCGTGCAACGGGGCGGCTCGAAGATGGATTCGCCGCATCAGGGGACGCTGCTGACGGACGATGGACGCCATCGCGTGGATGTCGAGACCGGGGAGATACTGGAAGAGGCTCAGGCGTAGTTCTCGGGGGAGGGGTTCCGGGTGGTTTGTCGTGATGTTTTGGGCAAAAACGGCTCGCGTACTTCTACAGGCCTCTATATGCCTCTACGAGCGACGAACGGCCCGGACCTCCCCCGCACCCTCGCGAAGTGCAGTTCAGGGCGTCCAGCCCCAAGATCGGGGCTTCCTGGGCAAGCATGAAGGGATTCAAAGACGAAAGGAATGTTGGATGGCAACCTTTGGCAGGGGCGGGCGGATTCGCCCGCGAAAACGACAAGCACCGGGCACGATGAACCAGACGGAGGCGGCATATGCGGCGCGGTTGGCATTACTCCAGCGCGCCGGGGAGATCCGATCGTTCCGCTTTGAGCCGATCAAGTTCCGGCTGGCCGACCGGACGTTCTACACGCCGGACTTCATGGTGGTCATGGGCGACGAGATTCAGTTCCACGAGATCAAGGGTTGGATGCCCGAGGACGACGCCAACGTGAAGATCAAAGTGGTGGCCGAGATGTACCCCGAGTTCCAGTTCCAGATGGTGTTCGCCGAGGTCAGGCGGGGGGAATTGAGAATCACGAAGGTGCGGGAGTATTGACGGAGCGGATACGAAGGGATGCAAGCAATGCCAAGGATCAATTGGAGTACGGTGGGGGTCATATTTGTGCACCTGATGCTGTGGTGTGCGTTCGTTGGTGGTGTGGCGCTGATTGTAAGGGTGTGTCGATGAAAACGGTGTGTGTCGATTTGGATGGCGTGCTGGCGCAGTATGACGGGTGGAAGGGCGAGCCTCAAATCCGGCAGGGGGCATCGTTAGTTCCGACTTGCGCACAACCCGACAGGCGGCATCGTCAATCCAAACGAAAAAACGCGAAACTGCCGCCGGGGGGCAGCGCGTCGACCGTCTACAATTGGGTGGACGAAAAATGCCGAAAATCGAGTTGGCCGCACCTTCGTAATGAGTGTGTACGCCCGCGCAGTACGCGATCCCGTTCGTGAATACAATCCCTCAGACCGGGGGCCAATCGACGGTCGTAGCCGCCTCGTTTACCCACGTAGCGAGCCGGCCACGACGCGATCGACCCGCAGGGCCATGCGGACGCTATGCGCATCGAGGGGTTCGCGGGGCGTGTACGGGGCGTACGACAGGGGGCGAAAACACCTTATTCCGACAGGTGGCATCGTTAATCCGAGGCCCAGTCGGGCAAAATAAAGCGGGACGAATCCGGTGAATCCTATCAGGACAACTGGCATCGTCCATTGGTGAACCAACGGAGTGTGGCCGAACATGACCAATGAAGAATACCGCAAGCAGCGTGGCACAGAGCAGCCGTTCCAGGGGACGGACAAGCAGGTCAAGCGTCGCTGGTACGAGATGAACAAGGAGGCCATCTTGGCCCGCCGCAAGAGAGAGAAGGCCTTCAAGGGCACCAGATGGTCCCGGTTGGACCGCCGGACGAATCCCGAGCTATATGAAACCGATGACGAGGATTGATTCATGGCCCAAGTGCTGTGCGAGATGAAGTCAAACGGACTGTGCCGTGAGACAGAGAACGGCTGTGTCCATGCCGCGCCCCATGCGGCCATTGCCCAAAGGGGCGGCGGGACATGCGAAAACTCCGGGGAGTGTGTTCTGTGGGGCGAGGTTCGGTGCGTGTTGGCGACAACGAACGGGAAGACGGTCTGACATGAAGGCGAGAGTGATTTTAGGGTGTGTCGCGGTGCTGTGCTGTGTCTGGCTTGGATGCTCACAGGGATACTCGCCGTGGACAGAGCCGGAAGTTGTGCAGTGGCAGCTTGAGCACCCCGAGAGCACCGACCCGCTGGCCGACTACATTCAGGACAACCGCCAGCCATCGAAGCGGAGGCAACGGGTGTGGCAGGCACGGAAGAAGTGTCGCTGGCTTGGAAAGGAGTAGCGATGGGACGGACCCGCACGAATGAGTCGAACTGGTGGCGCGGGGAGGGTGAAGAGGTGGAGCAAGAGGCGATGAAGGTGTTGACAGCCACGGCCAAGACGACGCTGCGGCGGCTCGATCCTGATCGGTCGAATTTCGTGGAGGAAGGCGACTTGATTTCGGAAGGATGGTTGACATCCATGAGGTATGCCGTGGGCGGGTTGCAGCAATGGGAGGCCCGGTTCTGTATGCAGCACATGATGGAAGAGTATTGGCGGCTGCGCCACCGATCGTTTGCGTGCAGCCGGAACCGGGGACAGATTGTCCGGCTCAGCGACGACTATGACTATCCGTTGGTATGGAATGGCAGTTATTGGGGTGTGCGGTGCCTGGACCTGTGGGACCTGATTCGTGTGCGATGCACGCCAAGGCAGCGACGGATGGTTCTGGCTCGATGGGAGGGTCGCGACCGAAAGGAGATTGCGGGCCAGGAAGGCCTGTCGGGAGAGACGGTGCGATTGGAGACCGTCGAGGTACGCAAGCATCTGGTGAATGAGAATCTTTGACATGGACTGGATAGACCTTAACGAGGTGATATACTTGGGCTATGCAAAATGGCCTGCGGTCATGCAAGGTGCTGGCGATCCGTCGCAAGATCGGCTCTTGTGTCATGGGAGCGTTGCGGAGGATGAAGCGCGACGACATTTGATCTTCGATGCCTCATGTGAAGTCCACCCTCACTGGGCGGCGACCTTGAGTCATCGTCTTTCCCTTGGCCCCCGTCTCATCAACGGGGGCCTCTACTCATTTGGATGGTCTCGTACATGCTTCTTGGGCTTCTACCGGCACATCCAGCACTTCTATATAGAAGTATCTTTTCTTCAACCTATGCAGTGAGAGGTGGTTATGAAGCGGCAGGAGATTCGATGGGTAGTGGCGGTGTATGTGTGGTTGTGCTGGGGCGGATTGGCGCGGGGCGGGCAGGTCGATTGGATGGACGTGACGTGGCAGGCCATCTGTTGGGTGGAATCGCGAAACAACCCCCATGCCTACCATGCGGTGGAAGAGGCGGCCGGGATTGCCCAGATTCGGCCGCCCTACCTCCAGGATGTGAATGAGTACCTGGGAGCGACGGTGTTTGCGCTGGAGGATCGGTACGATCCGCAGGCGAGCCGGGCGATGTTTGAGGCGTATATGGAGCGCTACTGTCCGGGCGGCGGGCCGGAGCAATGGGCAAGGTGTCACAACGGAGGGCCTGGCGGACCACAGAAGACGTCCACGTGGGACTATTGGCAGCGGGTGCGCCAGGTGCCCGCCTTGGCGAAACTTCTGGACCAGGGGTCATAACATTTTGGGATATTCCGGGCTTTGTCTATTGACAAAGGCGGTATACCAGATATACTATATAGGGAATCAATTACCTATGCAACCTCAATAGGAAAGGGAAAGACGATGTAGATCAACAAGAAGGTCAAGCTGCAATTGGTGGGTCTGGACGGCAACGCGTTCGCTCTGATGGGGGCGTTCCAGAGGCAGGCTCGCCAGGAGAAGTGGACGCCGGACGAGATTCAGGCGGTGCTCGATGAGTGCATGGCAGGGGACTACGACCACCTGCTGCGCGTTCTGATGGAGCACACGACCGAGTGAGGCGGTGATTGGCAACGATAGCCGGATGCTCCGGCCTCCCTTTGAAAAGGGAATGACGATGGCAACCAAACAGCAGGTCATGCAGATGGCAGACAAGTACGGGATTATCGTAGTGGACACCGGTGGGAAGATCACGGTTGATCTGCCCGACGGATATGTACTGGCGGGGTCGGGCCTGCATTTCCTCGACCTCTACTACGATTCTCCGCCGGGGGCCTGGAAGAAGCCGGATGCATGGCAGGCAATCCTGGACGACATCAGCGACGGGATCGAACCATGTACGGACCCGGACTGTGACTGTTGCGGAGCGAAGGAGCAAGGCGATGAACGAGCTACTTTGTGAACTGCAAAGGGAGTTGTACCGGCTGGCAGAACAACTCGGTTCGGATGTGCGGCCGGGGCATCCTGAGTACATCAGCAAGCACGCGGCGGCGGGCTGGTGCGAGGCGCTGGCGAACCGAATGGGTGAAGTGGCGGCGGCAATGGAAACGAACGGGACAAGCGATGGCAGCGAAGCGAATGACCAAGCATGACATCATGCGGATCATCCAGGATGCAGGCCGGCAAGCGAGTTTTGTGGGCAATGTGATTCTGTGTCATCACCGCAGGCCGTGGGCAAAGCTGCGGGGACTGGCGCAGTTGATTCTGGATGGTCACGATGTCCGGGCGGCACAGTTTGACCTGGACGTGCTGGTGGTGGATGGCCACCGCACGGAGTGGGCAGTACTGGAACAGTAGTCGTCTTTCTCAGGGGGCAGGGCGTGCCTGCCCCCACACTGGGATCAAGTGACAAAGGAAGGGAGCGTGTTATGCGAGTAGTCGAAGAACCGAAGGCGGCGGAGGTCATGGAGCCGTCGGACCTGATTGAGGTCGAGAAGATCAACGTGGTCGAACTGTTCACCGGGGGCGGTGTGAGGGAGTTGATCGCAAAGATCCAGGAAGCCGTGCGGAAGCATGTGCCGGACATCTCGAATGATGCCGGACGCAAGGCGGTGGCCAGTTTGTCCCGTAAGGTGTCGAGTGCGAAGGTGCTGGTGGACAACCTGGGCAAGGACCAGGTGGCCGAGTGGAAGGCCAAGGCCGCGAAGGTGGACGCCGGCCGCAAGATCTGGCGGGATGCGATGGATGCGCTGCGGGATGAGGCGCGAGAGCCGTTGACGAAGTGGGAGGCCGAGCAGGAACGTCTCGCCGAGGAAGCTCGCCTTGCCGCCGTGAAGGCCCAGGCCGAGGAAGAGGCGTATGCCGAAGACGCTCTCCGCCAGCGGGAGCGAATCGTCCGCGAGAAGGAGGCCGAGCTGGCCCGGATCGAGGAAGAGAACCGACGCAAGGCGGAGGCCGAGCGGGCCGAACGCGAGCGGGCTGAACGCGAAGAACGGATTCGCCGAGAGGCCGAAGAGAAGGCCCGGTGCGAGGCGATGGCCGAGGCCGAACGCAAAGAGCGCGAGCGACTGGCGGCGGAAGAGGCGGAACGCAAGAGGTTGGAGCGTCTGGCGGCGAACGCCAAGCACCGGGAGCGGATTCACCGGGAGGCGCGGGAGTCGCTGGTGATGCTGGACTTCACGCCCGAGCAGGCGGCGTATCTGGTCGAGAAGATTGCGGCCGGTGAGGTGAACAACGTGAGGATGGTCCACTAAGGCGGATGATGGCGGACACGGAAACCATTCGAGTGAAGCTGCGGAAGATTGCCGCCCTGGCCGAGAGGGGTGTGGGCGGGGAGCGTGACAACACCAAGAGCCAGTTGAATCGGCTGTTGGCCAAGCACGGGCTGACGATGGAGGACCTGTACCCCAAGCAGGATGTGGAGTACCACGAATTTGTCTGCGCGAATCAAAGGGAGCGGACGATTCTGGTGCAGTGCGTGGCAAAGGCGATGGGGCTTTCCGAGGTCACTTACTACAAGGTCCGGCGGAGGCCGAGGTGCATCGGGATCAAGTGCGGTCGTATCGACTTCATCGAGATCGAGCACATGTATCGGCACTTCCGCAGGCTGCTGCGAGAAGAAGAGAAGCGGCTGGTGGATGCGTTCATTTGCAGGCACGAGTTGTACGGGCCGTCCGATGGACAGTCCGACGGGGAGCCGTTGAGCTACGAAGAGTACATGGCCCTACGGAGGTTGGCGAACGGGATGCGGGACTCAAACTACGTGAGCACGCGCCGCATGTTGGGCGGCAAGGGAGGTGACCAAGGCGCATGAGCGATACGACGGACGTGTTCCAAGCGATAAGGGCCGATCGACAGGCTCGAGGACAGGCGAACCGTGAGAGGGCCATCGAGGATCTCGAGACGGCGCGGGCGCTGGCTCACAAGCACAGTCTGGCTCTGGTTCAATACGGGGAGGTTCATTATGCCCTGATCCGCTACGCGAACGGTAAGGCGTTATGGCGTCACCACCTCTACCCAGGCAACCAGAGGATCTGCATGGACCGGCACATGCCCGCCAGGGCACCATTCTTGAAAGTGCCGTTCGACTGGACCCTGATGGATGTAGTGAAGGCGGCGATCAAGGAGATGAACGAATGAGCAGGACGGATTGCTTCACGATGTCGGATGCGCAGTTCTCGCCGTGCCGGACGTGGCGGTACACACTGACGCGGCAGTGGGGACCGCTGCTGTCGACGGTAAATTTCCTCTGCTTGAACCCTTCGATCGCTGATGAAACGACCCTGGACCCCACGTGTCGGAGGTGTGTTGGATTCGCGAAGGCGTGGGGCTTTGGCACCTACGTGATGACGAACATCTTCGGCTACCGCTCCACGGACCCGAAGGGGCTGCTGGCGACGGATGATCCGGTGGGGCCGGAGAACGACGTGGCGATTCGACGGGTAGCCTTCAATGCGAGCTTGGTCGTCGCGGCATGGGGTGTCCACGGGGCATTGAACGACCGCGGTGCGCAGGTGACGAAGATGCTGCGAGAGATCGGCGTGGCCGTGTTCTGTTTGGGGATGACGAAGGCAGGGCACCCCAAGCATCCATTGTACCTGCCGAAGAACGCGAAACCGCAACTGTATAGGGGAATGATTCTATGAGATTGTCAAAGCAGACGGAGGTGGCGATTGATGCACTGGTATACATGGGCCGGCGGGGTGAACAGGTGACCGTACAAGAGGTCGAGGCGGCCTTGGGGCGAAGAGGCGATACGTGGCCTGCGTTGCGGGCGTTGTCGCTGGCGGGCATCGTGGCGTCCAGGGTGGGCCGGACGGGCGGGTTTGTGCTGGCCAAGCCGTTGAAGGAAGTCACGCTCCTGGACGTTCTGACGGCGATCGAGGGACCGCTGTTTCCGGTGGCCCGTGGCTGGACAAAGGCATCAAAGTTGGCATCGGCCCACCTCTTCGATGTGATGTCGAGACACATGTGCAAGATTACGCTGGCCCGCCTGATCAAAGCATCGGAGGCGGCATGAAGCAGCGGCGGAACGCGACGGCGGCACAGTGCGATCGGTTGTGGGGGCAGATCGTGCTGGCTCGGGCCAGGGGGCGGTGTTATTTGTGCAAGCGGATATTGCCGCTGGAGCCCCACCACATCATCTTCCGCAGCCAAACGAGTGACCCGTCGATCCGGTTTGATCCCGACTTCGGGGTGGGGCTGTGCGTGGACTGCCACCATCATGCGACGGATGCGCCGCACGTGAACAACGCCAGATTCCTGTTGGCGATCAGGACGTGGATGGTGGACCGCGACCGGCAGCGGTGGTGGAAGATTCAGCCGTTCCTGTTCCAGGCGGTGCTGCCGTTCTATGGCACGGCAGACTATGGGGAGATGGCCCGGCGGCTCCAGGAGCAGCTTCGAGCGGAGCGGTCTTGGGTTGGAAACAATCCATAACATTCTGGGCATTTCCCGGCTTTTTCCCTTGCTATATGTAGAGATACCCGATATACTATCTATAGAATAAGCAACTTCTTCAACGTCAACAGGAAAGGGCCAGACGATGACGACGACAACAACCAGCATCAGCAACGCAGTCGCGGCCGAAGCCGAGGCTAACATGAAGGTCCTGATGGCCAAAGGGCAGAGCATGGACCTCCAATCGGCGGAAGGCAAGGCGGTGATGGCGGCTTGGAACAACGAGTATGTGATCAAAGAGGCGGCGGAGCTACTGGTTTGCAACATCGAACGGGCCAAGCGGGACCTGGATGACGCCTTGCGGATGGTCGAAGACAACGAGCCGGAGTGTCTGAGTCATTGCGGCGTCTTCCAGGACTTGATTCACGATATGAATACCACGATCGCCGTCATAAAGACCCGCCGGGCGTGCCGCTGTTTCTATGGGGAATGGTTGAAGTAAGGCAATCGCAAGCGGATGGGGCCGGGCAACCACCGGCCCCTCGGACGGAAAGGGAAGAACGATGGACAAGAAGACGAAGCTGACGAGGACCCAGATCAAGGGGCAGGTGCGCATGATTGCGGACGCAGCGGAGG
>Ga0209201_1002750_pt1 | contig 16542 bp, 15 predicted proteins | sample AD_UKC055_MetaG_FD_184411 | JGI IMG/M metagenome (GOLD analysis project Ga0209201, IMG submission 184411) | Active sludge microbial communities of municipal wastewater-treating anaerobic digesters from USA - AD_UKC055_MetaG (SPAdes) (version 2) | ecosystem: Engineered > Bioreactor > Anaerobic >...
GATGCTTATGATTTCATAAGAAATGTATCTTCAAACGGCGGAAGCATACTTTTTGTTGGAACCAAAAAACAGGCTCAGCAGATCGTGGCCGATGAAGCCAAAAGATGCGGCGGGTTCTATGTTAACAACAGATGGCTCGGAGGTTTGCTTACAAACTTCACAACCATAAGAAAAAGAATCAACAGACTTGAAGAACTTCTCGCTTATGTTGAATCCGAAGAGTTTACAAAGCTTCCAAAAAAGGAACAGTCACACTACAAAAGAATTCTTGAAAAACTTGAAAAGAACCTTGGCGGTTTGAGAGGAATGACCAAACTTCCGGAAGTCATGTACGTCATTGACCCCAGAAAAGAAGAAATTGCCATAAAAGAAGCCAATGATCTTGGTATTCCTGTTGTTTCTATAGTTGATACCAACTGTGATCCGGACGTTATTGACTGGATAATCCCTGCGAACGATGACGCTATAAGAGCTGTAATGCTTATTACAGCAAAGATGGCCGATGCTTTTATAGAAGGACGAGAAGGAAGAACCGATGCTGTACAGGTATCTACATCAGCAGATACAGCAGAAGATATTCCTGAAGAGATAGCCAACAAGCTTGATGCAGAAGAAAAATACAGTGAAATTGCCAGCAGCCTAGTTGAAGAAGAGGAAGAAAAATAATAAAACAAACCAAATAAAGACGCCGTTACGGCGTCTTTTTCATAAGGAGGAAGAATGCGATTTTTAATCAAGACCTTCGGATGTCAGATGAATGTCAACGACTCCGAAATCATGTCAGGCCTTCTCACCCAAGCAGGGTATCTATGGACAGAAAATCCTGAAGATGCCGATATAGTTCTCATAAACTCATGTGCGGTAAGAGAAAAGGCTGAGAACAAAATGTACGGAACCATCGGACAGTTTCTCAAGATAAAAAAAAGCAGAAAGCTCATAATAGGTGTAGGTGGCTGTTCTGCAGAAAAAGAAGGTAAAGCGATTCTGGAAAGATTCGACGGAGTTGACTTTGTTTTTGGAACCAGAAATATCAGCGATATTGTAAACTTAATACAACGGGCACAGAAACACAAACGCTTTGTGGATCTTTCAGACAAGCTCGACTGTGTTAGCTATGAACTTCCAAAAAATCCAACCAGCCGACATCACGCATGGATAACTATAATATACGGCTGTAATAAGTACTGCACCTACTGTATCGTTCCATATACAAGAGGTCTGGAAAAAAGCCGTCCTTATGAGGATATAATAAATGAAGTATATGACTATGCAGCAAAAGGATACAGGGAAATAACTTTTTTAGGACAGAACGTTGATTCTTACGGCAAAGATTTTTCTGACGGAAAACCAAAACTTGATTTATTAATAAAAAAAGTTTCGAAAATCGAAGAAATTAAAAGAGTATGGTTTCTTACATCATATCCTACCGATATTACAGATTCGCTAATTGACGAAATAGCTGCATCACGTAATGCGGCAAGAAATGTTCACCTTCCCGTACAGGCAGGAAGCGACAGCATACTCAAAAGTATGAACCGAAGATATACAAGACAGCAGTTTATAGATCTTGTGAAAAAAGTAAAAGATAAAATACCTTCTGTAACGATCAGTTCAGATATTATTGTAGGATTTCCGGGAGAGACAGAAGAAGACTTTCAGCAGACAGTCGACCTAATAAAAGAATGCCGATTTGAACGTGTTAACCTTGCAGAATACTCTCCGCGCGAAGGAACGATAGCATATAAGTATAAGCCAGATAACATTGCTCCCGGAGAGAAAAACAGAAGGCTTATGTACCTTATGGAGCTTCAGAAAGAGATTAACCGCGAAGAAAATGAAAAGTACAGAGATAAGCTCCTGAGGATAATACCAGAAGCCAAAGCCAGCGATACCGCTCTTTACGGCAGAACAACGAATAACAAGATAGTTATATTTAATTCTCAGGACACTTCCCTTATAGGAAAGTTTGCTGACATAAAGATAAAACGAATAACCGCAGGTCCACTTTACGGTGAAATGACAAAAAATGAAAATGATGCCGGATTTGATATTCAAAATGATCCTACATTTCTGATATAATTTAAAAATGCCTGCAAAATTAAACTGCAGGCATTTTTTTGCCGATAACATATAACAGGTATGATATAATTTATCTGATTCAACACAGAAAGTTTGTGAAATCGGGAGGAAATATGCAGTTTTTTCAGTTTATGCAGGTATATATTGTTTCGATAGGTGTCCTTACAGTAATACTATTAAAAATCCTGCACGAAAGAGATTATGGCCATTTTCAAAATAAACTTTTTGCAGTCATTGTAGCAATTACCATAAATGTACTTATTGTTGAAGCTTTAGGCTGGAAACTCGATGGTATGGCTGGCAGTACTGCAAGACTCCTTCTAATTCTGGATACCGTCATACTGATGATAATTACCCTTTATCCCGGAATACTGTGGATAATGTATCTGGACCATCAGCTTCACCACAACAAAAAAAGAACCAAAAAGATATGGCTCTGGTTTTCTCCGGCAATCGTGTATATAACCACTCTTTCACTTACAGCTCCGGTAAACGGACTGCTTTTTTATGTGGATGAGATGAACAGATATCACAGGGGGAGTTGGTACTGGCAGGCAGAGCTTTTATACTTTGGCTTTTTCCTTATAGGACTAATGATGATTGTATTTAATAAGAAGAAAATCCCTAAAAGTGATTTCTACACACTGATTATGTTTCCTCTGATTCCTTTTATAGGAACTCTTATCCAGATGCTTTTCTATGGTATGGCGCTTGCATGGAACAGCGTTTCGATATCATTACTCATTATATATATTAACATCCAGAGTAGGGCAATAAATTCTGATTATCTTACAGGACTTTACAACAGAAGAAGATTCGAAAATTACTTTGAAGATATATCACGAATTGCTTTTAACAGAAAATTTCTCCTTCTTATGCTTGATGTAGATAATTTTAAGCGCATTAACGATAAATGGGGCCACAGAATGGGGAGACAGAGCCCTTGAAAGATGTGCTGTAATACTTAAAAAATGTTTCCACAATGACGATTTTATAGCACGCTACGGGGGAGATGAGTTCGTAGTATTACTCGAAATAAAAAACGAAGAAGATATCGAAGCTATAATCAGAAGACTTAAAAGCATGACCGCTAAGTATCCGCCTACCGAAAATCAACCATTTGAAATAAGTTTCAGTATAGGACATGCTTTATATCCAAAAGAATCGACTGATCCGAAGAAATTATTTCAGATAGCCGATTCCAGAATGTATGAAGAAAAAAGAAAACTGTACCTGAGAATCAAAGAAAATTAAAAACACCTGAAGGTAAGCCCGCCTCTTTTAGAAAAGGGAACAGCAGAGAACTTTTCTTCAGAAAAACAAAGATTCAGGTCGTTTATAAACCCAAGCTTCTTAAGTGCAAGGGCGTGTGATGATTTCTCTATTATCTGTGAAGCTGTAAGTCCGGCAAGAGCAAGACATATGTTTGAATCATCATTCAGAGAGTACTGCCCCTTGTTAAGAAAGTTCTGAATGATCTTCCCGGCAAGATAAAGATCTTCTGATGAAACACAGCTCTTTGTACCGGAGCAGAGTATTCCTATATCATCGGCAGTTTCCAGGTACTGGCATATCTTAAGGTAATTTTGAAAAGATGCAGCCATTACATCAGAGTTTTCACAGACCTTTGAAAACGCTTTGGCACCATTGGAAGTTGTTATCACATAATCATGAGCAGAAAAATTAAACCCTTTTTCATACTGTACCTTAAGCTCATACGGAGAGTTACCAAAATCAAAGCCCTTGACTTTAAGACCCTTTCTTTCACCAAGTATCTTAGATTCTTCTCCTTTCATACTCATTGCCTGTGACACAGTCCGTACCATACTTACCTTTTTTGCCCCGTATTCAAAAAGATATGATATAACAGTTGTCGATCTAAGCACATCTATAAGCAAAACAACCTCATGCTCTATTTTTTTTTCAGGATAGGGAATAACATACGAAGTTATTTTTTTCATGCTCCACCTTCTTTATTAAAAGGACTCTTCATCCTTATTAAGTGAAAAGAACCCGTCCAGATGCCATGTTTCATTCAAAGAAAGTATTCTGAAATGATCCGGTTTTTCAAAAGTCAAATGACTTATACCGGTATTTTCAAGCCCATATACTCTAGAATTTATAGATATCTGCATGAGCCAGCTAAAAAATGCTCTTAAAAAAAGTCCATGAGTTACTATTATGATGTTGTCTGATTCATCGTGTTTATGTATTATCTCTTTTACCGCTTTTACTGCTCTGATCTGAAGATCCGCTTTTGATTCAACACCTTCGATAGATACGATGGGATCTTTGGACCACATTTCAAACTCCTCACCGAACTGCTCCTTGACCTGTTCTATCGTAAGACCGCTCCAAAGATCAATGGCACACTCCTCAAGCTCTTTTACCTCTTTTACCTCAAGCCCGAACTGCTGCGATATTATAGCAGCCGTCGTCTTTGCCCTGATAAGCGTTGATGAATACACAGCCTTTATATCCATGTTTCTGAATCTCTGAGCAGCGAGCCGTGCCTGCTCAATACCCTTAGTTGAAAGAGGTGCATCTATTGTCCTTCCCTGCCAGATTCCGTCGATGTTTGCCTGCGTTACGCCGTGCCTTATAAGATATATATGCATACACTACTCCTGTTAACTCCCTGCTCCAAGCGGGATTATTAAATACCATACTTTCCAGCAAATATATTATATTATACTATACATAAATGATATACCCATACCCTTAAGCTTACAAAAAAGAAAATCCTGTACATAAGCACAGGAAAGCATTAATATCAAAAATCTTTTATGGGAATATGTATCAAAACCTTCTTTTTTCTATTCTGCTCAGAATCATTTGCAGGATAAAGTTCAAAAGAGTTCCTGTCATCAGGCCTGTATCTGCTGCCGGTAAGCCATTGACCGTACATTAGATCCCATGCCTGCTGATACTGTGTATCATCAAGCTCAAAGTACCCCACGCCATACTTTCCTCCGGGAATAATCATACTTCCAAACTCCCCATCTGCCTCAAAATACTTTTTTACGGTAAAACAGGCACTTAACCTAAGCTTGCTTGCCTGGGTTATATCATAGTTGTCATGATATATCACAATAGCTTGGGTATCAGGAAAATGAATCAACCCTTTTGAATCCGCCCATCTGTAAAGCTTCTCAAAAAGATACGAAAACAATGCCGAATCACCTTTATAAGGCCCTGTATACCGTATATAAACAACATTAATATCTTTCAGATCTTCTACTTTAACAGAATACTCAAGCTTTTGCGTATTATCTTTTTGCTTTTTAAAAAAACCTGTAGCTTTGATACAATCCATTGAATGAGTTTTCCTGAAATCTGAAGCACTACATCCAAAATAACTTTTAAAGGCCTTTGAAAAAACCGATTGATTTAAAAATCCGCACTCCGCAGCAATTTGAGAAATAAGCATATCCCCGTCTTTAACCAGAAACCCAGCTGCCCTTTCAAGCCGTGTCCTCTGAATAAAATGAAACAAAGATTCACCCATCACTGCCTTGAAAACTCTGTGAAAATGAAAAGGAGAAAAGTTAGCCACATCAGAGATAACATTAAGCGAAAGCTCTGAAGCTATATTAGATTCAATATAATCCTGAACCTTGTTTATACATGAAACATACTGCTCATTCAACCCATTCAGCTTCTGACCATCCATTATTTATACCGCCCGGTTTTTGATACTAAAATTATATCAAATCTATTCCTCTTTTTCCCCATCCTCTGGCATTATCAATGCTACATCTTTTTCATATAGAGTAATTTTACAAGCAGTCCGAAAATCAATTGAAACAAGGCCACACTTACAAGAGTAATAAAAATGACTGTATTAAAATAACCTGCTATTATTGCTGCAACGATAATCATTATAGAAGTAACCATTAGCATTGGCATTCCAGCTTTAGCTTTTATTGCTCTGAGTCTTTCATCGTTTTCCTTATTGAACTGAACCTTTAGCTTTTCATCATTGCTCAATACGCCTTTAAAACGCATAATCTGTATTGCAGCGATGATCGCTATCGCTGTGGTTAATCCGCACTGAAAACAAAAGATTCCGCTTTTGCTGATATCTGTCTGGAAAAAAACATCATAAACTCCAAGAAAAGCTGAAAAAAGAACCAGTATCGAAAGTAACAAAATCCTTCTTTTTAGTTTGCTTCTATAAACCTCCATTTTTGCACCCTCTCAATCGTTGTATTCTGAAAAATCGAATACTTCTTCTATTTTTAGTCCGAAATAACGAGCTATCTTGTACGCTAACGGCAGTGATGCAGTGTACTTTCCTACTTCAATAGAGGTAATTGTCTGTCGTGTAACCCCTACCGACAAAGCAAGTTCTTCTTGAGAAATTTTCCTCTCTTTTCTTAAGTCCGGAATTTTTGTATTCATTTACCGCTCCTTTTTAAGGAAAGTCCTTTTTTATAGTATAGCATGCTTTGCATTTTATGTCAAGTGAGCTTTGCAAAAAAACAAAACCCTTCTGCATGGAAGGGTTTTGTCCTTTACTATTTATACTTTGAACTTATTTGTATTTGCACTGAGATTTTCAGCAAGTGCTGACAGCTCCTGAGCACTGGCGCTTACATGTTGGGCACCATCTGCTTGTTCTCCTATTGCACTGGACATGCTTTTTACCTGTTCATTTATTTCATTTATAAGTGATGCAACCTTCACCATTGCGGCACTCATTTCCTCAGCCGATGCACTTTGCTCTTCGGTTGTTGATGTGATGCTTTCTATCCCGGCATTCATTGAAGTTACCATTTCCTCAATTCTCTCAAACTCTGAAGACATCTTCTTCATTTCCAAGTCAATCTTTTCAACAGCTCCGGAATTTTCCTGAGTTGCTTTATTTACTTCTACAGATTTACTTTTTATTTCCCCCAGAATATCTGCTATCTGTGATGTAGCTTTAGAGCTTTCTTCCGCCAATTTACGTATTTCTTCGGCAACAACAGCAAAACCTTTTCCAGCCTCCCCTGCTCTCGCAGCTTCTATCGCAGCATTAAGAGCTAGCAAATTGGTCTGCTCAGTTATCGAATTGATTGTATCTACTATTTTTCCTACATTCTCAGACCGTTCATTAAGCTGCTGTGTATTGGATAATGTGATTTTAGATTTTTTCATAGCATCGTCTATGGTAAAAGATATATCTTTTATTGAACTTACACCAGTTTTCGCCGCATTAAGAGTTTTTTCAGCCGCCTGGCTCAGATCCTGTGCGGATTTTGAGAGCAACTGTGCACTCGAGGCAACTTCTTCAATTCCAGAGGTCATTTCTTCTACATTTGCACTTGCATTTTCTGTATTTGAAGCAATTTTTGTGCTTTGCCCTGCCAATTCTTCGCTTGCAGCGTTGGTTTGTTCTGCAATTGATGCAAGACTTTGGCTTGACTGACCTATCTGAGCTGAAGACTCTGTTATGTCTTTAAGAATGTTCTTGAGATTTGATGCCATAATATTCAGACTTTTTGATATCTTCGATACTTCATCATGCCCTGCTTCATCAAAATTCACAGAAAGATTTCCGTTTCCAAATACTTCGACCGTTTTTTCCATTTTTTGAATTCTTTTTTTTATGTTTTTTCCTATAAAAAATAAAATCAAAAATATTACTATTATTATTGAACCAAACAAGATTAACTGTTTAAAAAATTCTGTTTCGGTTTCAGCTCTTACATCATCTATATATATTCCAGTACCTATGAACCAGTTCCAAGGAGAGAAAAGCTTTACGTATGAGAGTTTAGGAATCTGCTTTTCTTTTTCAGATCTATCCCAGAGATAAAGATATTCTCCTTTACCATCTCGCTTTAGAAGTACAATCATATCTCTCACTATCTCTCTGCCAACAGAGTCTTTGAGATTTATTTTATCGTCTCCAACTTTTACCGTACCAAAAGGAATAGTATTCATTCCTTGCATATCATAGCCAAAAAAATAATTACCGTTATCAAACCGCATTTGAGGAATTATTGTCTGTACCTCTTTTTGTGCCTGAATTAAAGTCATTTCACCTTTCTTTACGAGATTATCATAGTATTCAAGAATACCGTAAGCACTATCTACAAGATTCGTAAGAGATTTAAGCTTACCAGAATATATAGTACTGTATGTTTCTCTATAGTTGTTAAACAGTATAATGCCGCCTAGTGCAAGAACAAGTAAAATCGCCGGAACTATAAATTTTTGCGCTATAGATAGTTTCATAAAAACACCTCCGTAAGAAATATTAAGGAGAAAAATAATTTCACTTATATGCTTTCTATTACATAAAGTAGTAAATTGATATGATTCGTATCTTATAAATTTAGTCCACCTAGTAAACAACGGACTAAACTCAAAACCTTATAGGTATGCTAGGAAGTAAAAAGGTCTGGAAAACTGATGATCCGGATGTTTTGTTTCAAAACCTTATAGGTATGCTAGGAAGGAAACAGGTTTAACGGAAATGGAAACAGAAGCATTGTTTCAAAACCTTATAGGTATGCTAGGAAGGTTCTACCGCACGCAGAGAAAAAAACAAAATTAAAATGTTTCAAAACCTTATAGGTATGCTAGGAAGTGGACAAAAAAAGCTTTTTAAACATGATATTGCAGGAGTTTCAAAACCTTATAGGTATGCTAGGAAGCTTCAGTATCTATTTGTTCGAAAGCAGTTTTTATTGGTTTCAAAACCTTATAGGTATGCTAGGAAGAGGAATTTTCTTAAAAACTAATATAAGACTAATTCAGGTTTCAAAACCTTATAGGTATGCTAGGAAGGAATATCTCTTGAATGAAATAAAGAAATACAGAACTGGTTTCAAAACCTTATAGGTATGCTAGGAAGGTGTATGACACGGTATATAAAAAAAATATATATATTGTTTCAAAACCTTATAGGTATGCTAGGAAGCAGTTTTTTCAAAAAAAACTTCCTTCTGTCTTTCCGTGTTTCAAAACCTTATAGGTATGCTAGGAAGAGGTTTTGACCTGTCAGCAGTCGAAAGATCGGTCATGTTTCAAAACCTTATAGGTATGCTAGGAAGTGTTCATAAAGGCTTTTGCGTATCATTAGGAATAGAGTTTCAAAACCTTATAGGTATGCTAGGAAGTCACAACTTCATCTTTTTCAGATGTGAATGAAACGGGTTTCAAAACCTTATAGGTATGCTAGGAAGGTTGGCATAGAAACGTGGAGAGAAGAGTTTTATACAGAGTTTCAAAACCTTATAGGTATGCTAGGAAGTTGTTAAAGCTGAAAACAAAGATAAGATAGCTTATTGGTTTCAAAACCTTATAGGTATGCTAGGAAGCCTAAAATAATCTCCGGCTCTCAATCTTAACAACTTGTTTCAAAACCTTATAGGTATGCTAGGAAGCTTTAAAGTATGTAGCTGGGTAAGCGTGCGTGTATCCGTTTCAAAACCTTATAGGTATGCTAGGAAGGCGCACTTACAAAATTTCTTGGAATCTCTACCACTTTGTTTCAAAACCTTATAGGTATGCTAGGAAGCTTCTGTATGAATCGGGTACGGACTGTAGTCACTCAGTTTCAAAACCTTATAGGTATGCTAGGAAGTGAATTTTTCTGCTATTTCCGCGGGCTCAGTTTTTTGTTTCAAAACCTTATAGGTATGCTAGGAAGTTAAAATTAAAAATTATTTTTCTAAAAGTATCATGAAGTTTCAAAACCTTATAGGTATGCTAGGAAGTTATAAACGGTAAGCCTCTTACAACCGAAGATTTTGTTTCAAAACCTTATAGGTATGCTAGGAAGGTATAAAGCTTTCGTGCGTTTCCTATCCAATATTCTAGTTTCAAAACCTTATAGGTATGCTAGGAAGCTCTTTAGGAGTAGACAAGTGGAGCTATGATAGCTTGTTTCAAAACCTTATAGGTATGCTAGGAAGTTGCTCTTGCTCTTGCTCTCAACCCCTCATGAACAGAGTTTCAAAACCTTATAGGTATGCTAGGAAGACTTGAAAAAAATGCTGAAGAGATCCAAAGAACGCGTTTCAAAACCTTATAGGTATGCTAGGAAGTATTTCATAAAGAAATTTTCTATTGTGATCACTTTGTTTCAAAACCTTATAGGTATGCTAGGAAGGCTTTTAAGAAGATCCTAGCTGAATTAGTCTTATATGTTTCAAAACCTTATAGGTATGCTAGGAAGGCTTTTAAGAAGATCCTAGCTGAATTAGTCTTATATGTTTCAAAACCTTATAGGTATGCTAGGAAGAATGCTTTCAGGTACTACTGTTGCAGCTGGAACAGAGTTTCAAAACCTTATAGGTATGCTAGGAAGACGTTCAAGTAATCTTATAAACAAGATTTATATAAATTGCCATCTTGTTTCCTTATTGTTTCTTATTCCTTGCAAAGCTTAAAAAATCCTATTTTCAAATTCTGTCGTACTCCTATATATTTTACCACACTTATGGTCGACAGATCAAATTATTTGTGATATTTCATTTTTTTCCAGACCTATTATCTCTCTTTCAGAGTATTTCGTATTTTCCATTGTATATATTATTATTGAATCTTCATCTTTTTTCATTATAGACTGTAGTTCCATTTTTAGTTTTGTTAAATTTCCTCTTGTAATCTCTCCCTCGAAAACAGAATTTTGTACCCAGTTAAGATACTTTCTGCATTTTTTTAATGCTTTTCCTACTCTTTTTTCATTGAAATCGTAAACAAGAATAGCAAACATTTTTCACCTCACCATTCGGCTGTAAATCCTTCATACGTGGCTTCCCCGGTAATGTGTTTTTGTAATTTGTAAAGCTCCATTCTGATAAGTCTTTTATATGATACTTCTCTATTAAGTTTATAGTGATTTATGGTTGTCATAAGCTTTTCATTGTAAGCCTGTACAAATTTTTTCATAGAATCTTCTTTTAAAATCGTTCCGTTAAGATCTTCCTTAAAATCCCCGGTAGTTAAAATGTTTTTATTTAGCAATGAAAATATTTCTCTGTCAACTATTATAGGCTTAAAAACTTCAGCTATATCTAGATTCAACGTAAATCTTCTTTCGTTTGTAGAATGAAGATATCCTATCCTCGGATCAAGATTTGTTTTATATATTTCTGAAAGAACTGTAACGTACATCATTGAGTTTCCAAAACTTATGAGTGCATTTATCTTGTCTTTAGGCGGTCTTTTGGTTCTTTTTTCAAAGTAAAAATCCGGATTTTTTATTATATTATTAAATGCCTTATAATACGCTATTCTGCTGTTTGCTTCCTGAGCCATTATTTCTTCTATTGTTTTGCTTTCTTTTATTGTAAGCATGTTTTCTTTTATTATTTCAATTGTTGAGTTGAAGTCTTCTTTATTTTTGTTGTAATATCTCAAAACTATAAGTATATTCCTTAATGCCGCGAGAATTATATTTTTTGCTATCACAACACGTTTTTCATAATCAAGATAATATTCTGCCTGTTTAAGTGTCACAAATCCTGAATTGAGATGCTGTCTGGGATAGTATGAGCCGCTGTAGTAACCATAATAATTGAAAAAATGTAGGCATATTTCTTTTTCTCCAGCATAATCAAGAAATTTTTTATTTATATCAACTTCTCCAAATACGTATATATTATCTGTTTCTTCAATCGGTATGAATTTTTTTCCTTCTTGGCTTTCAAAAAAAAGTGTATTGTCTTTTCTTTTAAGTTCCCCACTTTTAAATATGTAGATATCTTTTTTCATATTCAAGCATAGCAATATTCACTGTAAGCACAGTTTCTACAGTATATATTTTTTTCAGCTGGGCGTGGTTTATCTTCTGAAATTAAAGCAATAATATCTTTTTGCATTCTTTCAACCTCCAAGATATTTTCAGATGTAAGCTCTACAGATTCTCTTTTCTTCTGCTCGGGGTACAGAAGAACACCTGATGCCTCAATACCGTTTTCTTTAAGAAGCTTAAGATAAAAAAGGAGTTGATATTTTGATGCTTGATTATTCCATGAACTTTTTTTAGTTTCTCCAATCACTATTTTTTCCTCGGATTGGAAAACAACATCAAATCGTACATTGCCAAAATATACTTCTTTGTCGTTTCTCTTGAAAGTATTTTCATGTATAAACCTGCCTACCTGAATATCATCATGCGATTCGTCAGGAAGGATATTATGAGCCATAAGCCAGACTTGTCTTTTACATATGTTGTAATACCATATAAGAACTCCGTTTACAGCAAAGCCATCGCTCACCATATGAATGCGTTCACATCCTTGTTCTGTTTAAATCCGGTACTGGCTTCATAGTAAGTACTTACTGCTTCGTAAGGAATATTGTTCAGAACTTTATCAGAGTTCTGAAGTATAGATACATACTTCAAAGGAATGGTCAGAATATACTCATTTAAATCTTTTTTTATTTTGAGAAATTCGTTATGTCTTTGAAAATAATCTTTTATACCTATTAACTTTTTATATTTGTCTAAAAGAGCTTGTGCTTTTTCGTCATATACTACAAAAACATCGATAAGATCTGGTCTTTCATTTATAATCGTAAATTTTGATATACTCTCTTTGTTTTCTCCAAAACTAAAATCGACCTGTTTTATTGCTTTGATAAAATTATTTGATATGTTCTGTGATCTCTTTTCTTTAAGTACCGAAAAGTATTCTTCAATAGTATCATAGTACTCTACTTCTTCTATTTTTGTTTTGTTTTTTAAAACCTCCATAGTAACCTCTATAAGATGGCGCCCATAGACTTTTTCTGCATAACCTCTGTCATTTTCATCTTTCATACGTACAACATACACATTGTTTTTTTGATCTAATCCGCTTCTGTTGCAGCGTCCCGCACACTGTACTATTGAATCGAGAGGGCCTATATCTCTGTAAACTTCATCAAAGTCAAGATCTATACCTGCTTCCACCACCTGAGTAGAAACAAGAATTATTTTTTCTTTATCTTTAAGTTTTTGACGCACGGTATCTATAACAGTTTTTCTATGTATAGGTAAAAGATTTGTTGAAAGGTACTTAACTTTTTCTCCATACTTTATTTTCAGCAGTTCATAAACTTCCAACGACTGTTTTATGGTGTTGCATACAGTAAGATAAGATTTTTTATCGGAATAGCGGCATTCAAATACCTCTGCAAATTCAGGTACTGTAATCTTTTTATCTGTTTCAATATTGAGAACGGTTCTGTTGAATTTTTTAAAATACTCTTTGTTATTTTCAAGCAGTTCGACACTTTCTCCAAAGATCATAGGCTTAGTCGCTGTCATCATTATAATCCGACAGTCAAGCTCCTGTGAAGCTTTTTCAAGTACATACTCACATACTCCGTAAAGATCGACAGGTATTGCCTGTACTTCATCTAAAAGAATTATGGAACCACATAGCTTATTAAATTTTTTTAACATACTGTTCTTATTTGAAATGAGTGTTTCAAGCAACTGTACAAATGTGGTTACTACAACTCCGCTTTCCCATGTTTCTATTAGCAGTTCTGATTTTGAGGAATCATACTTTTCTTCTGAATCGTTGTAATTGAAATCTGTAAGATGATGGTGTTTAATAAGGTATTCAGAACTTTGGGCGTTGTACTTCTTATCATATTGGAATAGTTTTTCTATAACAAAGTAGTTCTGATCGATTATAGAGGTAAAAGGTAAAACATATATTATTTTCCTTGTTCCGCTTAATTCTTCACGAAGTTTTACAGCGCTCATAAATCCGGTGTATGTCTTGCCTGTTCCTGTAGGGGCAGTTATCGAAAAGATTTTTTCGTTTGTTTTTCCTTCTATAGAGCTTAGTACCTTCGAATAAATCTCAGCCCTGATTATGTTTATCTGTGTGTCATTCTTCAATATATTACTCTTCAGATTATCGTTAAGTTCAGTAAAATTGATTATTTCAGTTTGAACAGGTCTTAAACCTGCCGCAGAAAGTTTGTCTGCATAGATTAAAAGAGAGTATAGCAATTGTTGCTGAAAATAATTTTTTTCATCTTCTTTTGAAAGATTATAATTAAGTTTTTTCAAGTAAAGAAACAGATCATCATACTCTGTTTTTTCAAGGAACTCTTTTACATACTCTCCGTAGCTGCCATACTCTGATGAAATACTTTGTATATTTTTTTTTAGATCCTGTTTTTGACAGTCAAGAATATCCATATCTCCTATTAAATCTTTGTCTTTGTCATATTTTCTTCCTCTTGGCAGATACTTTGAATACTCGCTTTCATTACCATGATGATGAATTATTGAACTATATATAAAAAGGGGCATATTCCCCTGAGGTACTATCTTTTGAGCGACATATGCCCCGAAAAGCGCAGAGATAAAAGAGTGCCTGCTGTATCTAGACTCTATGCCATGCAGAAGATGATTCTGAAAGTATGTTGTGTACTTTCCAAAATCATGTGAAAAAGCCTGTACTTCACACGCTTTGATAATACTTTCATCGATCTTTCCGCTTTCCTTTAAAATACTATCGATCCTATACCGAGAAAAATCATTGACTTCCTGAAGATGAGTTTTCAAAAGTTTTCCCGGATGAGAAAAAAAATCCATCTTTCTATCTCCGTCTACATAAAAATAATGTTTTCACTTTCATTAGAGTCTACCTGATAATATGGGTGTTTAAGCTTAACATAAACAGGTTTTCCGGTTTCTTCATAGATATACGAGTTCACTTCACAACAGTTTCTTTCTTTGGTAAAGTCTGCAGGCATTCTTTCTTTTATAAGTGAAAGCTCTTGAGAAAAATCAAGACTTTTTCCTTCAATTTCTTTTATGTTTAAAGGTGTATGCAGTTCTATACTTTGATTTGGTTCTTTTTTATAAAGATCAAAAAAGCCAACGAATTCGGTCACACATGAAAACGGTGCACACCCCATATAAAGAGGAAGTTCGGTTTGATTATCTTTTATCATACTGTACAACTTTAGGTTTATTTCTTCATCCTTGTGAGATGCATAAACTCTATACCTGATCTCATCATCGCCACACAGAATTTCAAACGGTATCTGCGTATGCTCGGTATACTTATAAATATCGCTCTCATTTTTTATGCTTATATAGTTGACAGTCTGCATTATTCTTCTTATTGTGCTTTTTATTGTAACCGTGAGGCTAAACCTTTCTTTTGAAAGCTTTTCATAGTAGGTGTCTCTTTCATAGCCAAGTATAGCCGCACAGACTCCCTGAAGTGTTGTTCTGGGAGGGATCAGATAGCTTAAGGAAGAAGAGTTGGTATAGAACTTTCTGAAATGTGCAAACTTTCCCACCAGATCAAATACTACCGCCTTCATGACCTTCACTCCACTAAAGATACGTTTAGATCTTTAAGTACCTCTGTAAGCTTTACAGTCTGGTTATTGCACAAAAGCTTTAACTCATCGCAGGCAAAATAATAGATCTTTTCAATTTTTGACTTATTCCTGTCAAACAAGTTTACAAGTTGAGTTATATCAAGCTTCAGTTCTGATATGTCTCTTATGCTTTCTTCCTCAGTATCCTTAATAAGCTTAACATGTCTACGCATATCCCCTAATACCGTTGAAGTATCTTTGTACTCAAGCCTGATGTAAAGCCTTGGATACTGATTTATCTTTGTGCGGGTAACATTCAGGGGAATAGCGTTCTTCATTGCTTTATCAAGAAGTTTAAGATCCTCATCTGTGAGACCTGTTTTTTTTGCATTGCGTCCGCTAACTACACCGGAAAAAGCTATAAAAGAGTACTTTACCCTGTAATCTTTACCTATGCTACCTTGTGCATTACCGCTAGTAGATGAAAAATTAGAAGTTATCGATGATTCCATCAATTCAACTTTATTGAGAGAGTACCCCCAATTGAACTGTACCGGTCCGGTAATGCTTTTATTATCACTTTTTAAGGGAATAGTTGCGCCAAAAAGCCGGATATCTATAAGCTCTTTTTTTATATTTTCTACATCCAATTCACCATTTTTAACAAAATTCTTTACTCTTTCTCCAGCCGTAACCGGTTTATCTTCAATTTTTCTTACATAGATCTCTTTATCTTCCTCTTCATACAGATAATCTCTTACATATCTTTTTATTCTTAGATCTGAAACAAGGTTTATCTCTCTTTCCGCATCGAAACGGGGTCTGTTTTCTTCGTCAGGATCACCGTTGGGATTACAGAGTTTTGCATCATACATGTAAAGGATCTCGCCGTTGTTCATCATTCTTCCTCCTCTTTATTTTCTGATTTATCTGATTTTTTTGCCCAATTGTTTGTGGAGTATGCATATCCAGAAAGGATATAAAACACAGTTTCTACAGAGGTAAGCCCGGTATCTTTAATATTCTTGTCCAAGAGACTTTTGCAAAGGCCATACTCTTTCTCGTAGTACTTATCAATCTTAAGCTGATACATCTTTTCAAATACTTCATTGGCAAGTCTCATGATCTTTGGCTTGTCCATGGCATGAAAGTTTATCTTCCTTAAAATAGGCTTAGTCT
>Ga0209201_1002751_pt1 | contig 16540 bp, 18 predicted proteins | sample AD_UKC055_MetaG_FD_184411 | JGI IMG/M metagenome (GOLD analysis project Ga0209201, IMG submission 184411) | Active sludge microbial communities of municipal wastewater-treating anaerobic digesters from USA - AD_UKC055_MetaG (SPAdes) (version 2) | ecosystem: Engineered > Bioreactor > Anaerobic >...
CCTTGTCTCAGACGATACTGTCATCCACATGGCCTTCTTTGCTATCGAAGAGGCTGAAAAGGCCGGTTATATGTCATCACTTTCAAGGCGGAGAGGATACCGGGTAAACTAAAGGGCAGCATGCGAGCGCAGCCTATCTGGAAAGCTCCTATTTGCAAACAATACCTTTACTCAATCGAGGGGGGGGATGATTAAGACGATGTGCGCGAATATGGAACCTAACCCTTCAAGTACTGTTTGTTCATATTTTCATTGCAAAACTCTGACAATTACTGGAAAATAAGAGATGTAATGAAGAGGCTAACAATATGGACAATCGAACGCTGCTAAAGAAAAAAAAAGACATGATTCTGGAAGTAGCCAGGCGACATGGAGCAAGAAATGTGCGTATTTTTGGCTCCATTGCCCGTGGCGAGGATGATTCACAAAGTGATATTGATTTTCTTATTGATATGGAGCCTGGCCGAAGCATTCTTGATCATGCATCCCTTTTGGTTGAGCTTCAGCAAATTCTTGGGCCTAAGGTGGATGTGGTAAGCGAGCGGGGTATAAAAGACAGAATTCGCGATAGAATCCTTCGCGAGGCGATTCCTCTATGAGAGATGTAGACGAGCGTTTGCTCGATATGGTTGAAGCCATTGAACGTATCGAAAAGTATACTTCCGAGGGCAGGGAAAGTTTTGAGCAAAACGAGTTGATTCAAACATGGGTCGTTCACCACCTTGAGATCATCGGTGAAGCAGCATCGAAGCTCGGCCGTGCATTCCACGAGGCCCATCCTGTGATTCCCTGGGCACAGATTATTGCAATGAGGAACATCCTGATCCATGAGTATTTTGGTATGGACTTGGGGGCAGTCTGGAACACCATAGAGCGGGACTTACCGGAACTCAAAGCCAAACTCAAAGCAATAATAAAGAAATAATATCTTCAATACCTCTCCAGCAAGGACAACTATAAATTCAAAAATAATTTTTTAGCATGCCGAACACCATGACATAGAGTTGTCAGTCCGATGATGTATTATTTAAGAGCAGCAAGAGTTCATAACCTCGGAGAAAGAATGATACAAAAGGTACATGGTGAAAATAAGGATTATGGTTTCGGAGTAATCGGTTATGTAGCGGCTTTACTTACAACCTTTTCCAGCATCCCCCGGATCTTTCGGGTATGCAGGTTGAGGGAAACTAGGGATATATCCCTGTGGACAGTATATCCTCTCTATCCGCAGGGGTCCTTCTCTGGGCTGCCCTCGAAATTATAAGTGCATATTTACCGGTGGTCATCGCAAATGTGGTTTCTCCGGGACTGTCAATTATGCTTATCTGTCTTGTGGTAAGATATCGATGAAGGGATGCGAGATAAGAAAGCGATTCAAGATTACAAGTTCGATCATGGCAGTTGCCTTGATGTAGAAATATGGTTTATAGAAAGAAAAATGTATGATTACAAGACCTGACCCCACTGGGTTTTTGCGGCCTTGCTTACAACCTTTTCCAGCATCCCCCAGATCATCCGGGTGTGCAGGTTGAGGGAATCGAGGGACATATTCTTGTGGACAACATCTGCGTTATCTGCGGGGATTCTCCTCTGGTTCATTCATGGGCTTATGATAGATGATCTGCCGGTTATTTTTGCAAATTGTGTGTTCCCGTTGTCATCAGCCTTCACATGCTGCTTCGTTTTGAAAAACAGTTAAAGGCTTCATGAAGAAAAAGGTCACAATAGATGAATTACACTACAATCTGAAAGATATGCTATAATGTAGTGTAAAAGGGGTGACGAAATCATGCAGGTTCTCAAAGGTATTCTATCCGAAAGCAAAGCGTACTATCTCAATATCAAGGAAGAGATACAGAAAAGGCTTCGCTCTTTGCCTTCGGGAAGCATAAAAGAAAGGAACATTTCTGGCAGAAAATATTATTATTTACAGCGAAGAAAAGAAAATAAAATCGTACACGAATATATCGGCAAGGAACGACCCGACGATTTGCTCAAGCAGATTCAGGAAAGAAAGGCGCTGCTTGCAGAACTCAGGAAGGCGAACGAGGCTCTCAAGTTGCTCCAGAGAGCCGAGGGTAGAAAACGTGGATAAATACCTTGCAGATATGCTCAGGGTTTTTCATAAGCATAACCTGTTTCAAGAAGGCGTTGAGCTAATTGGTAGCTGGTGCTTCAAATTTTACCAAAAGTACTTGGGCGTAAAAGAGTATCCCCTGCGAACAATTGATATCGACTTTTTAATTCCAATACCATATCGAGGAACCAAACACACAAATTTTGTCAAAGACCTGGAAGAGGTTGGCTTCCGTTGTGATTTCAATACAAAATGAAGACAATTTGGAAATCCTTTTACCGAACCCGGTAAATTTCTGTATGCATAAACTCCTCATCGCATCTCGGAGAAAAAGTTTGGACAAAAATCTCAAGGATCTTGAACAAGCACTCTACACTTCGACGATAGTAAGCGATAACGTCCTTAGTATGTTGTATGATTCATTGCCAAAGACTTGGAGACAGAAAATCCTCGTAACTCTTGAACATGCGAGGACTGAATTACCATTGTTAAAGAGTGAATCAGAGAGATTGCTTCTTATCCTACAAAGGAATGATAAATATAAAAAGTAGTGTAAATAAGGTTCAAGAAAAGCATAACTTCTCCGTTATCCGACATTGCAGCCCCAATACCTATTGCAAAGACAATTTTTGACAACAAAACACACTGACATACAGGTGTCAGTCCGATGATGTATTATATAAGAGCAGCAAGAGTTCATAACCTCGGAGAAAGAATGGAACAAAAGGTACATGGTGAAAATATGGATCACGGATTCGGTATGATCGGATATATGGCAGCCTTGCTTACAACCTTTTCCAGCATCCCCCAGATCGTCCGGGTATGCAGGTTAAAGGAATCCAGGGACATATCCCTGTGGACAACATCTGCATTATCTGCAGGGATTCTCCTCTGGTTCATTCATGGTCTTTTAATAGGTGATCTGCCAGTTTTTTTGCAAATGGTTTCTCCTGGGGACTGTCCGTTCTTATGCTCGGGTTGGTGGTAAAATATCGGTGAGGGGGTTGCTATGAAAACATCTCTGTTTCTGATTACGATCATTATAACAGCTCTGTCATCAGTCCATGCTGACGATGTAAAGGTGTATGACAAAAACTGGAACGTGAAAGGACAAATAAAGCGATAAGTATTTGGGGATAATGTGATAGAAAATCTCTGCGGACAACAAGGCGGGTCTGATCAATGAAGGATAGCAAGATATCTCAATTTCTGAGCAAATCCCTTTTCATAAAAGGGGTGCAGTGCCACAAATCCCTGTACCTCCAGAAGTATTACCCAGAGCTGAAGGACCCAATCCCGCCATCAAGGGAGGCACTTTTTCAATCTGGCTCCGAGGTGGGAATCCTCGCCCACGAACTATTCCCTGGCGGTGTGGAGATCCCCTTTGAAGCAGGAGACTACGACCGGCAGGTTAGGCTTACCCAGGAGGCTATTGTTAAGGGTGCGAAGACAATCTACGAGGCATCGTTCAACTATGACGGCATCTTCGTGAAGACAGACATCCTCCATAAAGGAAAAAATGGATGGGCACTCTACGAAGTAAAAAGCTCGACAGGATTCAAAGACATCTACTATCCTGACATTTCGGTTCAGTATTATGTTCTCAACGGTGTGGGGATACCCGTAACCAGGGCTTATCTCGTCCACATCAACAACCAGTATGTGAGACACGGCGAAATAGACCCCTTTACTCTCTTCTCCATCCTCGACGTGACAGGTACGGTCGCCTCAGACCAGTCTTCCATCAAAGAGGAGATCGCAAAGCAGAAAAAGATGCTTGCTGGAGATATTCCATCCATAGACATCGGGCCCTGGTGCAATGACCCCTACGAATGCGATTTCAAGGGATACTGCTGGCAAAAAATCCCTGAGACGTCTGTCTTTTCTTTGAGGGGCAACAGGGTATTAACATTCGACCTGTACAACCGTGGCATCGTGAGCCTGGATGATGTGGAGCCCGATGAACTCCCAAGAGCCCAGAGACAGCAGGTGGAAGCGATCAGGCAGAAAAAAGTCTTTCTCCAGAAGGATGCAGTCAGGGAGTTTTTAAACTCCCTCTGGTACCCCCTCTACTTCCTTGACTTCGAAACCTTCGCAGATGCTATTCCCCGCTTTGATGGAATACGGCCATATCAGAATGTTCCGTACCAGTATTCCCTCCACTACCTCGAAGATGAATCAGCACCGCCCGGGCACTATGAATATCTTGCCCAACCAGGGACAGATCCAAGGGAAAAAATAACAGAAATGCTCATGAGCCAGATACCTGACAATGCCTGCGTCCTTGCTTACGTGGCGAGCTTCGAAAAAGGGGTATTGCAGGACCTTGCCTTGTGGTGTCCTGAATATGAAGACAAAATCACGAGAACCATCAGCCACATGGTCGACCTTGCATATCCATTTCAGAAACGTCTCCTCTACCACTGGCAGTTCAACGGTTCCTACTCGATCAAATCCGTTCTCCCGGCACTGATACCGGAGTTAGGCTACGATAGTATGGAAGTCCGTGATGGTGAGATGGCAGGCCTCGCATACTCCAGGATGCAGAAATCGGTTGATCCAGAGGAAATTGAGGAGATCAGAAAAACCCTTCTCGACTACTGTAAGCTTGACACCTTTGCCATGGTAAAGCTCCTTGAAGTACTGAAAAACTTTGCGAGGTAAGAATGATGTCTAAAAAAAACAGAATACGATCAGGTGATGCTGGGTGTTCCCTTTGCACGATCCCACATCTCACGAGCCTTCACCGGAAACAGATAGCCAACGACATCTGGTGACGTACTGGAGGGAAGGAGAATGAACAAAAAACGATTCAAGATTACAGATTCAAGATTAGGAGTGGCATATGGCAAAAATTGAAAAGTTTGAAGACATTGAAGCATGGGAGAAGGCCGCTCGCAACTCTATGTTGCTCTCGATCTTGGATATATTAATCAGGATGTATTTGACTCGCTCAATTCTGATTTGCTATTTATCTCGAAACAATTATCCGGCTTTATCTCATACTCACTGGCTTCATCATTAAGGGGGCAAAAGCGCCAGCCATGAAAAACAATCTTGAATCTGCAATCTTGAATCTTGAATCCGCCAGGATACTTGGCGGTCTCTGGGGAGCAATTATCGGAGATGCCCTGGGAGTCCCGGTAGAATTCATGAGCCGTGAAGAGGTCAGAAAGAATCCAGTCACCGGGATGAGAGGATATGGCACTTTCAGCCTTCCACCCGGGAGCTGGTCAGATGATTCTTCCCTTATTCTCTGCACCGTAGAAAGCCTGCTCGATGGCTTTGACACAACCAGTATGGGCGAATTATTCATCCGATGGTTTACCGAGGGCCACTGGACACCCTGGGGAAATACCTTTGATGTGGGGGCCAGTACCATGAGTTCCATCGGCCGTATGATGAGAGAGGTATCCCCGGAAGAAGCAGGCGGCAGAGGGGAGGATGAAAACGGGAACGGCTCCCTTGTGAGGATCCTGCCAATAGGAATCTTCTTTTCCCGTAAACCTGTTGAGGAACTCTTAAATTACGTCCATAGAGCCTCTTCTCTTACCCATCGCCATCCCCGGACCCTCATAGCATGCGGGGTCTACTGCCTCATGGTCAGTGCACTTCTCCAGGGCTTTACCCCTGATGAGTCGTATCTCTATGCCCTTGAACAGGCTACGATCTATTATGCAAAACTTCCCTATGCAGAAGAACTCCCGCATTTTGAACGGCTCTTTTCTACCCTCATCAGCAGTGTGCCGGAGACAAATATCAAATCCTGAGGATATGTGATCCACACTCTCGAAGCCAGCGTATGGTGCCTTCTCAATACCAGCTCATTTCAAGATGCTGTTCTTAAGGCAGTCAACCTGGGTGAGGATACGGACACAACGGGCTGTGTAACCGGCGGTCTCGCAGGTTTATATTACGGATTAAATTCAATTCCTAAGGACTGGCGGAACATTATAGCCAGGAAAGAAAATATTGGACAAATCCTGTCAAAATTTGTCAGCAAGGTAATGGAATAACGGGCCCGTCCTGATGGTTTAGATAATGACCTTAATTTTTATCTGCAATTTTAAATATTTTTTCAAATGATCTTCTTGGTGTTAAAGCATCTATCATCTAATTTGCCCATTAATTGCTTGTTTTCTCTCGAATAGAGCCGATAACTTTAGTATGCATTTTCCAAAATTGTTCTTTTTTTAGGAGGGTCTGTTCATGAGCGGCGTGTATCTCATAAATGAGGATGGTACCCCACAGTCTATTAATAGAATAAGGTGTAAAAATGAAGGAGAAGAATTGCAGGATATGCTCGACAGAAACCTTGACCTTCTTCCGGGTGAACAGATTGACCCAGACAATCCACGCCGTTGGTTCCTGATTAAACGTGAAATGCCTGTGCCTGATCCGAACACAGGGGGCAACAGGTGGTCGATTGATTTTTTTCTTGCCGATCAAGATGGCATACCCACTTTTGTAGAATGTAAGAGATTCGCAGACACGAGATCTCGTCGAGAAGTGGTTGGACAAATGCTCGAATATGCCGCCAATGGTCACTTTTACTGGACTGCAGACATTTTACGTAAGTATGCAGAAGAATCCTGTCAGGCAAAAGGGCTAAATATGGAAGAGTGTCTTTTATCTCTTATGTCGGATAACGAGGATTTATCTGACCAGTTTTTTGATCGTATCCAATTAAATCTGCGTGAAGGACAGGTGCGCCTAATCTTTTTTCTCGAAGACTCCCCGTTTGAATTAAGAAGTGTTGTTGATTTTCTCAATAAGCAGATGGAGCGCTCAGAGGTTCTCTTGGTGGAGGCTCGGCAATACCTTACATCGAATGTTCGCATTGTGGTTCCAACGCTTTTTGGGTATACTGAACAGGCCAGATTGGTCAAGAAAACCATTGTTGTAAAACCGCCTCTACAAAGACGTTCATGGGATAAGGAATCGTTCTTCAACGATGCCCGGGCAAAAGTCAATGAAGCAGAAATAAAAAACATTGATTGGTTTTACGACCAATGTTTAAAGCTCGGTTTAGAAATAGGATGGGGGACAGGAGCTGTTTCAGGATCTTTCAGCGTATACGAAAGATCTATCTGTCCCAGGTCATTTCTTTCGGTGTGGTCATATGGAAGTCTGGCCTTGAACTTCGGATGGTTAAATGGCTCAGGGCGTGCTGAGGAAGCACGGGATAGGTTCATTGAATTGCTCAAAGAAAAAGGTTTTCAGGTACCTCTGGGCTTAAAATATCCAAACCTCAAAGCCATTGACTGGACAGATAAAGTCAAGAACCTTATAGATATTCTCTCTCAGTTGATGAATGAGTTCAAAAAACTACCTAATTGAGTAGATACAAAGTATTGATTTTTGAGGTTAATGATCAGTGATAATAAAAGAAATAGATTCGAAAAGGGAAGAAAAGGAACAGCTTAGACAGCTGCTCAATAGGCGGCTTTCGGAAAGGCAGCGCTTCCTGGTGGAAAGGCAGTTGAGAAATATTGAAACTGGAGAACAGGGAGAAAGAGACTCAGCCTATTTTGTTGACTTCTATTTTGGAAAGTCAAAAAATTGGGCAGTGATACACGATCTGCGAGTAGAACATAATGGTCAGGTAGCCCAGATTGACCACCTTGTCATGAACCGATTCATGAATATCTATGTCTTGGAGACCAAAAACTTCCATTATGGTTTGAAGATTACTCCGGAAGGTGAGTTTCTTGTGTATGATGGAAAAAAGTATTTTGGCATTGAATCACCCTTTGAACAAAATGAACGACATATCTTTCTCCTTTCCAAGGTAATAGATTGCTATACCATTATGCCCACAAGGATTGGAGTTATCATTCCACCACGGTTTGTAAGCTATATCCTTGTATCTCCAACCTCAAAGATCAGCAGACCATCTCAATCCAGGTTTGATACAAGCCATGTCATTCAGTCCGACCAGGCATTCACCAGGATCATGAAAGATGCTGACAATGCTGGTGCTGCCGCTATTCTTAAGATATGCTCACGGGAAACACTTGAGACTACAGCCAGGAACCTTGCCAGGCTTCATCGACGGGCAAATGTAGATTTCAAGACCATGTTTGGCATCAGGGACCAGACAAATCCCATGCAGAAGCGAGAAAAAAAAGCCCAGGCTGGCCCTTCAATTGTCTGTGAATCCTGCTCCTCAACGGTCAGTGAAAAGGTTGTTAAATACTGCCTTGACAGAAAGCATCAATTCAAAGGTCGTATTCTTTGCTACAATTGCCAAAGATGAACCTCAACAATGCCAGGTTTCTGACATGTGCGAATAGTCAAACGCGATCAGCCAGTACATCAAAGATCTTATTTCCGGATGCTATAGGCAAGACAGACGGCGGAATGAATATGGTCTAGTCTCCACTATTGACATCAGGGGTCAATGAGCATGGATTGTCTCTCAATTACCGGTCGAGAGTAGTTGACCAGTGCCGTCAATGCTTGTTAACGGTTAGAGCCACAAGATGATTCATGACCACTTTAGACGAAGGAGAAGTGAACAATGAGCTTAGAGCACCTTGATCTTTTGCACTCAGAGCTCCCTGAGCTCTTCCAGGACAGGGATTTGGCACCCCACTGGCACGAAGATCTGATGATCGTTCCGGTGACTGACCCTGAGAAAGTGACCGACTTAAACGCGTTGGAGTTTCAAAATTATGGCGACCGTCACCCTGCTCAATGGACAGAGTTTCTCAAAGTGGATTCTGAATTAGCAGATGGAGATATGTTTGAAGCAATTGCGCCGTATCAAGTCGAACCTGGCGAACATTCTCCTGAGTTCCCCAATGTCGTGGCCGAAGTTTTGGGCAGGTCCCACGTAGGCGCCCCACTTCCCTATGTTCATCGCCCGAAGATGCCGCCACCCGACTACCTGGCCTTCTACTTGCCTTTTCACTACTACCACCCTGACTGGTGGGGTGTTTACCTCCTCTATGAAGGGATTTTCTGGCTCGCAGGGCAGATACTCGCGCGTTCGAATAACAGAGTGGCGGTCAGGAGGGCTTTCGATGCCGCCAGATTGTTCCTCTACTACCACGAGGCGCTCCACCACAAGACCGAGTGTTTTGCCATACAATTGGAACTGACACACCGGAAAGCCTTTTTCAAGACAGGCTTTGATCGATATTATCAGAGAACACTCGGAAGCGACGACTGTTTGGAGGAAGGCCTGGGGAATACAAGTGCACAGAGAGATTCCTGGGACAAGCTGAGCGACCAGAAGGTTGATTCAGCGTTAGCGCAGTACATCGACCAGAGCCCTCCGGGATACAGCCAGGACAACGCGTATCGGTCAAGATTTTTGCGAGTGCGGTGTGGTTTTGCCGAGGATAATTAGCGAGAATGCCTGCCACACTTGGCCCCAAAGAACCCGGAAATATGTCGGACTTCTCCACACCTCTTCCACGGCATGTCAAACATAAAGAGCCGGGTAAACTACGTGATTCCTCGAGGCTCCGCGTTGGCATAGAGACTGCCGTTCCGACCTTGCTTGACACCAACCAAGCTGGTCGCGAGATTGAAAGCGTTGGCGGGTATGCAGCTTATCCGAGAAGGAGGTAGACACCAGATCTGGAGAACCACCGCGGGTAAGGTAGTCTAGATTCCACGCCACCCAAGGGACCTGGGGCGTGGACTCCTGCTAAAGATTATCAGGCAGGTCGGCTTGAACATGGGACTGGACGAGTTCCTGCCCACATGACGGATTGTTACCCGGGTGAAGGAAACGGATAACCTGTTGCGCGGGTAGGATTGTCAACGACGAAAAAACTTTATTTTTTTGTGCAAGACTGATAGAAATTGCCTATGGATGAATTGACCCTAAGATATTATTCCGAAGAAGCAAAAAACATATCGGACAAATACAACAATGTTTCGAGCGGTCTGCAGAAATATTTCTCCACAGTGTTTGTTGAAGGCATGAAGATACTTGACATTGGCTGTGGTTCCGGCCGTGATATGGCTATACTCACCCAATACGGTATAGACATATATGGGGTTGATGCTTCTCCAGAGATGGTCCAATATGCTCAGGAAAAATATCCCGAACTGCAAGCAAAAATTGATATAGGTGTGTTGCCAAATCTTGGCAAGCCTTTTGGCGGCGAATTTGATGGAGTCCTCTGCTCGGCGGTCCTCATGCACCTTCCGAAAGAAGAGTTGTTCGATGCGGCGTTTTCCATACGCAACCTGATGAAAGAGGGAGGCAGGCTTCTCGTTTCCATGCCGCACGATAGGCCGGATATCGATGAACATTGCCGGGACAGCAAGGGAAGGCTATTTAATTCTGTAAAGCCTGAATATCTCCAGCTTTTGTTTGAACGCCTCGGTTTTTCCATTATCGGGAAGTGGAAGACCGAGGATTCGACCCGACCAGGTTACTCCTGGTTCACCATTGCTTTCAATCTGAAATATTCGGGATCTATCCGCCCCATTGATCAGGTAGAAAGCGTACTTACCCGTGACAAAAAAACAGCTACCTACAAACTGGCTCTCATTCGTGCCTTCAGTGAGGTTGCGATCATTGAATATAAAACGGCTCGCTGGCTTGAAAATGGAATGGTTGGCATTCCTCTGTCGGTAATTGCAGAAAAATGGCTTTATTACTACTGGCCCATTTTCGAGTCAACGACGTTTATTCCGCAGATCAGAGGGGAAGAAGTTTCATGTAGTAAGCCGGTAGCGTTCCGAGCTTCTCTTACGGAACTGATAATCAAATATAAAAGGAAAGGCGGTTTAAACCAGTTCGTTCTCGATTTTCGATCCAAAAGAATAGACAAAGATACGATGAAACTTTTGAATGTGGTTCTTCATAAAATTGCATATACCATAGTCAGCGGACCCGTTACATATGCTGGAGGTTCTCTGGAGAGCGGCAGACTCTTCAAGTATGATCGCAACAACAGAGAGATCCTGCTGAATTCGGAGATCTGGATTGAACTTTCGCTTATGGGATATTGGATTAGAGACGCAGTCCTCTTGCGGTGGGCCGAACTTACTGCAGATCTGGCAAGAAAAGAAATGACGCCGAGTGATGTCATCGATCTGCTGCTGGTCACTCCCACTGGAGAAAGAGATGTTGTGGACGCACGGGTTCTCTACTCGTCGCTGTCACAGAAGGAATGCACGTGGACAGGGAGAAACATAAAATCGGATTTCGATGTTGATCACATAATCCCCTTTTCACTCTGGCACAACAATGATCTCTGGAACCTGGTCCCGGTACTGCCATCAGTAAACAATCAGAAAAGAGACAGGCTTCCCTCGCGTGACCTTCTGTCTGATCGTAAAGAATGCTTGATCCATTACTGGGAAGCACTCAGAGAGCGATACAGGCTAAGGTTCGACAGAGAGGCCTGCAGCATTATGGGATTTGTAAAAACGCCAGACAATTGGCACACTCTGCTCTTTAATATTATTGCCGAGGCGATAGAAATCACAGCCATTCAAAGGGGTTGTGAAAGATGGCCGCTATAAACTGTTGTCACTCGCTCAAGATACTATAATTAATAAAAGAAATTGTAAAAATTATAGAACATGCTATAATAATTCCAGCATCAGGAGCCATCCGAAAAGGATGCGGCAACCGAGCGAGGAGACGCTGCGGTGCCTGATCCCGTGAAAACGGGATGATGTGCGAAGCAAGGGCTTCGAAAGTTAAGCTCTCCGGCAATCGTATATCATATGAAACCGTCCCTGATGTGGACGGTTTTTTTGTCTCCTCGCCTGTTGCGATGCAAATACACCAGGAGGAGGAACACACCATGAACAACGTACCTGAACACATTATTCCATTAAAAGGAGGCCGCATTGCTGAATCAGAACTCCTAAATCACGTGGATTACAAAGAAATGATGATCTGCTCCGAGTGTTACGAACCGTATGGCTTCTGGATGTACCGCCCGGAGATCATCGACTGCCTGCCCGATGAATGGAAACCGCAGAAACGGTATTTCCAGAAGTGTCACAGTACATGTAGCCAACACAATCAAAAACCCCAGATGCCCGATGAGGACAGGGAACAGGCCAAATGGCCGAACTTCGACTTCAACGAACGGCTTACCCTCTGCTATGCGTGCGGCCAGGAGATACGCTTAAGCGGCTCACGATTTTCTTACTGGTTCTGCAGGACCTGCCTGGGGCGTGCTCTGTACTACAACTCCCAGCATGCGCCAATCATTATTCCTCAGGGCCGACACAGCTCCATGGCCGGTTTTGTTCTACCCGGAATGAACAGCCGCAACGAAGATAAAATCAAGGAGTTCGTACAGGACACAAACTGTCTCTTCAGAAGCATCGATCACCTTGAGGTGTGGAGACGGTTCGTCATGAAGACCAACTTCAATATCATGGGAATCTCCGGCGATGTGCGTCTGGATTACTACCTTGCCAGCGCTTACAGCGACCAATTGAAGTTTGAAGCGTGGGGTGAACTGTGCAATTTCATGACGAAGAAGTATAGAGAGGATGAAGGATATGGGGGGTCATGCAGCCAGGTGAATTTCCTGTCTGATACTCACTGTCGGGCTAATTCAACATAACTGCGACTGGCCTTTGATCCCATTTCGGCAGGGTGGGTTTTAAAGGCTGGTTGACAATGATTGCTTTCTGTCCGGACAGACTTTTTAAGCTGGGTGGTGTGCACCGTCTGACAGGCTTAACCGGCATATCCCTGGGGGACATCCTCAAAATCTCTCCACTTGAACCAATTCTTTAACCCCAGGAACTCTGCCCACCTGTTTGCCATGTGAACGTCGCCCTCGTGGCTGTTGATGTATTCTTTTTCGGTAAATGCTGCCAGTTCCTTGCCTTTGTTTATATAGGGAGTGTTGTTGTAAGGACGGATGAAGTTTGTTCCGAAGTGAAGCCCCAGCAACTGGAAGAATGCATAGTTCATTATGTTGGATGCATCCAGGATTGTCCTGGGAGTAATTTTGTTTCATGGAGTCTTTCAAGCCGGCAACCGACTCGTTCAACTGTTTTTCAATGGATTTCTTCTGGTAAGGTCTTAACTCGGGATAATCGTTATACAGCCATTTCTCTATCATTATATCGGGAGGATGGTTGGTGACCTGCCGGATAAGAAAGGAATTTGGGGTCAGGTCTTGTATTTCAACATTTATCATGATATGCTTTGCCTATGGCCCGTCCTCTACGGATTGAATATCCCGGAGCCCTGTATCACATCACCTCCCGGGGGAATGCAGGACAAAAGATATTCCGCTCTGATAAGGACCGTTCCGTATTCCTCCAACTCCTCGGTACAGTTATTGAACGGTTTCATTGGCTCTGTCATGCCTGGTGCTTTATGGACAACCATTACCACCTTGTTATTGAGACTCCGGAAGGAAATCTTTCGCGGGGCATGAGGCAACTCAATGGCATATACACGCAGAAATATAACGGGAAGTATCACAAAACAGGGCACATATTCCAAGGTAGATTCAAAGCTATTCTTGTAGATAAGGACAGTTACCTCCTTGAGCTCTGTCGGTATGTAGCATTGAACCCGGTACGGGCTCATATGATTGAGAAACCAGAGGACTTTCGGTGGAGCAGTTATCGATCAACTGCAGGTTTCGACAAAGCTCCACCCTTCCTTGTTGTGGACTGGCTCCTTGCTCAGTTCAGTTCGAACAGGAAAAGGGCAGAGTCGCTTTATAGAGAGTTCGTATTAAAAGGGATAACACAGGAAGCCCCTTGGAGGGAATTAAAAGGACAGATCTTCCTGGGAGATTCTCAATTCATCCAGAGGATTAAAACATCTCTGCCCCATGACCTCAGAGATATCCCCCGATCTCAACGATTTGCAGAAAGACCCTCTCTCTCCGATCTTGCCCCCAGGCTGACCGTTCCCGATAAGACAGCGAGAAACAAAACCATGTATGAAGCCCACGTGCGTTATGGGTATACCTTGAAGGAGATTGGAGATCAAGCAGGCGTTCATTACGCCACCGTGAGCAGGATAATAAAGAAGATGTGCGGGGCTGATGTGTGAACGCAAGACCTGACCCCAGAGGATGCACAAAAAATTATTGTCTGGCATAAGAAAGTGTAAAACAAAAAATTGGGCAAATAGCGTGCAACAGTCATATAAAAATGCTATTATATTAAACATTTTATTAGCTTAGGGAGGTTGTAATGAAAAGCTTGTCAATAAAGTATCCTGAGTCAGTGCTGGCAACGCTGAACTTGAGTACTGATGATTTCGAAAAAGAAGCAAAACTTGCTTTGGCGATAAAGCTTTTTGAGTTGGGCCGCCTGACCTCTGGCCAGGCGGCGCAACTTGCTGAAGTTTCTCGTTTCTCGTTTTTGTTGAGTTGTGGTCGCTATGGCGCTCCTTCAGTTCAATGGGATGACGAAGAACTGAAGGCTGAGTTTGAGGATTTACCATGAATGAATCCACGGTGAAAGGCCGTATAGTTTCCAATACAGGTCCTATCATAGCCTTAATGATCATCAGTAAACTGGGTATCCTTAGAGAGCTTTTCGATGAAGTTGTCATTCCCCACGAAGTCCATCAGGAATTGCTTCAAGGAAAGTCAGTTGAGAACTTTATGAACCTGATGCGAATTACCATATATGAACAAGAGAAATGGATAAAAATCCAAGATCTCCAGACCTCACTGAATCCTGCTTTAAAAGGTATGCTGGATATAGGCGAAGCTTCCGTCATCCAGCTTGCTTCAGATATAAAGCCCGATTTTGTCCTGATTGATGAGCGTAAAGCGCGAAAAATAGCAAGATCGATGTATGGATTGAAGGTTGTCGGTACAGCCCGGATTCTGGTAGAAGCGAAAAAAAGAGGACTGATTCAGACAGTGAAGGATTTATTGGATGAAATGCGTGCCGGAGGATATTGGATAGGCGATACCATAGTTCAACAAATACTAAAAGAGGCCGGTGAATGAGTGTAGGAATTTCATCAGAATAGAGCATTTCAACAAATGGTGAACCCGCAATAAAGTGAGCTGAATGATGAGCTGACAGAAGTTTGAGGAAAGTTAAGGAATTAGCCAGTTCCGATCTTGTATTAAATCTCCAGAAATGGTAAACTAATCTTAGCATCAGGAGCCATCCGAAAAGGATGCGGCAACCGAGCGAGGAGACGCTGCGGTGCCTGATCCCGTACAAGCGGGGTGATGTGCGAAGCAAGGGCTTCGAAAATGTAAGCTCTCCGGCAATCGTATGTCATATGAACCGTCCCTGATGTGGACGGTTTTTTTGTCTCCTCGCCTGGTGTGATGCAAATACAACAAGAGGAGGAACACAGTATGAACAACGTACCCGAACACATTATTCCGGTAAAAGAAGGACGAATCACTGAATCAGAACTCCTTCAGTTCGTGGACTACAAGGACATGATGATCTGCTCCGAGTGTTACGAACCCTATGGATTCTGGGCGTACCGCCCTGAGATCATCGACTACCTGCCCGATGAATGGAAACCGGTAAAACGGTATTTCCAGAAGTGTGACAGCACATGCAGCCAGCATAATCAAAAACCACAGATGCCCGATGAGGACAGGGAACAGACCCTATGGCCGGGCTTTGATTTTAACGAAAGGCTCACCCTCTGCCACGCATGCGGCCAGGAGATACGACTGAGTGGCTCACGGTTCTCCTACTGGTTCTGCAGGACCTGTCTGGGACGGGCTCTGTACTTCAACTCCCAGCATGCACCGGTCATCATTCCCCAGGGCCGTCACAGCTCCGTTGCTGGCTTTGTCCTGCCGGGAATGGACAGACGCAATGAAGAGAAGATCAGAGAGTTCGTACTGGACACGAACCGCCTCTTCAGAAGTATCACCCACCTGGATGTTTGGAGACGGTTCGTCATGAAGACCAACTTCAGGATCATGGGGATTTCCGGTGATGTGCGTCTGGATTACTACCTTGCCAGCGCTTACAGTGACCAGTTGAAATTTGAAGCATGGGGAGAACTGTGCAATTTCATGATGAAGAAGCATAAAGAAGATGAAGGATATGAGGATCCACACATAACCGTATCGGAAGAAAGGAGGGAAGTATGATCGGTGCTATTGCAGGAGATATTATCGGATCAGTATATGAACACGACAACATAACCAGAACAGACTTTCCACTCTTTAATTCCCGCTGTCGATTCACCGATGATACGGTGCTGACTGTTGCAGTAGCAGATTGCCTGCTCCATGGAAAAAGCTATGCCGAAACTTACCGTGAATACTTTCACCGCTATCCCTTTTCAGGATACGGAGGAAGCTTCATACGTTGGGCAGATTTACCGAGAAGAGGGCCCTACTATAGTTTTGGGAACGGATCTGCCATGCGGGTAGGCCCTGTTGGATGGGCATTCAATAACCTGGAAGAGGTACTCGCTGAGGCAAAACGAAGTGCCGAAGTAACGCACAATCACCCTGAGGGGATCAAGGGTGCCCGGGCAGTTGCTGCTGCCATATTTCT
>Ga0209201_1002752_pt1 | contig 16534 bp, 12 predicted proteins | sample AD_UKC055_MetaG_FD_184411 | JGI IMG/M metagenome (GOLD analysis project Ga0209201, IMG submission 184411) | Active sludge microbial communities of municipal wastewater-treating anaerobic digesters from USA - AD_UKC055_MetaG (SPAdes) (version 2) | ecosystem: Engineered > Bioreactor > Anaerobic >...
TAGCGCGGTTGAGAAACAAGGCATAAAAGCATTCCCTCAGGTCAAGAGGTATGGCCCATATCTTTCGCAGGAGCTTTTCGGCATCGGCGGAGCCATTGATGCATATTCTCTGAGAAGGCTTGACAGGGGGAGAGTAAATGATTTCAATTTCTGAAACATTGAGGCGGGGTTCTTCCTTCTGTGACCATAGATTTTTCTCCATACAGGGAGAAATGAATTCCTGTTTATTCATAATAGCGTTTTGTTTTAGTTCCGGGGCATAACAAAAAATTGTTTTGGCATACACTCTTAGGTGTGAATTGACCAACCTGCTTTTCTTTCAGCTTCCAGGCTGACGGAAAAGGTTGGCCCACTTCCGCTTCCGAAACCATCGTGGAGGCCATGAAATATGAATCCACCATTCAGGACGAACAGTCCATCCCTGGTGATTTCAAAGTAAAGGGAAAGAGGAGCAAAATCGCTGTAGATTTTTACCTGACAGCCATTCTGGGAGTGTCGTTCAAGCCTGGCGAAAGTCTTTTCATAGCTTTCAGTCAAACCATGTTCATTGGCAAAGGCTATAATCTCATCAAGCCTGCCGTTGGAAAAGTCAGTAATCATATCATTAATATTTATTGGTTTCATTTTAAGTTTGTGTTTTGAGAGTAACCTGGATGCTGTCCAATGTAGTTTTGTGTATAATCTGATATCTAGGTAATTTTTCCCTTTACCGGTTTTTAAGCTATATTTGAGAGGCAATTTTAACTGACCAAATGACTTTAGAGCAATATATTGACAGCATTGGCAAGCGTTATAAACTTGGCAATGCCACAGAACATTCATTCCGCGGAGATTTACAACAACTGATTGAAAGCCTTGTCCCTGATATCAAAGCCACCAATGAGCCTAAGAGACAACAATGCGGAGCTCCGGATTACATCATTACCAGAAAGGGAATACCACTTGGCTATATCGAGGCGAAGGACATCGGAGCTGATTTGGGAAGCAAGAATTACAAGGAGCAGTTTGATCGGTACAAGCAGTCTTTGGAGAATTTAATCATCACCGATTATTTGGTATTTCAGTTCTTCAGGGAGGGGACACTGGTTACGTCCATTTCCATTGGTCAGGTACAGGGAAACAAGATTATTGGCAAACCAGAAAAATTTGCTGAGTTTACCCTGCTCATCAAAGAGTTCTGCACCTATACCGGCCAAACCATCAAATCCTCTTCAAAGCTGAGTAAGATGATGGCTGCCAAAGCAAGGCTTTTGGCTAATGTCATTGAACGGGCGCTACTCCCTAAAGAAGGAGCATACCAGGCTAATGAAACGGAGAATATCACCCTCCATGATCAATTCAACTCCTTCAAACAAGTGTTGCTGCATGATATCAAGGAAAAGGAGTTTGCCGACATCTATTCCCAGACCATAGCCTATGGAATGTTTGCCGCCCGGCTGCATGATCCAAGTTTAGTTGATTTCTCAAGACAGGAAGCAGCGGAACTCATACCAAAATCCAATCCCTTCCTGAGAAAGCTGTTTCAATACATCGCAGGGTATGACCTTGATGATCGCATCAAGTGGATTGTTGATGATCTTGCCGATATTTTCAGGGCTACCAATGTTGCAGAACTGCTGAAGGATTTTGGCAAGTCTACACAGCAGAATGATCCCCTTGTCCATTTCTATGAAACCTTCCTTTCCGAATATGACCCTAAACTGCGTAAAAGTCGAGGGGTATGGTACACCCCGGAACCTGTAGTTAACTTCATTGTAAGGGCTGTGGATGATATCCTTAAGACTGAATTTGGTCTACCGATGGGACTGGCAGATACCTCAAAAACCACGGTGACGGTGAATGTCCAAGGTCAGAAAGTAAAGAAGGAGGTTCACAAAGTCCAGATTCTTGATCCTGCAACAGGTACAGGAACATTCCTGGCTGAAGTGGTAAAGCAGGTCTATAAGCAGTTTGAAGGGCAGCAGGGCCTTTGGAACAACTATGTGGAGGAACACCTTATTCCCCGGCTGAATGGTTTTGAAATCCTTATGGCATCCTACACAATTGCCCATTTAAAGTTGGATATGCTGCTCAGGGAAACAGGCTACCAGCCCACAAAGGACCAGCGTTTCAAAATATACCTGACAAACAGCCTGGAAGAATATCATCCTGATACAGGTACCCTATTTGCAAACTGGCTCAGTGCTGAAGCTAATGAAGCTAACCATATAAAAAGGGATACACCTGTGATGGTGGTTGTGGGAAATCCGCCTTATGCTGTGAGCAGTACCAATAAGGGAGCATGGATTCAGAATCTTATTGCGGATTACAAAAAGGATTTAAATGAGAAGAAATTAAATCTTGATGATGATTACATAAAATTCATCCGTTACGGTCAGCATTACATTGACAAAAATGGATGTGGAATTTTAGCTTACATTTCAAACAATAGTTTTATTGACGGAATCACCCATAGACAAATGCGAAGGCGATTATTAGAAAGTTTTGATAAGATATATGTTGTTGATTTACATGGTAATGCAAAAATACAAGAAATATGTTCTGATGGTTCAGTAGACCAAAATGTGTTTGATATAATGCAGGGTGTATCAATAAACATTTTTATAAAAACATTACTGAAAAAGAAAACTGAATTAGGTCAAGTATTCCATCATAGTTTGCAGGGTAAAAGAGAATTCAAATATGACCAACTAAACACAAGTGGGATTGAATCTATCAATTGGGAGAAATTGAAGTGTACTGATCCTGGATATTTTTTCGTTCAAAAGGACTTTAAGGAAATTGAAAAATATGAAACTTTCTTTCGCCTTCACGACTTGTTCTTAATCAGTGGGCCAGGATGCAAAACTGAAAGAGATGGATTAAATATAAAATTTACGAAAGAAGAATTAAGAACTGTTCTTTTAGATTTCATAAATTTAAGTGAAGAAGAAATTAGGTCAAAATACAATTTACATAAAGACAGTAGAGATTGGAAAGTAAAGTGGGCAAAAAATGATGTTATTGCAAATTTCAGCAACACGATAATACAATCTTACTTATATCGTCCATTTGATGTTCGATACATCTATTATTCAGGCATTTCAAAAGGTTTTGTAGGAACACCTGGCTATAAAAGATTTTATAATATGCTTAACGATAATATTGGAATTATTTTTCCAAGAATTTGCAAAGGGAATAACGGATTTCAACATGGATTTATTTCAAGGAACATTATTGATGTTGCAGCAGGTGATGCTTTTTCAGGTGCAGGTACATTTTTCGCACCACTTTACCGATATCCTGATAAGTCCGAATCTTTAATTGTTGAACAAAACATTGAAAGACAACATAACCTGAATGTTGAACTGATTAATCAGGTTGCAGGAAGAATTGGTTTAACATTCAACATTGATGATTTAAGTTATGGCTTGGAGGATATTACATCAAAATTGACTTTTACTCCAATTGATATCCTGGATTACATTTATGCCATTCTTTATTCCCCCACATACCGGGAGAAATACAAAGAATTCCTGAAGATTGATTTTCCAAGGGTGCCTTATCCCAAGGACCAGGGAACTTTCTTTCAATTGGTAAAGCTGGGCGGTGAACTGCGACAGATTCACTTGATGGAGAGTCCAATTTTGGATAAGCTTATTACCAAATATCCGGTTTCTGGCAGTAATGAGGTGAGTATAGTCAGGTTTGAAACCTATGATTACGAAGCCACCTTGCCGAATGAAAAAGGAGAGTTTGATTACCCCGACTATCTTGGGGCTGTTTACATCAATGATACGCAATACTTTGCCGATGTGCCGAATTCAGCCTGGGAATTCTACATTGGAGGTTACCAGCCTGCCCAGAAATGGCTGAAGGACCGGAAAGGTAGAACACTGGTATTTGAGGATATTTTGCATTACCAGAAGATAATTGTTGCTCTTGCTGAGACTAAAAGACTCATGCAAGAAATTGACCATATAAATATTGAATAATGACACCTTAACAATCTCCCCGCTCCTGATGTCCTAGCCACTGAAATCATTGAGAACCTTGAAGCAGGAATTGAGAGCTTCAGGGAGATCATGGAAGCCATCAACGGCAAGTGATGGAGAAAAAAGGACAGGCATCTGTGTTCTTTGAATTATGACCCTGCAGGGGGTCAATATCACCGGAACAGGGGGTCAGTTTGATCGGAATATCCAATTTACATGTAGTTTTGATAAAAAATTATGGAAGTAGCTTACATTAAGCATATATATTTCATTTTCTATAACATGATGAATGATTTGTAAGCATAGCAAATGCATATTATCAAGGTGTTAGCCACTTTGATTACTATTCATAATATGAAAAATCATTATAAATTTATACTCAATAATTCATCGTATTAATTGTAATGAAAAATACAAAATACAATAACAAGCAAATAGAAGATTGGGCGACAATAGAAGTCAAACATTGTTTGTCAATGACAGATACCCTTAGTCAATACATTAAAGAGAATGATAAAACTCCTTCATGGGATGGTGATGTTTTAATCTATAAAGGCAACAATACTGATAAAAAGGATATCATTGGTAAAGTTACGATTCAGGTTAAAGGAAAAATGGCTGATAATATTAATAGAAATGAATGCTCTTTCTCTGTTGATATGGCTGACTTGGTTAATTATAAAAACGATGGAGGTACTATTTATTTTGTTGTGATGATAAACAAAAATAATCCAAGCAAAAGGAGAGTATTTTATGATACATTAACGCCTTTAAAAATTGACAATTACATAAAAGGACGTATAAATCAGAATTCGCGGGTCATAAAGCTAAAAAGACTTCCTGGGGATAAATATGCAATTCAAACTATTTTTTATAATTTTTATCAGGACAGTAAAAGACAACATAGCTTTAGTAGTATATCTCCAATTAAATTGGGGACATTGTCATCGAGTGTTGACATTGTGAAAATCACATCAAGTCTAACTATTTTTTCACCCGATAAAAAGCTTCCATCCCCGATACAGGCATTCTTAAACAATGAGGTGTATTGGTACGCAAAGATTGCAAATAGTCCTATTCTTCACCCTGTTGAATTTTGTTCTATTATGTCCGTAGTTTCCAAAGATAGATTTCCTCCAATTCTTGTTGCTGGGGACAGATACGAAAACTATGTATCTGAACATATAACGAAAGATAAAATAACCATCATGTTTGGAGAAAGTACAACATTGGTTTTTACAAAAAATAGAAAGGGAGCAATAATGGATTATAAACCTTCTGGTTTATTAAGAAGTAGAATAAAGGATCTTAATTTTATAATAAGCATAGTAGAAACTGGAGTGATTGATTTTGGTGAAAACAAAAAGGTGAATTTGGGACAGATGGTTGCTGATACACCATTTGATATCGTTTCTGCTAATAAAGAATTAGAATCATATAAACGTATTGAGCAATTTTGGAGATCATTGCATGTTGTGGCGGATTTTGACATTGGGAATATTGATTCGAACTCAAGTATAGAGGAGTTGTATCTATTAATGAATTCAATTAACGGAAAGCATCCCATTCACGTTAATGTCGATGGAGAACATAGAGGTTATTTGTTTCGCAAAAGCATCTCAAACTTTAAAATTTTATTCCTTTTAGATGCTGCAGACAAAGAAAAGTCTTTATACAAAATATACAATTTTTTTGATTATAAAGGGATTATAAAAATTAAGAGAGGAGACACAGAGCATATCTCATCCCTGTATTCAGTATTATCTCCAGATGATTATATGGAATTGTCTAATATTGATCTTTCGAAAATGCTTCAATCATATAAAGACTTGATTAATTTGGATAATAATATATTTGAACCTGCGAATTATGATGTACTAAATCTATTATTGGCTTATGACCAGCACAATGATCATCCTATTGAAATACTTAATACTGCTAAGGAGATAGCGTGCTGGCTTTTAAATGAAAGTAAAGATAAATTACCTACAGAAATTAAAATCATAAATTACTTGCAAACAATAAAGCGAGAAAGAGAACTCACATCAGAAGAAAATAGAAAGCTATATGAGATAGCTGAAAACGAGAATAGTAGTTTAATGTTCAAGTTGGGAGCAAATTTATTACTTGAAAACTATATAGTAGTAAGAATACAATTTGAACAGCTTTGCGAGCAAGACAAAGAATTTTTTCGATCTTTTCCAATTTATAAGTTTTGGAAATAACCGTCTTTCATAATGCAAATATTTTAATGGATCAACACTTATTTTTTTGCTTTTACGCCCATAGGTAATTAGCGACTTCGCGCAAGTTTTTTGCAAAGAATACTACTTGCAGGAACAGACCTTGCAGCTTGTCAGTGATTTAGCTATAGCTTTACCGGAAAATTAGGAGAAGAAACCGTCATTAAAGGGCTTTGAGTTACTCGCTTAGGTTGCTGTCTTATGAAAATGTAATGGGTTTGGCGAATCGCCCATTTGTTCACATTAACTGTTTCATTTTATATATGATTAATGAATGGATATTCCAGACAAACTGACCCCTCATTCCGGTGAACGACATCATTGGTTGATAATTTCCGGATTTGTGACAATTAACTCTGGAAGACCTTAATTCACCCATCTCAATCTCTCATGGACTTCCACCCCAAACTCCGTCAGGACAAACTCCCTTTTCTCCCAATCAAATATGCCGACTCCATTCTTGGATCATCGTATGATAGCCCTCCAAACGATTCTGCGTCTCAGCCTTACCTCGATGAGCAATCTGCGTGATTGTTGGGCTTTCATTGTTGCAGGTTTACCTGATGCAATGTAGCACATTTCCACAGAGAAACGGGGAGATAAGTATTTAAGTTAGGATGATAATGCTTGCGTTGCTACTTAGGTGCGTATTCCGGCGAAGCCGGACACCCGTTCCGTTTTTTAACGGACACTTTTCTCAAAAAAAAATCATTGTAAATCTAAAACATTTTCTTCCTTATTTTCCAATATTTTTCTCATTGATGGCCCATCTAAATCTATCCGGAAAGAACCATTGATCCACCGGTCCAAAATGGCGTCAGCAATGGTTGGCTCAGCAAAACAATCATACCACGATTTTACAGGCAACTGGGAGGTGACAATGGTGGATCCTTTCCCATGTCTGTCATCTGCAACATCCAGTAATATTGTGCATTGCTTATGATCGATTTTTCTAAGGCCAAAGTCATCAATGATCAACAGATGGTTCTTTGTGATCATGTCCAGGACTTTAAAATATGTGCCGTCTGCTTTTGCAAACATTAACTGGTCCAGGAGTTTGTTGGCCGTAACATATAGTACCCTGAGCTGGTTGACACAAGCCTGGTGGCCAAAGGCACATGCAAGGAATGATTTCCCCAGACCCGTCGAACCGGTGATCAGCAAGTCCCTTGATTTTTTAATCCAGTCGCAACTTTGTAACCGCAGCACCTGGTTTTTATCCAGCCCGCGTGGATGGTTGAAGTCAATCTGTTCAAAACTTGCCTGTTGTCTGAGCCTTGCCTGCTTTAGAAGTCGGCTGAGTTTCTTATTGTACTTGTCGTCAAACTCTGCATCAACCATATGGCCAATGAGTTCGTCAAGGGTATACTTCTCCTGACGTGCACTCTGTGTAATGTCCCGGTATACACGTTCAAAGCCGTGCAACCGCAATAACGATAGCTTTTCAAATGTGGCTGTAATGTTCATAGTTTCTCTTTTTAATTGTATTTTTCTTTACCTCGGATGTTCTCATGATAAGGCAGTTTAAACAGGGTAAGATCTTCTTCTCCAGGAAGATTAAAGGCTTTTGTGGTAAGGGTGTTTTTGATAAATCGATAAGTGACGCAGTTTACCTGTAATGCTTTCTGGCAGGCTTTTATGATGTGCTCAGGTTCATGTTTCTTTTCCAGACTTAGAAGTCCTATGCAGCTTTTGTATGCCTGCTCCGGATGTGGTCTGTTATCCAGGATCGAAGCAATAACCTGCTCTACTTCAGGAGCTATTTTCCTGCCCCAGTTGATAAACCTCTCCGGGGTCCATTCTGACACATACCGGTGGCTCGGTGGACGATGCTCAGGCTTTGTAGTGTATCCGTAAGGGCACCGGTCACGTTGGTGGATGGCAACTCTAAGATGATTAAAGTATATTTCAACACACCGGTTGGTATAAGTCACTTTTACCTTCTTTCCCGTTAACTCATACGGTACGCTATAATAATGCTTGTCTTCCTTCAGATAGATATGGTGGTTAAACTGCACAGTATTCTCACAGAACGTTTTCATTTCGTAGGATTGAAGGGGCAATGGCCTGAGGTATTGTTTTTCAATCTCTTCAAATAACTGTCGCCTTGAGTAATCTCTGCCCTGGAAGTTCTTTTTGTTATATGCTTCAAGCTTTTCCCATAGGGCCTGGTTGAGTTCTTCGAGTGAGAAAAACACCTGGTTGCGCAAGCGGGCAAAGATCTGGGTGTACGCAGTACGTACAAAATTCTCAGCTAATGATTTATCCTGCGGGTGTAACGCCCTGGCCGGAATGATGACCGTACCATAATGTTCGGCAAAATCGGCATACGTCTCGTTGATAACCGGCTCATAATTGTCTGCCTTTGTTACTGCTGATCTCAAACAATCCGGAACGATGGCCGCTGTGACCCCCCCATAAAAACGGAGCGTGGATTGGTTTACCGCAATCCAGTCAGCTTTCATTTGAGAGGGCACGGCCTCGATATAAGAAAGCTGACTGGAGCCCAGTACGGATACGAAGACCTCACAGGGGATTATCTCTCCCGTTTCCGGATTAGTATAGGATAGCTTCTCTCCTGTGAAGTCAACATACATCTTGTCTCCAGCTTTATGATCGACATGCATGCTTACCTTCCTGGCCTTACGCCAGAGGTAGTAATGATGGCAGAACTGGCTGTATCCATAACCATCCAAATGCGTCTGACAATACTCTTCCCATAAGAGTTGAAGCGTCACGCCGGTCCGCTTTAACTCCTTTTCATATTGAGGGAAAAACTGCAAGAGTTCTTTGTAACGAATGTTTTCTGATTCCTTTTTCAGGTTCAGTATAGTCAGCAGTTCTGTATCGGACATTGCTTCCAGCGAGGCTAGGGTAATCCCGCTTGCCTTAAAGCCAGAAACATATTGGCTTGCAGCTGTCTTGCCTATGCCAACGATCTTGGCCCCCTGTCGGGCGCTGATTCCTTTCTCGATGTATAAACGAAGAAGTTCGCGTACTTTTCTCATATTAATCCTCTTATTGGCCATCTCATTTTGGTTAAAAATTCAATGGCGCAAATGTCATGAGAAAAGTGTCCGCTTTCGTCCGGAATGCCTGTCCGCTTTGCTCCGGAACGGGTGTCCGTTTTGCCCCGGAACAGGTGTCCGCTTTACTCCGGATTGGGTGTCCGCATTAAACCGGAATACCTGTCCGTTTTAGTCCGGAATTTGCACTTAGGGGAATACGGGAAAGTTTCTCCTTACAACCGATAGAATCATTACTGGTAAATGGTACTCATATATTAGGCCGGATAAAATATGGGCAACAACTTTTTTGCCTCCAAACGCATTAATATAGCTTTAATTTTCAGGCTTAAAATGTTCATATACAACCCATAGCAGATAGCTTCACATATTGATTAATAGGCCTAAATTTGCATTGTTGGCCTCTATGTGACACTTTCCCTCTTGAGCTGATACGACACTGACAACCGCTAAAGATGCCTTAAAATTGATCTGGTGAGCCGTAGAAGGATGATGGGATTTTTGACTCTTAATTATGAGCAGATTATTTAATAGGGTTGCACCTCCTGAAATTGGAAAGGTAAAGACATCATCAAAACTTAAAGGAATATTACTGCCTTTTCTGAAAATATATTTACATATTTGAATTGGATATTTCGGATAAGATAACAGAATACATTAATCCTAAAAATCTAATATAATAAATTGCAAAAGTGGTGTAGAATGTTTATTTTCAAGCTGTTGAAACAAAAAAAGAAACAAAACTAGCACCACTTCCAGGATGAAAAATACGGATAATATTTTAAAAGGACAAACAAAAGTTGTAAAACACACATTTTCAGGAAGTAACATTACCAGATTCTCCGGATTGAATACCATTTCAGGGTACATGAACAAGCAAGGCATCATACGACTCATTTCTTCTCATTTCCCTACTCGCAGGCACAATGCAACAAAGTTTGGAGCTAACCAGATTTTGCTGGCTATTGTTTTTGCGTCCCTCAGTGGGATCAATCGGATATGCCATATGGCCAATTTTACCGGTGATGGCTTGGTCAGGGTTTTACTGAACCTGAAAAAGGCCATTAATGAAAACACTATATCCGTTACGCTCAAGAAACTTGGCCAAAGCGGAGCCAGAACGCTTCAGACCCTTCTCCTGGACAATAATTCCAGATGGCTTGATCAGACCGGGCTTGGATCCATTACCCTGGATGCTGACTCGACGGTCAAGCCTGTTTTTGGCAGCCAGCAGGGTGCTGCCAAAGGGTATAATCCCACCAAGAAGAATGGGATGAGTTACCATCCGCTGCTTGTTTTTGTCAGTGAAATGAAACTTCTGTACCATTCCTGGTTCAGGACGGGGTCTGCCTATACCTCCAACGGCATTGTCGATTTTCTTCATGAAGTTCGTTCTAGTCTGCCCGGTAGGATAAAAAGCGTATTCTTCAGGGCTGACAGTGGTTTCTTTGCAGGTGAACTGCTTGACATCCTTGAATCCTGGGGCTGGAACTATCTGATCAAGGTGAAACTTAAAAATCTGGACTCGCTTCTTTATCATCAGAACTGGGAACCAGTAAAAGGCAAAGATGATGAATGGGTATGCCACTTTACTTATAAGGCCAAAGGATGGAGCAAACCAAGAACCTTGAAGGCCATCCGCACGGTCACAAAAGAGGTTGAGTTGTCCTATCTGGGGCAAAGCCACAAAGTCCAGGAGTATGAACATGCCTGCTATATATCAAGTCTTGAATATGATGCACACCATTTGCATAAAATCTACAAACAAAGATCAACCAGTGAGACCTGGATTGAACAGGTTAAAAACCACACGATGGCCGGGAGTACGCTGACGGATAATTTCTGGGCCAACGATATATTGTGGCAACTCAGCGTTTTTGCCTACAATCTTTCGGTAATGGTTCGCACCGGTAAAAAGAAGTTTCTCAAGCAGGAACATAGGACATTTGCGAACTGGTTTATTCTGGTACCGGCACGAATAACCAGAAGTGCAAAACAGATAGAATTGAAGATGTATGAGCACCATTTTTACAAAGAGGACTGGGAGGAGCTTGACCGGATGGTCAAAGCCGCCTGAGAAAAGGTCAAGAACAGAAAAGTTGAAATTTACCCCTTAAAATGATGGGAAAGGTATGCGAAAATGTGAAATGAATTTGAATACAATATGTTAAACTGATCGAAAAGGGAGCGCTCGGCTGTTAATTCCTGGTGCCCATCGAAAGAAAATGATCGAAAATGGGACTCAGAGAAACTGCATTACCGTCGGCCTTCTTCCGAAAAGTTCAATTTAGATTTTTAAGTTAATAAATATATCTTGCAGAAAGTCTTACTCTAACTGGTCCTTCCCCTGTTCCAATGCGATATAATGGGACTATGACATCTTTTAATAATATAATGTATTTACCATCTTTGTCTTTTTCAACAGTAACAATTTGATTGTTTTCAGCATGGCCAGCATGAGATCCAATATTAAAACCGACATATGCTTTACCTTTGTGACATTCTGTATAAGCTGTTCCTGTTAAACCACGACAATCATCATAGTCAAAACATTTAAATGATACTCTATTCTGGGTGTTTGACGGATCTGGATATGTGGCAACAGTTAGAAATAAAGAAGTATTTACGAAACTCCCTATGTCCCCAATTACTTTCTTTTCAGGATCGTTAATTTCTAAACGGAATGCCCTCTTAAACAGGATTTTTGTTTGAGGGTCAACATATAGTTCTTGCGTTATTTCAATATCTTTTAATCCCACATCATTAATCTGCCTTAAGTCCCCATCAATACCAATATACATTTCAGGAGATGAACTATCTGGTTCATCATTAGATTTTCCACAGCTTGCAAGTAAATACACAAGGAAAATTGAGCTGATAAAATAAATTATTGTTTTCATATGTCGAAGTGGTTAATATTTTGTCTTATTTATGGTATGTCATGAATATCCAAATATATAAAAATATATTGAAAAACAATCTAGGAGATGAACTTATGGTCTAAGCGAGCATTAAAGGAGTACTTTCAAGTGCCTACTTCTGAATAGTTTTGTAAAATTTTTTATTAAATTTGAAGGCATACTTAACACCCAACCGATGAAAAAGCTTTACTCCTTCATCTTGCTTTCGACAATATTTGTTAGTCTGGCAGCACAGGACATCAACATTTCCTTTCAGCCAGCAGTAAGTGGGACGAATATTGACAGCATCTGGGTCACTAACCAGAGAACCAATGAAAAGATAAAACTCCTTGGCAATGAATCTCTCACCCTAACCAAAGTTACTAGTGTGGAAGACTTACTTTTATCTTCAACTGAAGGGTGCTTATTCCCAAATCCCTGTAACGGGCGTGCGGAGGTGAGTTTTGCCACATCGCTGAGCCAGGAGGTTAAAGTTAGCGTGTATAATATCTCAGGGCAGTTGTTAAGCACAAAGAGTCAGTTTCTGATGCCTGACCAACACAGGTTTACTTTATCATTCCCTGGAATTGGTATTTACAATGTTTCTGTTCTAAAAGGTGATGGTTCAATAAATTACAAGGTAGTGTGTCTAAAACCAGAAGAGTCAAAATGTATAATAAAATACACAGGAACAGAGCATAGAAACCAAACAAAGAGTGTTGTGGTGGGGAAAGCATTGAATTATGTCCAGGGTGACATTCTTAACTGTTCTGCATATTCTGGGAAAAATAACACCATCATTTCTGATTCTCCGACAGCTTCTAAGTCTTATTCTGTTGAATTTTATGAATGCAAAGATGCAGACAATAATTTTTATCCTATTGTAAAAATTGGTCAGCAATGGTGGATGGCTGAGAATCTGAAGACGACCAAATATAAGGATGGAACTTCTATTCTCAACATAACTAGTGAATCTGGTTGGTATGGTTTGCGCACAAGTGCCGCATATTGCTGGCTTTATGATAATATAAAGTATAAATCAACCCATGGTGCATTATATAACTGGAATGCTGTAAACACAGGCAAGCTTTGTCCTGCAGGATGGCATGTTCCGTCATATTATGAATGGAACACCTTAACAAATTACCTTATCAACAATGGATATGGTTATGGGGATAGTGGGTGGGATAATGATATAGCAAAAGCTCTGGCAGCAAAAACAAACTGGGGATATTCTGACTCCCCAGGAGCACCGGGCAATGACCCTGCCAGCAATAACAGCAGTGGTTTTTCGGGGCTTCCATGCGGGCACCGTGACTACAAAGGTGAATTCTACAGCAATGGAAAAAACGGTTATTGGTGGTCCTCTACGGAGTACCACCCAGATGAGGCTTGGTCCCAAGCTCTGAGATATAATACCCGCAGCTTTCGCCAAGAATCCGAAAACAAGAGGTACGGGTCAAGTGTTCGTTGCTTAAGGGATTCTAATTGACTATTTGCTTATTTCTCTTGATGCAAGGGGTGTAAAAGTGAGGTTTTGGTCTTCCATTATCACCTGCATGATTTCACCTATAGGAGTTGCATTCACCCCTTTATCTTGAAATTGCGGATATAATACCCTTTCCCCTGAATGATGAACACCTCCTTCAGTTCCAGTGTCATCTTTACGAAATCCACCATGTAAAACTGACCTTCAACAATTTCAGGAGGAACATCAACTATAGCCAGCACTCGGAACGGGCAATGCAGCCTTTTCACCTTGCCGTTCTTATCCACTACCAGAATGCTGGTGGGGCTGACTATTTTAAAGAGTTCAAGTATGTATTGACGGTTTTGTTCTTTCATAATTCTGATTATTAAAATGAGTTGGGGCAGGAATCAGGTGTAAGCCATCCTCCTGCCCACTTTTCAACTCAAAAACCAGCTCATTTGGCTGTCGTGTTCTAAGGCCTGTACAAGGCTCTCAGTAAAAGAGAAGGCATTTATACTGCGGTCAAGGAATGTATCAATGTAGGAGCTCTTATTGGCTCCTGTGAACAGTCCATACAGGTTCCAGAGGTTGATGTCACCATTTTGATCCCTGCAGAAACTCTTGTCCATGTAATAATCCCTGGCAATCGCGTTGAACTGCCCATCGTTGAAATTCAGGGGTGTTATCGCTTTCTTCTGGGCAGGCGGAAGGTATTGATAAAGCCTTGCCCTCCCGATTAACTGGGCAAACTGGTGCTCTGTCAGACGGTAGTTGCCAAAGGCTCTCATTGTCTCCAGGTGCATTCTCAGGTTGTAGCCACCCAACAGCTCAAATACCTTTTTTATCAGGTCTTGAAGGCTGCTCACACGGATTTCAAGGGCTATTCCGTCGGTACTGACAAGGAGATTGGTGCAAACCAGATTTTTGAAGCCAACAAAGACCTTAAATTTCTCGATGCTCTTCTTGCTGAACAAGGATTCATGATTCAATGCTCTCACCCCTCCGATGGTAAGGTTTAGCTGATTGCCGTTCACTTCTTCGGTAATTGAAGGCACTTCAATGGCAAACATCATCCTCTCCCAGTACATCGTTTTCTCCCAATCCTCCAGCTCGCTTACCTTTTTATTCAGGGCGCTGGGTATTCGACCATTGATCTTGTGGCTTACCCTGATATCCGGCGCAAGAATAGATTCCCCTCCAAAGGTCCGTTCTACACAATGATGGACAGCATCGACAAATTCGTAATGTGAGACGGTTTTCTCATTATCGCGGAACACAGGGATGATGCAATCGTTCTTCAGATGGGAAAGTGAGACGCTTTCCGTGTTGGCTTCAATGAAAGCTTTTTGTTTCTCCACCCTGGGCTGTAGTGGCGTGGATTCAATCACCTCCGCTTCCAGCACTGTCTCCTGTTCTCTTATATCGGGTACCCTGGCTGGTTGGCTAACCGTTCTTAGTGTCATTTCCATTGGGGCTGAAATTTTGCGTGGTTACAATTCTGCTGTTTACAATCTCCTGCTTCCGTTTGTTAAACTCAGGAATGAGAAGCTTGCTTGTTTCAGGATATGTCCTGTATAACGCTGTGAGAGCTTCCACGGTGACGGTGTTTCGTACCATATCCCTGAGTTCTTCCACGGAAGTTGCTGCGGGTGTAGGCGCGGCTCCTGACTCACACCATGCTTTGATGGTTTTGCCGGTGTCCGGGGTAATGATGAAAGAGGGCTTGTCCATGAAGAGCTGCGTGCGGTCTTTGGTGGAAGTGGCCATGTGTTTCAAATCAAGCTCCAGGACAATGGTGAACTCATAATCCAGACCTTCACGGGTAACCCCCTTTAGCCCGATTTTCTCAGGCACCATCTTCCCGTTCTTTTCTGAAAGGACATAATCCTGCTTGCTTCGGATGGTTGCAACAATATGGCAATTGCTTTGCAGGATCTTCTGAACAAAAGCATTATGACGTGGTGTTACCTTTGCCCAGTTGGTAAAAGAATTACCCATCATCGCTCCGTGAATATCCAGAATGCCGCCTACACCTTCCCACTCATGTGAGATGGAGTCAATGATGATGGCTTCCATTCCTGCCTTCTCACACACCTCAATGGCCTGTATGTATCTTTCAGGACTAAAGGGTTGTTCGAAAGCCAACACTTTGTAATTGCCCAGGTGAGCATACAAATCGGCAGAATGGTTTTCTGTGTCTATAACGGCAATCTTAGACCAATCGTTAATCAGTCCGTAAGCCAGAAGAAGAGCGGAATAGGTTTTCCCTGCCCCACTAGGAGCCTGAAGCCCCATTTTGATTTTCGCCTGTCGGCGTTCAGCTTGTCTTAATTCCATGTTTTACAAAAGTTTATATATACAAATTGAATAAAAGCAAAAGGGCACCCCGAAGGATGCCCCTTGTCAGAAGAAACTACCTCATTCCTCCAAGAATCAACGGCCTTGAAGCCTGAGATTTGTGTTCCACCACTTCCGGCTCACCTTCAAAGATGGCCTCTTCGACAGAAGCACCCTCAGGAACGTACACCCAACGATGGTTCATCTGCATGATTTCCCCCGTTGTTTTGGAGGTAAACTCATAAGGATCACAGGACTTGCGCTGGAGTGAACCAGGCACCTTTTCCCCGATCATCTGTTTGGCAGTTGCCTCATCAAACGTTGAAGGGATACTCACCTGCTTCACTGTTGCGTAATAATTGCCAGTTTGACTGGACTGTACCAAACTCAATCCGCCCTGAAGAATCAGGACATAAAATTCCCTGCCCTCGGAAGTTTTCCGTAGAGCATAATTCACGACTGTTACCATAATTCACTGGTTTTAAAAAGTTAATACTAGATTTTGAGTACCGGGGGATGTCCCGATTTCTCGGGTGATGTGGAGGGTTGTGATAGGGAGTACCCTTATCTCTCACGGACATAT
>Ga0209201_1002753_pt1 | contig 16528 bp, 14 predicted proteins | sample AD_UKC055_MetaG_FD_184411 | JGI IMG/M metagenome (GOLD analysis project Ga0209201, IMG submission 184411) | Active sludge microbial communities of municipal wastewater-treating anaerobic digesters from USA - AD_UKC055_MetaG (SPAdes) (version 2) | ecosystem: Engineered > Bioreactor > Anaerobic >...
GAAACGGTATAAACCGTGGAATTACTCATGGAACTGCCGAGGGTTACAGTAATAACATGACCTGATACATTATACGTATGAGGACCCGCAACAGGCGGACTTATTGTTATGTTAGTTGAATTAGCCGACGCAGGAAGGATATCATGCGAAAATATCAAAACTATCCGGGAATTAACAGGAACATTTGTTTCAGCCGGCGCAGGATATGCAATTGTGCCAGTTATCAAAAGTGTTCCGGGTGTATCCGTGGTATAAGTTGAAACTGCATCTTCCGGGGTAACTGATTCAGATTCCTTTCCACAGGCTGAAAAAAGCGATGAAAACACAACCGCAAGAGAAAGCATTTTGCTTAAAAAAAACAGTTGATATTTCATTTCCTCTCCAATAACATAAAGATATACTATATTATTATCATGTCAAACAAAAAGATTTTTACACAATTAGCTGTTTTTACTGTAATTTCAGCATCGATTCTTCTTCCATCCAGGGGAAAAGCGACTGTCAGCAATGTTTTTCTAACACCGGCTAATCCGACAGTTCTTTCAAATGGCCGCGGCTATTATCTCGCCGGGATGCAGTATGTTTTTAGAGTACAGGTAATTGATCCGGACGCAATCAACTGGAATAATATAACAAATGTCAGACTGGTGATTCCCAACACTCCTAATGTTGATTTTCAAACAGGTCCTCTCAATGGCGCAGCACCCACAGTTACAGTTACAACCGGAAATGTAACTGTAACAGCAACAGCCCCGTCAGGTACTTATAATAACTTTTTTATAGATTTTACCGTCACATTCAGGTGGAATTCTGCGGAAAGAACCTGGGCGAGCGGAAATATAACTGCTTACGCTTCATCGAATATACCTGCTGCAAATACGCTCAATACTGCTGTTGCCGTTAATTACGGAATATGCGCAAGCGTACGCGCGCTGAACCTGACAATGCACGGTGATGCCGCAGACGGATGCGTCACCAGATGGCATGAAAATTTCAATGTATCAGCTGACGCAATTATTTACAATGTGCCGGGTGCCGGAATTGCTGATGCCGTTGACGCAATAGACTCCGGCGAATTGACAAATGTCCGTCTGCTCTTTGATGCAAATGTATCCGGAAGCGACTTAACTTATCCTGCTATATCCATCAACGCGGCTGACGGCTTTCTCAGTACCCTTGGATATACATTCAGTACAACGCCGATTGCAGTCAGATTCCGCGCTGTAATGAACACAGGTCCAGCAAATGAAAACTGCCAGAACTATCTTAATTTAATCTGCAACGAAATCGAAATTATGGATGCAGCCGACCCCTTCACTTTTTATGACGGCGGCGGTGTAAATACTGCACCTTCATATTACCGTTCTCTTGCAATTCCCGGAACAAAAGTTCGCCTTTACGCAAGAATGCGCGGCGGAAGCGGTCCCATGAACGGAACAGTCACAGTAACGCTTCGCGATACAACCAATCTGACAACGACAGATATTACAATCCCGAACGGCGGAAATGATGCAACTGCCAACCTGACATACTCAGGTCTTACAATTGCATCGGGTTCAACCGGAACCCGAAACTATCAGGCAGTCAATATATCAGGCGGCGCATACGGCAGCAATGCGGGATTCGGCCAGAATCAGACAAATGCAGCATTCATAAATCAACCTGCCGCACGATCAATTAATTGGGATAATATTGATCCTCCCGGCAATAATGCAGCAATTTTTAACGGGGGAACCTTAACATCTCCTTCTCAATCCGCAGATTCCATAACATTGCAATGGAATCCGATTTCCAGCGCTTTTCCGGACGGTGACTTTTATTCATACAGAATTTACTACAGAACAGGAACTGAACCGTATAAGGTCATTGATAGAAATTCCCAACCGGCTGCGAATTATTCAATCCTTGGAAATTCTTCAACCGGAACGGTTATTCTCACAGGACTGTCTCAGTTTACAAACTATGATTTTTTTCTATCCGCAGTGGATGTTTTCGGTCATGAGGTTTCAGAGCCAAATAGACCAACAGCAATGTATGCAACAACAGCATCATCAACAGAAATATCAATTTCTGACGGAATAACGACTTATACGCCTATAGATTTCGCTTCTGATCCCGATCCCGCAACAATCGGTCTTCTTGAATCGTCTATAATTGTTACTGCAAAAATAATTACCGGTGGAAATTCTCCAAGCAGCGTCAGCATAATCGCGGCTGATAATTCCTCCGACATTCAGCATGCCGCCGGAGGAAATGATGACATATTAAGTCTACCTGCTTCACAGTATTACAGAATTCAAATGACAAAAACCGCTCCGAACACATGGAAGGGTCAAATTCCCACAACAAATCCGCTGATAAAACTCGGAACTACTGTCAGATTTATAATAGAAACAGTTTACAACGGAGCACCGGGTTATTCGGATGTCGACCAGGAAGCAACTCCTCCCGGAGATCACGAGTCTCATGAATGGCGTTTTACCATATCGAAAGTTCCTGAATTTACTCCATGGCCGGTGAGAATATTAAATAATGTCATTACAAACAAAAACCCCGTTGCATACCCGGCTTATTATCTTACAGCGGACGCTTATGTTTCCATCACAGTTTATGATATGAAAGGCCGTCCGATTGCTACCCTGCTCGAACACTCTTTCAGAAAATCGGGACGTAATATCAAAGAAAACGGCTGGCGCGGAACGAATAAAAAAGGTTCAAAAGTCGCACCCGGACTTTACTACATCAGAATAAAAGCTGAAAGTGTTTCAAACGGCAAAACTCTGATAAATGAAGTAAAAAAGGTTGTCGTATCTGAGTAATTATTCTTTACTCAAGCCGGCTGAAACTGAATATATGATTTGATAATAATAAGGAGAGCTTATGCTTAAAAAATTTTTTTTCATTTTACTGATACTTCCGTTTTTTTTAAATGCTGATGAATTTGAAAGAATCAAAATTGCAATTGTACCTTCAGCAAACGGTTCAGAATATACCGCGATGGTAGAATCGGCACTCGGTTCGGATAAACGCTTCGATTTCATTGACCCCAAAGCAATCCCCGGTATTCTTGATGAAATCGAGAATAGACAGACGGGAATCACCGAGGAAGATGATACAGATAGGATAAAACTCAAAAACGTGGATTTTCTTGTATATTTTACGAATATATCTGTCACCAGCTCTTTTACACCTGCGGTTCCGGCAAAATATGATAAAAACGGTAAAAAAATATCAAACGAAGTCCCTGCTCAATGGGAAGGGAAAGCAAGCGGAATCATAAAAGTTGTTCCAGTAAACGAAGGAGGAACAACCAACACATATACTGTTACCGGATACGGATCCGCTGATTCCCGGAATTCAGCAGAAGAAAGCGCAAAATCATCTATGGCATCCGAAGTAAGATCCTCGTTAAAATCCGCATTCCCGATTCAGTCAAAAATTACAGATATACAATCCTCTTCATTGAAACTGTTGAGAGGTACTTCATCCGGAATTCAAACAGGACAGAGATATCAGCTTTTCTCCCAAAAGAAAGTAACTGTCGGAGGAAAACAATACTCTGAAAATAAAAAAATCGGTTATGTCGAAATAGATGATGCTCAGGCCGAATACAGTTCAGCTACAATACTTTTCATGGATGATAATGCAGATTTAAGCAATGCCAAAGCAGTTGAAAAGTCATTTTATGGAGTATCACTTGAATTCGGCACATTTCTGCTCAGACCGAAAAAAGATGATTCGATGAAACGAAATATTGATCCTTTTGATCTAAAATTCGGAGTCAGTCTTTTTTTCGGCAATAAATTCCAGTTCGGATACGCAGTAAACGGCGGTTACAGCGACGGCATTTTTTCAATGTCCCCTGCAACACTTCACCTGAGATACAATGCCCACGTTTTCAGAAGATCCTATTTTGTTTTCGGTTTAAGCGGTGCTTTCCATATGGCATGGGACTCAGTTCACATCAGAACAGAATCTTCTGATTTCGGAGGAACTCTTGATGAGTTTGGAAGATATGAACTCGATGAAAAAACAACCATAACAGGAACAGCATTTTCCTTCACTCCATATATCGGCTGGAAATTTTTGCTTTCAGAATCAACCTATTTTCAGCTGACCGCAGGTTATGGATTTGCGACAGATTATAAATGGAAATTCTCAAAGAAAACTGACAACGAAGCGGATAATACTCAATCAGAAGAAGAAAAAGCAAGCATCACAAGCTATGAAGATTACATGAAGGACAATAGACCGGCCGGCTTTGAAGTTTCTCTTTCTTTCGGAATTCAATTTTAAAAGGGCGTAAGGCCCTTTTTTTAATTCTGACTTAAAAAAAGTTGACACTTTGCAAGCCTAATTTAACAAGTCTCAAACTAATAACAAATAATCGGTGGGTTATGCAATTTTCAGACAGAATTCTCCAAATTAAGCCTTCGCCTACTCTCGAAATTACTGCTTTGGCAAATGCCATGAAAGCAAAGGGAATAGATGTAATCGGCTTCGGATCGGGTGAGCCCGACTTTGACACTCCTCAGAACATCAAAAATGCCGCGATTAAGGCAATAGAATCCGGGAAAACCAAATATACTGCGGTTGGCGGGATTATTGAATTAAAACAGGCAATTGTTGAAAAGTTCAAACGTGATAATAATTTGACTTATGCTCTTAATGAAGTGATTGTCAATTCCGGCGGAAAACACTCTTTTTATAATCTTATGCAGGTTCTTCTCAATCCGGGAGACGAAGTTATAATTCCTGCTCCATATTGGGTCAGCTACCCTCCGATGGTGGAACTTGCAGACGGTACTGCTGTTATCATAGACACTGACGATTCCAATAATTTTAAAATAACCCCTGATCAGCTAAAAAAAGCAATAACATCCAAGACAAAAGCCGTAGTACTGAATTCGCCGTCAAATCCGACAGGTTCTGTTTATACACGCAAAGAGCTTGAAGATCTCGCGGAAACATCTTCCGGAAAAGATATATTTTTCATCTGCGACGACATGTATGAGTCTATCATTTATGATGATCACAAATTCTGCAATATCGCGATGCTGTCGGATGAATTGAAGAAAAAAACAGTTGTTCTTAATGGTGTATCGAAAGCTTACGCTATGACAGGCTGGAGAATAGGATACATGGCCGCGAATAAGGATATCATCGATAAAATCGATATTATTCAGAGCCAGTCAACATCCAATCCGACTTCAATATCACAGTACGCATCGGTTGAGGCACTTAACGGTCCTCAGGAAATAATTAAAACTATGGTTGCAGCTTTTGCAAAAAGAAGAAAATTCATAATTGACGAACTTAACAAGGCTCCAGGCTTTCATGCACTTTATCCTGACGGAGCTTTCTATGCGTTTCCAAGAATTTCTGACTGCACAAAGCTTCCAGGCTGGAAAACCGTTGCAGAAAAATATTCTTCTCCGAACATCTCAGGAAAAGTAACCGCTTATCTCATGGAAGAAGCAAAAGTTGCAGTTGTTCCGGGAATTGCTTTCGGATCAGATGATTATATCAGACTTTCATTTGCAACAAGCGATAAAGATATAGAAAACGGAGTTAAAAGAATTCAGGAAGCAATGAATAAGCTTGCATAAATCAAAAAAGCCGCTTTGCAAAAAGCGGCTTTTTATCTATAGAACCATATCAAGAGAACTCAATTCAAGAACACGGGCAATCTTATCAGGAATATTCACCATTCGAAGAGCCCTACCCTTTGCTTTCTGCATTTTATTCAAAGTTAAAAGCATACCAATACCGGATGAATCCAAATAAGTTGCATTCGACAAATCAAGCTCAATATCCTTTGAAGATTTAGAGCTCAGTTCAAAAAGTGTATCCTTAAGCTCTTTTATCCCAATCATATCAATATCGCCGTCAAAAGAAACTTTCGCGGTATCTGTTGAGTTATCAATATTAATATTCATTTTACCTCCGATTCGCGATAACAGGAAATCTGCTAAATGCTGTATCGCAGACACTGCGCAATATCTGCGCAAATTGCTTCCATTCTTTTGCCGCGCTCAATATTTCCGGCAGAGCCTTCAACCGGAATCTTTGTAACTTCAGGAAGTTTTTTGATCTTTTCAAGAAGCTGATCAAGAAGAAGCGATATATCCTTCGACTTGTCAAAAACCACCTGACTCGTTTTTTCAGATTCGTTACTTAGATTTATAATAACTTTAAGTTCAGAGATTATTCTTTCCGAAACATTTGATATATTGGCAAAATCAGAATGAATCGTTGAAAATTTGCCGTTAACAGAATTTATCAGCTGATGAGTCTGAAAAATGTTTTTTTCGATATTCGGAATGTTATTCTGAATTTCTTTCTGAAGAACCCCGATGTTGGCAGAAATATTCATGAAGCCTTCAAAAACATCAATGTCGCGTGCAGATTCAATTCTGGAATACATTCCGATAAGATGCATACTCTTCAAAATATTTTTTAAGAATTCGAGTATGTTGTCTATCTGCTTATAATTATTGACGAATCTCTGAATTGTCGAATTCGCGTCGCCTATTCTTCCGCTGACTTCCTTCAGCTGAGTATTCATTGTCAAAAGTTTATCGGAGATTTTATTAGACACTTCTTTGTTCTGAATTGACTGATTGAGAAACATTTCAGAAAACGACTTAAGTGAATGTGCCTGAGAAATGACATCAGCTGTGAACGACACAGCCTGATCGGCAAATTCAAGCTGACTCTTTGATTTTTCATTAACGTTTGTCGCCTGTTTCCAGATTGAAACAGCTTTCTGTTTTATCGCGTCTGTCTGATTATAAAATTTCAAATCAAACGAAAGAGCCTTTTTCGCTTCCTGAATTTCATCTGATAGTTTTTCAGAAAAAACGCGGACATTATCAGAACCTTCTATTGCAGAAACCGCATCATTACCCATAGTAATAAAACGGGATTTCACATCCAGCAGCATCACTTTCTGGCTTTCTATCCTTGAAGCGGACTCCTCAGCTTTCCGGACAAGTTCCATCACTGAATCTCTCTGGCTTTGAAGAATTACAGGTATTTCCGAAAAAAGCTCACTGCCTTTTGTAACATCCGATAAAACAGCCTCATTGTCGTCAATAAGCGACTTTACCCCGTCTGTAAAAGGCTGAACTACTTTAACGATATTTTCAAGATTCTGTGAAATAAAGTTACTCATTTCATTAAGCTTATTGGCAAGAATATCAAAAACACCTGATTTAGAAGAATATTTACTGGATACAATTGAAGCATTTAGAGCCAAAGTAAATATCTTATCCGTATCGCGTTTAATTTCAGCAACAATCATTGTCAAACGCTGAATTTCACGGGCAATACCATTGAGATCATTTTTTATGTTTGTGAGATTGGAAACAACGGAAGTGATTGTATAGTCACTGTCCTTGACATCCTTTATTGTATCTTCAACGTCACTCGAGCTGTCTGACAGATTCCTTCTGACAACTTCGAAACTTTCTTTTATACTAGAACTGGATTCAATAACTTTATCAAGTAAACCCATTGACTCTTCAGTCAAAGTTTTTCTAAGTCGCGAATTTCTATTTACATCCTTTGCCGCCGAAATCGTCTCTTTTGCAAGAGCATCCATCTCATCCATTCCGGGTTTAATGCCGTCTATCTCCATAAATACCTCTAAGCAAGCGCTCTTTCTTTATATCATTACTTTTTCAAATTAGTCAAGCTATTATATTTTTATCCGGTAATATCTTTCAGCGATTCGGCAAGACGGATTATGTCATTTGTTTTCGAATTAAGATTATTGATCATCTGATTCAGCGTATCACTTAATCCGGCAATTCCCTCAATTTCACGTATATGATTACTGATGGCATCCTTCATTTCTTCCCCATGAGACCTGTTTTTTTCCATAAGAGTCTCAGCACCCATCATATCACGGTAGACTTTTTCCCCGGTCTCTCTGTTGGTAAGTGCTATTTCGCCGTGTTTAACCACCATATTCTGATACAGTGCAGAAATTACGACAGTGTCTTTGTAATAATTCCTAATTCTGCACAGACTTTGAACCGCTTCAGAGAGATCCTCTCTGCACTTGTTCAGTACTTCCCAATTATCTGATACAGATTCAGTGACTCTTTCAAAATAAGATGACAAGACTTCTGTTTGGGCACTTGATTTCTCCGACAAGCGGTTAACACCGTCTGCAACTACAGCAAAACCCTTACCGAATTCACCGGCACGAGAGGCTTCTATTGAAGCATTTAAAGAAAGCATGCTGGTTTGATCCGAAATCTGTTCAATTTCCTTAATCGCTTCTCTGACATTGGCAGCTGTATTGTTGAGTTCGCCAAAAATATTTTCTGACAAACTCAGGGAAGAATCAACACTTGAGAATCTATTGTATATCTCATCGATTGTATGACCCAACTCTTCCTGTTCGGGAGAAAGTTCCAATTCTTCAAATCTCGGAATTCCAGAAACACAGTCAGTTTTCCATGAGACATCGTCGGCAATTTTTTTTATTTCAGAAATTGTTGACTGAGTTATTTCGAGTATGCTCTTACGGTCATCATCCTGAGCATAAATATTCTCTACTACCTTTGAAAGTTTCTGCCAACCTTCTACTGACATTTTAACAAGTTCATCTGACATGTTCGAAAGTTCTGAACCCAGTTTCATCAAATCAAAAATCAGATCCCTTTGATTCTCAAGAACACGCCGGAGGTGCTCAACCATTGTAACAACACTCTCAATCAGCTCTTTAAAAATAACACTGCCGAACATCGCAGGAACGAGAATAGGAGCAGCAGATCTAAGAACAAGAAGATAACCGGGAATATCCGGCGATATCACTCCGTAAATTGTAACAAACTGGGCAAGCGCTATTGAAAGAAAAGCTAGAACAAGTCTAAACCTGTAGGTTTTTCTATATTTTACAAGATGATAAATGGAAAAAAGAAGAATTACCATAAAGAAAACAGAAAAAATCATCTGAAGGTAGGAAGAAGAAAAAACCATCCCTTCTTTATAACCGTATATCCATATAATCTGGATAATCCCGTAAACAAAAATCATAGATGCCATAGCAAAACGTATCGCAAAGGCAAATCTCTTTTTGTTTGAAACGAAATTATAGACAAAAGCTCTTGCAAGAGATAACACAATTATTGCAAAAACGGAATTTGCTACAAGAGGTAAATATTTCTGTGAAAATTTTATTCCATAAAACAGATCAGCTGTTAAAGTCGCTGTTGTCAGAATATTAATCATTGTGATACAGCTTGCGGCAACAAGTTTATAGATCAGATCATCACGCCTTGTTCTGACATACTCTGCAAGCAGAATATAAACCATCATCGAGAAGAGCAAAGTCTGGGTAAAATGAAGAAGAGCTATACCCGGTTTATTCTGTAGAAAATTAATTATTTCCATAAATCAAGCATCCATACCGTGCCCTTAATGATGTAAAAAATACCTATGATAATAATTGCTATTGAAAAAACAATCTTTAGAATCTTCTCAGGAAGATATCTGGAAATATATGGTCCGATTTGTCCGCCGATTATCACTCCGGATGCGGCAAAAACCCATATATTAAGCATAATAAGTCCGGCATGAAGATTAAGTATTGTAATAATCCAGTCGCCTGTAGCTTCAAGAAGTATTGCTGTTGCATTTGCTCTTCTCGTTTTAATTTTAAGGCCCTTTTCTAAAACAGGCTGACTCAATTCAGCTATTCCTGTTCCGGTTGAGGCAGAGAAAAAACCTCCGAGAGGCGGAATCCACATAAAGGGATAAATATCTTCAATCGGAATATTTTCTTTAGTACCGTAAGTGTTTCTTATTGCAGAAAAAAGCTGAAGAAAAGCCAGAAAAATCAAAACCAGACCGAGAATCAGCTTGAGCAGATTGCCGTTTATTATCAGCAAAGCATAATTCCCGAGAACAACTCCGGGTACTGTAAGCATGATCATAGTAAAACCGATTGGAAGCTCAACCATTTTATACCAGAGATATCTCAATGCACCGCTTGTCATTCCGACAGTTTCTGTTGCAATTCCCGTCGCAACAGAATTCTGTACGGGAATCTGAAGAACAAGATTATATATCGGCTGAAATAAAACTCCGCCCGAAAAACCTGATGAATTCGCAAGCACCGCTATTACAACGGCTAAAGGGAACATATACCAATATTCTAGACTCATTTCACCTCCGGATTACTCAGCAATATTTTTGTAGTGTGAAAGAGTCTCATCAATCTCTTTCTGGGTTATATCGGATGAAATAGAATATGAAGAATAAGTATCCATGAAACTGTGGAGCGATTCAATATCAACGCTCATTTTTGAAAGAATTTTTTCGACTTCCCTATAAGTTTCAAGCATAGTCTTAAAATCGGATATTTTTAACCGGCGGCTTTCGAGAACATTATCGGAATTTTCTACACCGCTTAATGTTGAAAGCTGATTTACCGCAAATGCAAGTTTGACATTATAATTATCCAGTTCTCTGCGCATCTGTTTTATCATGTCCTGAAGACCGATATTCATATCATTTACAAGATTTGCCATCTGCCCTATCTCGTCCTCCGAAACAACCGGCGCATGAGCATTTAAATCACCGGAAGCTATTTTCTTCGTTGCGTCAACCAAAAGCTCCATTGGAACGATAATATCTTTTGTAAACATGTTGAAAGCACCGATTACACACACAGATACTACCAGAAGCATTAAAAGCATTCTGTTTCTCAACTGGAGAATAGGCTGGTTCGCACTATCTGCATCAAAATTCTTTTCGAGCAATTGAAATTGATCAGGAGAAAGAATATTCCTTGCATGTTCCGTATAGTTTTGCAGAATTTTTTTCTGAAACACGGGAGAACTCACTTCAAGAATAATCTGAACACTTACTGAAATTGTTACTATAGCTATCAGTATAAAGTATATTGACAGTTTTTTCTTAAGCCGTGAAGGATTAGCATGCTTTCTTGTTAAGCGGTTCTTCAGAGCATTAAAAGTGATTTTCATCAGCATTCTCCTGTCCCTCAAATTTTAACCAGCGATATTTTTAAGGTCAATTATTAATTAAAATTGAAAAAAATAATATGCACTTTTATAATAAATCATTCAAGTCGCACCGGTCACCAAAGCCGCCCAAGGTTATTATCTATTCCACATCCACAATGAAGCCGCAATGCTTTAAGAGAAACTGAACCGGCTTTCTTAATAAAGCCCATAGTATTATTGCCGACAAAATCACAGCCAAAGGAAATAAAGCGGCAGAATAATACATCTTCTGCGTCAATATAGTAAAATCAGCAGGAATATTATTACTGTAAAAATAGCCGGTTGTTTGAGCTTTAAGCATTGAAAATTCTGAAAATGAAAAAGATAAAATAATAACAAAAATAATATCGCGCGGTAAATGTGATTTTTCTAAAAACAGAACCGAAACAAAAAGATATCTGGCAATATTTATGAAAAAAAACAGTGAAAACGAAAATTTAACGGAAGAAATAATCGTCCAATAAAAAAAAGCCGGCAACAATGAAAGAATAAATACAAACATCCATATCCTGCTGCTGTTCAGGGAATGACGGCGTATTTTCAGAGCGAGAAAAAAAGATATAAACGAAACAGAAAGAGAAAATAATAATCCATAAATATAGGAATTAAAATATCTGATACCTTCAAAAAAAAGCGAATAATCTCTCTGTGAAATAACACGGAAAACATTGCCGGTCAGCCAAAAATCATCATCGGAACGAAAAGCTGTAAAAAAAACTGCAATAACAGGAACCAAATAAAATAAGATTAGAAGGAAAGGAAGAATCTTTCTGATAATATAAATAAAATCTGAAACTAAAATTTTCAATTCACTTTTCAAAATATCAGCACCCCGATCATTCAAATATTAAATCAGAAGCAATATCCTTCAAGCATTTTTCACACATTTGATTTCAAATATCATTGACAAGAATATATCCGGACTATATCTTAAAAATATGAAGATGATCAAGAAGACAGAGAAAAACGGGGCGTACACAGAGAGGCTAAAACGCATTTTGGATGATGACGTTTCCGATATTGATTCATCAGAAATTCTGAATGCAGCTTATGACAGTCTCGAAGCCGGCGATATTGATGACGCGAGAGATCTGTTTCTTATCAACATCAATATGGACGGTCATTCGGAAGATTCCCTGAATGGTCTTGCAATAGCTCTATGTGAAAATGGTGAACCAGAAAAAGCTCTGGTAGTAATAAAAAAAGCTGTTGAACTGTACGGCGACGACGCTATTACTCTCGCAAATATGGGCACAATTCTCGCCGAAAACGGAAAATTTTCTGAATCTGTCGAATACTATGAAAAATCTATTTCAGCTGACCCTTATTCTTCTGAAACTTATCTTGGCCTGATTGATCTTTATGTCATGTTCGGAAATCCTGCCATGGCATTTCTCTCATGCAGAAGAGCACAGGAAGCGCTTCCTGACGATCCGGACATCAAAGAAACCATGGCTCAGATTTTAATTGAAATAGCAGCTTCCCTTTAAAAAAAATCTGTCTTGAAATCAATTTATTGACTAATTTCCGCAGTAAATTTCAATTGTATAACATGCATTGGAGCAAACAATGAAAGACACAAGAAACAGTTATATGACAGTAATGGATGATCATTTCCCTGACGAAATGTCCATTACATTCGGAAACCAGACACTTAAATACAAGAAGCGTTCATGGAAAATACAGGATGAAGGAACACTTATAGAGAAAGGTCTTCGCTATGGAGAAAATCCCGGTCAGGAAGCAGCTCTTTATGAACTCGTTAACGGGAACCTTGTTCTTGGCAAGTGCCAATTCATCACTCCCGGAAACTCGCTTGTTTCAGCAATAGACGAAGATGCAATGCTTCAGGCAGGCAAACATCCGGGGAAAACCAATTTTACAGATATCGACAACTCTCTCAACATATTGAAATATTTTGACCGCCCAACATCTGTAATTGTGAAGCATAATAATCCCTGCGGAGTTTCTTCTTCGGATAATATTCTTAATGCACTTCAAAAAAGCTATTATGCGGACAGAATTGCGGCTTTCGGCGGATGCGTTGCCCTCAACAAAGCACTTACGAAGGAATGCGCCGAATTTATTGCATCAGAATATTTTGAAGTAGTTGTTGCTCCTGAGTTTGAAAACGGAGCAATGGATATTCTTTCGAAGAAAAAAAACCTCAGAATAATTAGAATATCCGCTATGGATAATCTCTCAAAATACAAGTCCATGAGATTTGTAGATTTCAAATCATTGATTGACGGCGGCATCATAGTTCAGCAGTCTCCGGTAAACATCATCAACTCAAAAAACGATTTGAAAATTGCTGAAACAGAATACAAGGGAACGAAATATTCCATTGAACGCAAACCAGCTGAAAATGAATACAATGACATGATCTTCGGATGGAATGTTGAACAGGGAGTTACATCAAACTCAGTATTATATGTTAAAAACGAAACAACTGTTGGAATCGGAACAGGCGAGCAGGACAGAGTCGGAGTTGCTGAAATTGCTATCTTTAAAGCATATCAGAAATACTCCGACAAATTATGTTTTGAAAAGTTCAAACTTCCTTTTAAAAATCTTGAACTTGCAGTATCCGAAGGGAAAGAGTCTGCAGATAAAATTAAAGAAATAATGAATGAGACGAAAGCGGCAAAAGGCGGACTTATCGGTTCGACAATGGTTTCGGATGCATTTTTTCCATTCAGAGACGGCGTCGATGTCGCAATAAAAGAAGGAATCTCGGCAATAATTCAGCCAGGCGGTTCTGTAAGGGATTTCGAATCAATTGAAGCTTGCAACAGCGCGGATCCGAAAGTAACAATGGTATATACAGGACAAAGAGCATTTAAACATTAAAAAAAGGCGGCCTTAAAGCCGCCTTTAAAATTATGCTTCTACGATCGCGTCCATCGGACAAACACTTGCACAAAGTCCGCAGCCAGTGCATGCAGATGCATCAATCTGATAAGAACTAGATCCTTCAGATATAGCTTCAACCGGACACTCTGATGAACAAGCACCGCAAGATGTACATTTGTCAGTAATTTTGTATGCCATTGGAATACTCCTTTTAATTATGGTATTAACAGGCTATTTAGAGCTTAATTTGAGTCAATAAAAAAAATGAATGCCGGAGTTTCTTAAAATGAAGTTTTTACACAATATTTTCAAATCAAAAAAAGATAATGGCATCTGCGCGGAATGTAAAGCCGTTTGCTGTCACCATATAGCGCTTGAAATCGACAAACCGACTTCAAAAGCATCAAAAGATCATATCCGTTGGTATCTTTTACATGAGGGTGTTGAAGTTTTTATCGACCACTCCGGATCATGGTTCCTTAAATTCGCCACAAAATGCTCAAAACTTAAAGGCACTATGTGCGGAATCTATTCATCAAGACCTGACATCTGCAGAAATTATCCCGAGAAAAACCAGTCATGCGAATACGAAGGAGAAGGAGAATATTACAAAAGCATTTTTAAAACTGAAGAAGAATTTACAAGATACATAGATTTGAAATTATCTAAAAAAAGAAAAGCTTCACCGCTTCGAAAATAATAAACATTCCGAGAATTATCAGGACAATTCCCATAAGGAGTTCAAGTAAACGGCGCTTATTCATATATCTGCTTCTGATCGGAGTGGAAGCAAAAGTTATAGCTGCCAGAGAAAACCATAATAAAGTAACAAACAAGACTGTTGCACAATAAATCAGTTTTGCCGTGATGGAAACATCATCTGTTATAAATTTAGAAAATATTGATACGTAATAAAGTCCCGCCTTAACATTTGTCACATTTGTAATGAAACCGGAAAAAAAAGATTTTTTTTCTGAATTATCCGAAAAATTATCAACCGTTGTATCAGATATTGTTCTGGCTGAAGAAAGTCCCATATAAATGAGATAAATTCCGCCAATAAGCATTATAACGCTTCGCAGTGACGGAATGCCGTTTATCAATGCAGAAATTCCGAATACAGCTCCCGCAACTAAAAACATATTACCGCAAACAATTCCTAATGAAGTAAACAATCCGCTTCTTCTGCCGTATAAGACACTGTTTCTTACAGTCAAAGCAACATCAGGTCCGGGACTCATCACGGCTAATAAATGAATGAAAGAAATAGAAAGAAGTGATATTATCATTAAAATTTCTGAATTACTGCGAACATAATGTTCGGAATAAACTCATATGATTTTATTTTGATAGATAATGCGTCCGACTTTAATTCAAGTTTGTTAAAAATTACATAATTTGAACTTGCAACAATGAATTTAGTTCTAGGTGAGATTTTTTTATCAAAACCCATAGAAAAAATAAAAGCCCTGACATCGATATTATTCCGGTTAGATTCTGATAATGTTGAGAAATCTTCTTTCTGACGTATTTGTAAATATCCGAGACCGCATGAAAATGCCGATGAAGTAGAAAACGAATATTCATATCCAAGTTTTTGCTCAAACCTAAATGAGTTTGAACGCTTTATATCTTCTATCATAATATCTCCGTTAGATATATTAATAGAATATGTCTTATCATCATGTTTGGTTGGGATATAAATTGCAGTTTCTGCGATTAATGAAGATTTCTTGTAACGTTTTAGAACTCCAAGGGTTATAGACGGAGATTTAGTCATTTCGAATCCTGACGAGCTTGAATTTTTTCCGTTTACACTATCAGATTCATAATAACTATAATCATATTTTTTTTTAGCAAAAGTACCGCCTGATAAAATTATGCCGATTTCATATTTATTTCTTCTGCTATTTGCATGAAATCCTAAAGCGGGACTAATATTAAGCGATTTTATATTTGATTTTCTTATATTATCCGGGATTTGAAATTCTTTTTCATCTTTTTTTTCATTTTTGTAAGAACAATACATTCTTAACCCAATAGAATAATCAGAAGTCATTTTATACCCGGCGCTGAGGTAAGATCCTACTGCATTACTTTTTTCATTGTTAGAATATCTGTCACTTCCTGAATATGTCCCGCTTGATTTACGAGATTTATAATTATCATCATCCTGAAGAGCAAACGATAATCCGAAAGATATTTTTTTTGACGATTTCACAAAAGATAAATTCGAAGAAAAAGTTTTACGGGAGTCAGTCTTATTACTGCCTGCATCAACGCCGTTTATCTCAAACTGAGAAGATTCCCCTTTCGCATATGGAGAGCCGTAAAGAAATACACCAAAAGATGAATGAGTTCTTGTAAGAAGAGCCGGATTCTTTACGGCATTAAAAGGACCATCATCATAAACAGACATCATTCCGCCGGAAGAAAATCCGTTGGCGCTCAGTATCTGTGTAAGCATAAGCAGCATCAAGACTAATTTTAAAAATGCTGTGTTCAATGACTAAGCGCAATTAATATAAACTTCTAACGGTGTTAGAAAACCAAGAGTTTTTCTCGGTCGGTTGTTCAGCTTATTTTCAACCTTTTTTATTTCTTTATTAGAAATCAGGGCAAAATCTGTT
>Ga0209201_1002755_pt1 | contig 16523 bp, 16 predicted proteins | sample AD_UKC055_MetaG_FD_184411 | JGI IMG/M metagenome (GOLD analysis project Ga0209201, IMG submission 184411) | Active sludge microbial communities of municipal wastewater-treating anaerobic digesters from USA - AD_UKC055_MetaG (SPAdes) (version 2) | ecosystem: Engineered > Bioreactor > Anaerobic >...
CCTAACCCTAAGTGTCTAACCAAAATATTCGGAGCTTCCATCATGCCCGCCATATTATTTGTTCTAGTTGCGTTCGGCATAATGACCGTTCAATTATTTACACATCCAATTATCAGCATTGCGGACAATACAGATTTTCGCAGGATTTCAGCGCAAGTAGGCATTGTTCAACCATATACTTATCCTCAAGGCTTTTTCGAATATGCACACACTCGCTTTCCATTTGGAAAACCCGAGCAGATCGAATATGCATCTTCGGAACTAGTATTTTGTAAAATTGCAAAGATACTAAATAGGACGTTCTATAGTCGCGAAATTTTCGACATTCGCTTCTTAGGTATGATTCACGCCTGCTCCTATGCGGCTAGCCTTTTCTTCTTCGCTTCTGTTCTTTGTCTTCGACCGATGGCTAAGTCTATCTTTCTGGCATTAATGCTATTTGTCTTACTGGATGACCGGATTATTTCGTACTTCAATACTTTCTACAGTGAAAGCTCTTCGATGATTTTTCTTCTACTAACCGTCGGCTTAATGCTAACGTTCTATCCGGAGAAATCGACACGCCCAACAACATTCATAAAACTATTCTCTCTTGTTGGAGCCTCTCTACTCTTGTCCTATTCAAAAACTCAGAATCTCATCTTGTTGTTCCCATTGTGGTGCTTTGTTGTTTGTATAACATGGGAAAAATTGAAGTTCCGTAACGATCGCTATGCTTGGGCAGTTGGGTCCGCTCTTCTAATGTTGGGTGGGGTGTTTTTCGGCATCGAATCTCGTGCTTTCGCCGCAACAAAAAACACAAATATTCGGGTTGTATTAAATGAAGAAATCAGGCCGCACTCTCCCGATTTTGCAAATGACTTACGCCAACTACATGCAACCAAAAAAGACATTAGCCGCGTAACACTTTTGCGTATCAGTCTATTCTACGCTAGGCATCCTCTACGCTATTTGGATTTATTGGAACGACGTGCAGGCAAAGCGTTTCAACATATTCCATATGGCTCGTACACCGAGGAAAATTCGCATTCACCTTTAGAACAGAGCTCGAAGTTCAATTATTGGTGGCGATTCAAGGCAAAGTACTTTCCTCGGCATTTGTGGTTTATTTTCGGCACTCTTGCGTTAGCTTCTATTTTTGGTATATACAACAGCGTACGAGCTCCTAGACAGTTTCAGTCTCATATTGGTCTCATCTCCACAACTCTTTCCTTCATGGCTGCTACGGCCTTTATCATTGCTTCAACATTCGAAGCAAATGGCCCGGAAAAACACTTATTCATGTTCAATGTACTTTTCGATTATGTGGTTGCATTTTCTTTACTATCACTCATCTACTATGTTCGTCCTTTACGTCCATATTTTCACTGTTATGACCCAAAAAAATGAATGGTCGAACAATGGGGTACTGGGTACAGCGCACAAAGTGCGCTGTCCCCAGACCCCTGACGTTGGGCATCTGACAACCACCGATCTCTCACACTATGAGTCCACATTCTGACCTCACAGGAAAAGTCGCCGTAATCACTGGCGCAAGCAGCGGTATTGGGCTGGCCGTCGCAAGGGAACTGCATTCCCATGGAATGCAGCTTATTCTGACGGCACGTTCTGAACATCGCCTCGCCGAAGTTCAGGCTGAGTTATCAGCAACAGTCTTGACTGGCGACGTAACAGACCCGAACCTTCCCCAAGCCCTACTTGAACTTGCTCTTTCTACCTTCGGCCGTTGTGATGTCGTCTTGAACAATGCGGGAACTATCGAAGTCGGCCCTATTGAATCGATCAACATCGACAAGGTATGTGCAATGGTCCGCACAAATGTGGAGGCGGCTTATCGAGTCGCCTATACATTCATCAGGTACTTCGTGCGCAATGGCGAGGGACATTTACTCAACTTGTCGAGTGTTCTCGGCACTAAGGTTCGCCCCACTGCCGGCGCTTATGCAGGCACCAAGTATGCGATTGAGGCACTATCTGAGGCGCTTCGCATGGAGGTTGCGGGAACCGCCGTAGCTGTTACTTGCATTGAGCCCGGCCTCGTCATGACGGGGCTTCACCGAGACTGGGCAGTTCATCCGAGCGAAGCAATGAACATTCCGCATCCTCTACAGCCTGAGGATATCGCCCGAAGCATTTGCTTTGTACTGACTCAGCCAGCACACGTCAGGATTCCCAGAATCATGATTCTTCCAAGTGAACACCAGGTGTAGTCAGTGAAGCCGATGCCCAACCCATCAATCCACCGGACGCTGCGCGATAAAGCCGCGCAGCACCGGTGATTTCAAACGTTCAACAAATGAGGAGTGATCTCCAAAACCCCAACGCCCTCGCGGAGAAGTGACGCTACGCCAAAAAATGAGAAAAGGTGCCGGTTTCGCGCCCAAAAATCACCAAAAACACCCCAAAATAGCCCCAAAACCTGAAAAGCACGCCATTTTCGACGCAAAAACACCAATTTTCTGGACTCAACCGCCTCGGCAAAGCAAAATGAAGGAGTTGAACAAGGCGCTCCACCGTACGGCGCACAAGGCGCCGCCGGTGACCGCTAACGTTCGGCAAAGAAAGATAAAATTAATGACACCAAAAATATACTGGCTATTTGCAATCGCCTTATCGATTGCATGCGTTTCTTCATGCTATGCAGAAGCGGATCCCACTGCAGAGGCAATTAAGAGTGTAGCGGAGCGTACTGTTGCGGCGCTCCAAGAAGAAGACCTTGATGCCGCGATAAGCACTATACACTCACAGTCGCCTACTGTTCTGTTATCGAAAAAGAGCCTGCCAGACCTATTCGAGAACTACGATATTAACACGGAGTTGCTGTCCTTTGCTTACATCGGGCAGAACGAGGACTATGCCGTTGCCAGAACCAAAACGAGATACATTAAGGCATCAGGCCCCTTCTTCCAGAACCAAGAAGTTGACACCATTACTGTTTACCGCCAAGAGAATGGTGATTGGAAGGTATGGAACCAAATTCATCTCAACAGCAAGTATTTAAATGAATAAAGCCGAACAATCGGGTGCAGGGTACCCTCCACAAGGTGTCGGGTCCCCTGACCCGTGACGTTCGATGAAAGAGAATATGAAAACTAAAACTGAATTATTGACGCCCCTATGGATTACAGTTGGCGTCTGCCTCGTGTGGACCTTGTGGCTATTCCATGCGTATAGCAACGGCCCCCAAGTATCAACATTTAGAACATTTCTTGATGTGACCCCCATTATTATTCTCGTCATCGCTATTGTTGCGATTATCCGGATAACGCCTCCCGGCCCAACCCGCCCCGCCGCAGAAATACAACCCGACATCCCAGACTTCCCTCCATTGTTGCAGATATTTGGGGTTATCGGCGTGATTGCAGGTGTGACACTCGGCATATGGGCGCGCAAACACTCGCCCCATATGGGTATCGGAGAAATGATAACCAAATGGGACAGCTACATTCTCGAAGAATGGCAATACTATACCGCTATGATCGCAGCTGCCTTGCTCATACTTGGCGGAGTAGGCGCATTTCTGCGAAGTGTATTTGAGGGTGTTCCTATTATGGAGATGATCTTTTCGGGAAAACCAGAATCAGGCCTTGATAAGATCAAGAGAGCAAAGGAACTATTTGATTCAGGCGCAATTGATGCCGCTGAGTATAAAAAGATCAAAAAGTCCGCAATCAATCAGAAGTGACAAAAAGCATCGAACAAGGCGTTGCACCGTACGCCGCACAAGGTGCGTCGTCCGGTGAACGCTGACGTTAGCCTAAGAGATATGATAAAGAGATTATTACTTGCATCAACGCTCATGCTCGCCGGTTGCGCGACGAATAATATTACGTCCACTGCCCATGATTATAACGGCAACTGGAGCATTCGCTACCTACCTTCAGGCAAACAGGCCTTGGACTACGTGACTGAAAAGAAGCCACTTCCTCCTTCACAAGAAGGCTGCATCCAGCCACTTGGTGAAGAAGCTATGCTCAAGGCTAACGGAACCAACCTTATGATAGGAGAAAAAGCCGCTAGACTCTATCGTGGCAACAACGGCGAGATCGAATATTCATACGCCCGATGGCAGGACAGTTCCGAATTCGGGACAGAGACCATCCTGATTTCTCCCGGCCACGACGGCAAACTCTATGGTGTTTGGTCTAGAATCTTTTGGGGACTCGATAGTTCCACCCCGCCGATGGTTTCGATGGAACGATTCATTATGGAGAGGAAATAAGAAGGCTAACAAGGCGTTCCACCACTATGCGCCGCAAGCGGCGCAAGGGTGAACGCTGACGTTAGCCCGAGAGATACAAAGACGACGAAAGGAACCGCGTAGTATGCCGAGAAAGCCCCTCAATCGAAGCCTGCACGCCGCGAAGGCGACGAAGCAGGACGAGTTCTATACCCAGCTTTCCGACATCGAAAAGGAACTTGTCCATTACAAGAGGCATTTCAAGAACAAAACCGTCCTGTGCAACTGCGACGACCCGCGTGTAAGCAACTTCTTCAAGTACTTCCTGAATAATTTTGAGGTGCTTCATCTCAAGAAGCTGATCACCACCTGCTTCCAGAACGACAAGCCAGACCTGTTCAGCCAGCACAAGTCGGACAAAGGCATTTACTTCGAGTACAGCGGCGAGCAGAGGGGGAACCGTCTTCCTGACCCCGCGAAGATCACCCCGCGCGAACTCAAACACGATGGCGACTTTCGCAGCGAGGAGTGTGTCAACCTGCTCAAGCAAGCCGACATCGTGGTCACCAATCCGCCGTTTTCGCTTTTCAGAGAATATGTGACGCAGCTTGTCGAGAGCGGAAGGAAGTTCCTTTGCATCGGCAATCAGAACGCCATCTCCTACAAGGAAATCTTCAGCTTAATCAAGGAAAACAAGATTTGGCTCGGTTACACGCACCCCGTCGCGTTTATTGTGCCGGATCACTACGAGATGCGCGAGGTAAGAAGCTGGCGCGATGCAGACGGTACGAATTGGCGCAGCCTCGGCAATGCATGTTGGTTTACCAATCTCGATATACGAAAGCGTCACGATGAACTGATCACCGTAGCCGAATATGACCCCACGAAACACCCAACCTTTGATAACTACAAAGCCGTTGAGGTTTCGCGTTACAAAGACATACCTAAAGACTACGACGGAGTGATGGGGGTTCCCGTTACGTTTCTCGAATACTACAATCCAGAACAGTTCGAGATCGTCGGCTCGGATTACGAAGTAAAACAGGGATTGCTCCCCGAACTCGTCAACGAACAATGGACAGGGAAAGTTGACCGCGGCTACGTCAAAGGCAAGCGGTTATTCGCAAGAATTCTGATTCGTAGGAAATCCACCATATGAAGATCGAACTCAAGCAAATCACAGTCAAAGAGCTTTTCGATGGCTACGAAGAAATCCCCGCAGAAGGCGGCGTTGTCGGCTACGGTGGAAAGCTCGACATCCGCCCGCCGTATCAGCGGGAGTTCATTTACAAGGACAAGCAGCGCGATGCCGTGATCGACACCGTCAGAAAAGATTTTCCTCTCAACGTAATGTATTGGGCCGTGAGAGAAGACGGCGGCTTTGAGGTTATCGACGGACAGCAACGGACGATTGCGGTCTGCCGGTATGTCAACGGCGACTTTTCCATCGGCGACATTTACTTCCACAATCTGCAAGACGATCAGCAGGCTCAGATTCTGAACTACAAGTGCATGATCTATTTCTGCTCGGGCACCGACAGCGAGAAATTGGAGTGGTTCAAGACAATCAATATTGCTGGCGAGAAGCTGACCGATCAGGAACTGCGCAACGCGGTCTATCACGGGCCGTGGACAGCCGATGCCAAGCGGTATTTCAGCAAGACAGGTTGCCCCGCGTACGCGGTCGGCGACAAGTACCTCAACGGCAGCCCGATCCGCCAAGAGTTTCTGGAGAAGGCGATTGACTGGCTGTCTGAGGGCAAGATTGACAAATACATGTCGGATCACCAGCACGACGCGGACGCAAAGCCGCTTTGGGAGTACTTTCAGAAGGTGATTGATTGGGTTAAGGCAACGTTTCCCGACTATCGCCGCGAGATGAAGCACGTCGCTTGGGGACCGCTTTACAACAAGTTCAAGGACAAGAAACCGGATGCCAAGAAACTGGCGAAGGAAGTCGCCAGATTGATGGAAGATGACGAAGTGGGGAAAAAATCTGGAATTTATCCGTATCTGCTGACGAAAGACGAGCGGTATCTGAACCTTCGGGCGTTCTCTGACAAGGAGAAGCGCGAGGCTTACGAGCGACAGAAGGGAAAGTGCGTGAAGTGCCGGAAGAAGTTCGACATCGGAGAGATGGAGGCCGACCACATCAAGCCATGGCACGAGGGCGGAAAGACCAACGCAGCCAACTGCCAGATGCTCTGCAAGGATGACAACAGAAGAAAATCAGGAAAATGAAAAGGGGCTAACAATCGCTTGGAACACTACGCCGGTTCCGCTGCGCTCCACCGGCGAGGTTCAAGCGTAACGTTCAACAAATGAGTGGTGGCCCCCAAAACCCCAACGCCCGCGCGGAGGAGTGACGTTACGCCAAAAAATGAGAAAAAGTGTCAGTTTTGCGCCCCAAAATCGCCAAAAACACCCCAAAATAGCCCCAACAACATGAAAACCTGCCATTTCCAACGCAAAAACACCAATTTTCTGGACTCAAACCCTCCCGTTACGCAAAATGAAAGAGTCGAACAAGGCGCTTGAGGCTATCGGCGGCAAGCCGCCTCAGCCTCATCGCTGACGTTCAACAAATGAGGAGTGATCCCCAAAACCCCAACGCCCTCGCGGAGAAGTGACGCTACGCCAAAAAATGAGAAAAGGTGCCGGTTTCGCGCCCAAAAATCACCAAAAACACCCCAAAATAGCCCCAAAAACCGAAAAACACGCTATTTTCGACGCCCAAACACCAATTTTCTGGACTCAAACGCCTCGGCCAAGCAAAATGAATGAGTTGAACAAGGCGCTCCACCGTACGGCGCACAAGGCGCCGCCGGTGACCGCTGACGTTCTGCTTCGCAATACGATGATAAATAGATGGTGCTACCGCGACGATGACCGCTAGACGATGACAGCGAACCTATACAGCCCGTTTTCCACGCTATGGAAAAATATTCCGCGAGTTTTCCACGCTATGGATCCGGCGGCTGCCGAACCACGGTATGGAAAACCAGAGGGGGCGCCCCCGCCCGCACGATCTGCTACCCCGATTTACAAGCGCGAAACCCCGCGCCAGGCTTTATGATAAATAATGAGCAGAACAAGGCGTTCCACCATTACGCGCCGCAAGCGGCGCGAAGGTGAACGCAGACGTTAGGCAGGAGCACGATTATGAATAGACTATATGCGCTTTTCTTGCTCGTGGTTTTTATTTCCACCTCTATAATTGCTCAGCAGGATTTATCAGAGTATATGGTCATAATTCAATCAGATGCCGGCACTGGCAGTGGCTTTATATGCAATATTAATGGTATCAATTACATAATTACTAACACTCATGTCATGGAGCGGTCGCAGAGGTATGACTTTAAGACCGTCAACCATGGACTGCTTAAGCCGGTTAAACTTGAATTGGCTGATGATCGTGATTTAGCAAGAATTCAAATTGATAATCCAGACCTACCTGGTCTTACGCTTGCCACAGCATATCCAAGAATTAATCAACCAATTAAGGTCTATGGGAATAGCCAAGGCGCATCTGTTATAACAGAAATATCAGGCAAGATACTTGGCGTAGGTCCTTCAGAAATTGAAGTCGACGCCCCATTTGTTAGCGGAAACAGCGGAAGCCCTATATTGTCTAAGGAGAATAATATTCTTGGGGTTGCGACATATGTTACACGGCCCGGGATGACCAATTGGGTTACGGCTGACACCCGATTCAGCAAAACCAGACGATTCGGAACAAGGTTAACTTCCGATATCAACTGGATACCATCATCTCCAAGGCGATTATACATAGAATCTTCTGCACTTGCCGATTTCGATACATTTCTAGTTGATACCGGGGACATCTATAAGGGACTGGTTGAGAATAAATACAAACTGATCGATCATGTATCGCTTAGGCAAGGGGGAAGATCACCACGCTATTACAATGGCTCATATTCCGCAGTTATTAAAAGCTTTTGTGATAATTACATGACTGCTGTTGCTCACTATTCTCGTGGTAAAAGTGTGCGCAGCTTTTCAGTGACTTCGTCATTACGCAATGCTGATGCAGGGTTCAAGAATCTCTCTAAGTTTCCACTTAAGGAATACAGAAGGATGAATTGGTCTACTGAATATTATAGGCAAATAGCCGCTGAGTATTACCGTATATTTTTAGAGATAGATGAGTAACAAGCAGCCTAACAAGGCGCTGCTGGGTACGCGCCACAAGTGGCGCGTCCCCAGAGCGCTGACGTTGGACGAAAATCGATATGAGAAAGTGCTATGTCTGAAATAAAATTTACTTGCCCGCACTGCCAGCAGCCGCTCGAAGCTACGCCTGAATATTTCGGGCTAGATATCGAATGCCCTAGTTGTAGTAAGCCGTTAAAAGTACCGTCGCAAGCTCGCCCCATAATTATTCATCCAAAAATCAAGACTACAATCCCAACAACCCCTAAGGCGCTCGCTGCAACGCCACCACAAAATACAGGCTATGTTAAACGCTTCATTTTCTCAGCGTTGCGCTGGCTTCTCTATATTCCAGCGGGGATATTTATAACGAATCTAGCCATAACCATTGTCTACTTGGTGGCCAATTTTATTGACTCTTTCATGCCGGAGGAATTATCCGGATTGATTGCCACACGGGCAACTCTAGTTGTGGTTATACCCCTTATCGCGACCATCTCCTATGGCATCAGTTACATAGCACCAAAGCCGAAATTTGGCGCGATTCTGTATGCCCTTTGCTTTGGTGCCCTTCGGTATATTCACATTACGTATTTTGATGAATCTATTGGGTATGCGCTATTGTACTTCGCACCAGTTTTAGCGGGTGTGTATTTCGTTCTTAAGGAGAAAAATATGGGAGACAGTTTTGAAGACGGTAAAAACAAAGAATAATTCTGTCCAACAAGCGGGTCCAGCGTACCCTCCACAAGGTGTCGGGTCCGCTGACCCGTAACGTTAGACCAGAGAAAAAGAAGGATTGTAGACTGCGATGGCAAATGAGAACACCGCGCTGAATTCGGCGAAGCGCAACAAGAAGGACGAGTTCTACACGCAACTTGTCGATATTGAGCGTGAACTGCGCCATTATCGCAATCACTTTGGCGGCAAGGTTGTCTACTGCAATTGCGACGATCCTTATGTCAGCGCCTTCTTCGAGTATTTCACGAAGAACTTTGAGTTCCTGCGGTTGAAGAAGCTTGTCACAACCTGCTACAAGAGCCAACAGATGGACTTGTTCAGTCAAAACGATTCTGAACAGGCCATCAAGCTGGAATATACAGGCGGAGCTCCCAACAGCCTGCCGACACCTGACGATATAGGTGTCACTCACCTCAAAGGTGATGGCGACTTCCGTAGCAAAGAATGCACTGCTATACTCAAGAAGGCTGACGTAGTCGTCACTAACCCGCCTTTTTCCCTCTTCAGTGAGTATGTCGCCCAGTTGGCCAGCCTCGACAAGAGATTCATCATTATTGGCCACCAGAACGCGATAACCTACAAAGATGTTTTCCCTCTCCTCAAGGAAAACAGGATGTGGCTTGGTTACGGTTTCAAGAGGAACATGGCCCATTTCATCGCGCCACATTATGAAGACACCGCCAGTGATGCCGACCATCGTGAAGGACTGATTCGAGTGTCTGGCGTGGTATGGTATACCAACCTCGACCACAAGAAGCGGCATGAGGAGTTGATTCTGGTCAAGCGTTACCGTGGAAACGAAGATGAATATCCGCGCTATGATAACTACGATGCCATAGAAGTATCGCGCACACAGGACATCCCCATGGACTACGCGGGGGTCATGGGCGTTCCAATTACATTCCTCACCAAGTACAACCCCGAGCAGTTTGAACTGCTTGGCTCAAATCGTGGCATAGACCAAGATCCAAACGGCATTTACGGCAAAGGCAGCTACTTGAATGGAAAGGAAACATTCAAACGCCTTTTCATCCGGAACCGCAACCCCGTGACGGTGGAGGCATAATGGATATTGAACTCAAGAACATTACTGTCCGACAACTGGTCGAGGGCTACCAAGACAACCAAGAAGACGGAGTTGTTGGTTTTGCCGGAAAGCTGAATATCCGGCCCCCATATCAGCGGGAGTTCGTTTACGGCGACAAGCAACGCGAGGCGGTGATTGATACAGTCGTCAAGGGTTTCCCGCTGAATACGATGTACTGGGCTTTGACGGAAGACGGTTTCGAGATGATCGACGGACAGCAGCGCACCGTCTCTGTCTGTCAATATGTAGACGGCGTGTTTTCCTACCACGACCGTTACTTCCACAATCTCCAGCAGGACGAGAAGGACGCCATCCTCGACTACCGGCTGACAATTTACTGGTGCCAAGGCACAGACAGCGAAAGGCTGGACTGGTTCCGCACCATCAACATTGCCGGCGAAAAGCTTACAGACCAAGAACTGCGAAATGCTGTCTATGCAGGATCATGGACGGCAGACGCCAAACGCTACTTTTCCAAGACCCAGTGCGCTGCCTGGCAGCTTGCAGACAAGTACATGACTGGCTCTCCCATCCGCCAAGACTACCTTGAAACTGCTATTCTGTGGTTGAACGATGGCGATATTGAAGGGTACATGGCGAAACACCAACACGATAAGAGTGCCAATCCCCTTTGGCTTTACTTCCAAGCCGTCATCGGTTGGGTTCAGGTCACGTTCCCAAAGTACCGGAAAGAGATGAAGGGGATCGCATGGGGCACGCTGTACAACTCGTTCAAAGACCACAAGCTCGATCCAAATGAACTCGAAGCCACGATTGCACGACTCATGGAAGACGAGGACGTGACGAACAAGAAGGGGATTTACTCCTACGTGCTGGACGGGAAAGAGAAGCACCTGAACATCAGAGCCTTCAGCAACAACCAGAAGCGTGAGGCATACGAACGCCAGAAAGGGAAATGCCCTGTCTGCAAAGAGCATTTCGAGGTCGAAGAGATGGAGGCAGATCACATCACGCCGTGGCACGAAGGTGGAAAGACAAGTGCCGAGAACTGCCAGATGCTCTGCAAGGAAGACAATCGACGGAAATCAGGAAAATGAAGAGGGTCTAACAATCGCTTGGAACACTACGCCGGTTCCGCTGCGCTCCACCGGCGAGGTTCAAGCGTGACGTTCAACAAATGAGGAGTGATTCCCAAAACCCCAACGCCCTCGCGGAGGGGTGACGTGATCACAAAAAATGAGTAAAAGTGCCGGTTTCGCGCCCAAAAATCACCAAAAACACCCCAAAATAGCCCCAACAACATGAAAACCTGCCATTTCCAACGCAAAAACACCAATTTTCTGGACTCAAACACCGCGACCGGACAAAATGAAAGAGTTGAACAAGGCGTTCCACCACTACGCGCCGCAAGCGGCGCGAGGGTGAACGCGAACGTTGGATGAATAAATAGATCAAAGGAGAACACATGAAAAGGTTTCTGATACTTCTTGTATTACTCGCGGTTGTCACGACCTCTACAAGCGTACATGCTGGCCTTCTAGGAAAAAGAAGTTTCGGCATCAGTATTGGCCAAGTTACTCCTGGAGACGATGAAGTTAAGGAGTTTGACGACTCCATTCTCACTTACGGCGCAAACCTACGCCTACCGATAGATGAGCACATCGACTTTATCGCAAATATTGGCCAAGCCAAGATCAGCGGAGACTTGCCTGTTTATGACCCCTACTATCTCCGCACATATATGGTCAAAGTAGATGGAACAAGCACATCGCTTGGCGGCGGATTGACATATCAGGTAAGACCAAACGAACAGGTCAATCCTTATCTCGGCCTAGGTGTTTTGTGGAGCAAGGTTGAATATGAAAGCATGGGGCAAAGTGAAGATGACGATGACACCGGAATTCTCGTTGGTGGTGGAATAGAACTGAACATGAATGAGCAAGCATCCTTAGATATGGGGATAACCTATCAAAGCGAAATGTTTGACGAGGACGACATCTATGTTGGCCTCGGACTCAATATATGGGTTACGCCAGAGTTCCGACTTTCAGTAGCTGGAGAATATGGAATTGACTCACAGGACAAAGGCATTTCGGGCGGTTTAGGGATAGGATTTTAATATATCATCCAACAAGGCGTTGCTCCGTACGTCGCACAAGGTGCGCCGTCCGGAGAACGCTGACGTTGGACCCGAAACGATAGATTGAAATATTGCGCGAAACTACCGATGGCAAGCGCGACACCCAATTATCTGAACAAAATTACGCCAGGCGGACGGCTACACGCCTCCGCGAGGCCAAAAACATGAAAATATGCCCGAAATACAGGTCAAACGGGCTCTACGAGCCCGAAAACCGATTTTTGGAGCTATTTTTGACCATTTTCGAGGCTTTTCGCATCAAAAACAGCCAAGAAAAGAAGAAAACTCGGTCCAACAAGGCGTTCCACCGTACGGCGCACAAGTTGCGACAAATATACGCTTTTGGTACGATCAACCCAGTCGCGGTTGCCACCTACTGTGCATGTGCGCCGTCCGGTGAACGCTGACGTTGGGCAAAAGGAGATTGTATGATGCCAAAGACCGGAAAGCTTTTCCAGCAAGCAGAGCAACTATGAGCATATTCTCAGCAATGCGAGACACTTCAATCTATATCACTGCATCTAGGCAGATCCATACAGTAACCATCTCACTCTTTTCGCGACTTGCGGAGGCGTACTCACCATGATTCTGACTTCCCAGAGAACAGGTTGGCAAATAATCCTTATCTCGACCCTTATTTGTGCCGCTTTTCGACTGTATGCCATTAACGATTCAGGTTCTTTGCTGCTCGCGGCAAGCATTGAGGATGATTCATATTATTATATTGTTCCCGCGTATAAATGGGTTCAACACGGATTCGTTACCTTTGACGGCATCAACAAGACATACGGTTGGCAGCCACTATGGATGTTGATTAACATGGCCCTAGCTCTAGCCGCGAGCAATATAGATGCGCTTCTTCGGGCAACAATGACAGCGGCAACCTGTTTCTACGCGCTATCTGTATTATTGCTTTATCGGTTCGCTTTACGTCTCCGGTTTTCGCCGGTTATATCTGCTGGCCTACTTGCCTTCTTCTTCTGCTTCAATATACAAATGTGTGAGATATTCACGCGCGGCAAAGAAAACGCTTTGCACTTCCTCGTGTTGATATCGCTCCTCAATGTCCTCGCCGACGGAATGAAATATAATCACCGCCGCGCCGTTGTTGCTGGCTTGCTGCTCGGCCTGATTGAACTCTCGCGTGTTACCGCCGGCGTGATCGTTCTTCCGTTTGTCTTCCTGACGTTGCGTGCGTACGGCGGATTCACACGTGCCGCTCTGCGGAAGTTGTTTATCACGGGCGTTGCGGCTGCGGCCGTTGCTCTGCCGTGGTTCATCTACGCGTGGCACGAATTTGGGACGGCTCTGCCGACCAGTGGCGTCGCGAAGATCGGTTCCGCCAGCGGTGCGGTACATCATCTGCCCCATATCATGTCTAGCGATCAGCTTATCGCCGCTTTGAACGGTCTGGGCATCGTTCGCGATCTCTGGCTCGAATATACCTGGATGGGATCTTTCTCGCGCGTCATGGGCTTGGGCATCAAAGCCTTTGTCATAGGCCTCGTGATTCTGATTGCGCTGACATTTATTGGACTATTGCGCGGGCGCCGCATTGCTGATTTGCACGCGCTGTCCCCCACCTGTGACGCGTGGCTTCTGCTCAACGCGTATGCCTTTCTAAACTTCGTCCTGCACATTACGATGCTCCGAAACTATTTCATATACGGCGTCTGGTATCATGTACCGGAATATGCGGCGCTCGGACTCGGCGCCTGCTGGATGATCCCGAGGCCGTTGTCCGCCTTGAGCCAGAACATACCAGCAACCCAGGCCGTGATCAAATATGCGGCATCTGTATGCCTTGTGTTCGTTCTGCTTTTGGGCTGTTACTCCACGTACCTTCGCATCCGACACAATGTATTCCTTCCGCGGACAAATGCGGTTGCTCTTTCCATAAACGACGCAACCACCTTCATTGAAGGACACCTTCCGTTGACCTCCCCTATTGGTAGCTTCAATTCTGGAATCTACGGATTCCTGTTGCCCGAACGTCAGGTTGTGAACATGGATGGCCTGGCAAATTCTTTGGAATACGTGCATGCCACACACGGCGGACGAGATACAACGCGCGCATTTCTTCGCCGCCTTAATATTCAATATATTATGGACTCAGAAGACCTTGAACTTATCGACGACGTGGGCTTTATGAGCCTTCTACCCCGGAATGAGTATGAGATCATCTGGACTGGAAACCGCGAAGTCTGGTGGGGATCGATATTGTCTCAGGGCAAACCAAAGTTCATGTTCATCCTGCGTCTAAAGGATAACGCATTCGCATCATCTGAAGAGTTAAAGCCATTGCCGCAATCCGAAGAAGGAAAATGAAAAGCCCAACAAGCGCATTCACTCGTACGCTTGACCCGCGGCGGGTCAAGCGCCGGTGATGCGTCACGTTCGGTCTCAATGAATATGAAATTCGATATGTCATGGGATGCACCTGCGAGGCCAATATTCAGAATCATTGTGGTCCCACTGGTCATACTATTCTATGGCATGGCATTGCTAATGCTGGCCGATTGGGCACATGACTGCTGGATCGGAAAATCGCTCGCGTGGACAACATCAATCAAAGTCGCGATCCCGGCACTCTTTTGGGCCGTATATTTTTCATTCGTGGTGATTCGCGGAAAAGGATTCATAAAAGAACACCGGAAAACCGAACAAGCGCCTTCACCGTATTCCTCACCCGCGGCGGGTTCGGAATCCGGTGAGGCGTAACGTTCAACAAATGAGGAGTGATCTCCAAAACCCCAACGCCCTCGCGGAGGGGTGACGTTACGCCAAAAAATGAGAAAAAGTGCCGGGTTTGCGCCCCAAAATCGCCCAAAACACCCCAAAATGACCTCAAAAACTGAAAAACGCGCCAATTTCGACGCAATAACACCAATTTTCTGGACTAAACCGCTCGCGCCACGCAGAATGAAAGAGTTGAACAAGGCGCTTGAGGCTATCGGCGACAAGTCGCCTCAGCCTCATCGCTGACGTTCGGAAAAAAAGAGTAGGCCGGTGATCGTACAGCAAAACAGCAAAACACCGACTCCAATCGGCTCCCGCGCGTGCGCCGGTTGCCGCGAAATAATCCTATCGGCACGGCGACGCGGGGCCGCGATTGCGGAGTGCTCCATCCGCGAGCCATCGCCCCACCAACACCCCGCGCACAGGCCCCTGACAATTTCAAACCGGCACAACCCCGCATGAGAGAAAAATCCGAACAAGGCGCTCCACCGTACGGCGCACAAGGCGCCGCCGGTGACCGCTAACGTTCAACAAATGAGGAGTTGTCCCCAAAACCCCAACGTCCTCGCGGAGGGGTGACGTTACTGGAAAAAAATGAGAAAAAGCGCAGGATTTTGCGCCTAAAAATCGTCCAAAACGCCCCAAAATGACCTCAAAAACTGAAAAACGCGCCATTTTCGACGCACAAACACCAATTTTCTGGACTCAACCGCCTCAGCCAAGCAGAATGGAGTTGTTGAACAAGGCGCTTGAGGCTATCGGCGACAAGTCGCCTCAGCCTCATCGCTGACGTTGGAGCCTAAATACAATGAAAGCGACGGGGAAAATAGCGCTAGCATTTTTTATTGCGCATAGCCTCGTGCCGATATGGGTATTTGCGCGACTTGCACAGGTTGCAGACGGTACCGAACGCTGGGCAAATACACTGATACTCTACCTCCTTGACCTCCCGCTATACCCTGTTTTCGTGTGGCTCCAGGACAGTCCGAAGATTCAAGAATCGAGCATTCTCAACACATGGATATCGCTCGTCTTGGGAGGATGGTTATATGCGGGTATCGGATGGACCCTGGGCTACTGGCACAAAAAAAGAAAAATGAAAAAGCTCCAACAAGGCGCTCCACCGTACGGCGCACAAGGCGCCGCCGGTGACCGCTGACGTTCTGCTTCGCAAGAGATATGAAAATTCAAGGCGCCATCGCTACGACAACGGTTATAGGATGAAGACCAGCGTTTACAGCCCGTTTTCCACGCTATGGAAAAATATTCCGCGAGTTTTCCACGCTATGGATCCGGCGGCTGCCGGACCACAGTATGGAAAACATACGGACAGGCCTCCGCCCGCGCGATCCGCTACCCCGATTTACAAGCGCGAAACCCCGCGCCAGGCTTTATGAAAATGAGAGCAGAACAAAGGGGTGCTGGCTACGGCCCACAAGCTGCCGCTATGCACACCCTCCCGCACGCTGCACACCTATCCAGTACAGCCCGTGGGCCGATCC
>Ga0209201_1002756_pt1 | contig 16514 bp, 18 predicted proteins | sample AD_UKC055_MetaG_FD_184411 | JGI IMG/M metagenome (GOLD analysis project Ga0209201, IMG submission 184411) | Active sludge microbial communities of municipal wastewater-treating anaerobic digesters from USA - AD_UKC055_MetaG (SPAdes) (version 2) | ecosystem: Engineered > Bioreactor > Anaerobic >...
ATAATGATACTCGTCCTTTTCCCATAACAAAAGCCTTTCGTTGTGCATTTTTATCCTCCGGTAATAAAAGCTATAGTAAATCAAAAAAATATCTTTAGCAAGGCAGAGGATTTTTCCCTCAAAAAATCAGCCGTTTTCTAACAATGGACACAAAGAGTAATTTATTGTACAAGTAAATATCAGTTTGAGGGGGACTATTTTGGCGGAATAGATTTTTTCAGAAGCTTCGCCTGACGAGACTCAAAAAATATACGAGAAAAAGCTGAGTTTTTGTACCTTTTCACATGATGAAATTGTTCATGAGATTGAAGATGAGGGCTTAAAAATTATAAACGATACCTATACAGAAGACTGCGACGAATACTGTATGTATATTAAGCTGTGCAGGTAATTAGGAGAAATCTATGAATCCCTTGAAATTGGAAGGCTTTACGAAAAAGCTCGGTATTAAACCCTTTATTATTTTAGTAATGGTTTTGTTGTTTTTGATTCCGGTAAATATGATTGATTCTCTCATACAAGACAGAAATTTCTATTTTAAGGAAGCATCCGATTCTATTCTTCAGCCTAAGGGCGGAGAACCGAATCTTGAAGGTCTTGCAATTGCAGTTCCCTATACTGTGTTTACCGAGAAAAAAGATGCTCAAGGCCTTACGACCTATGATAAACTTACGTATTATATTGTATCTGTACCGGAGACTTTGACAATAAACACTAATGTTGAACCTGAATACTTAAAGCGGGGAATTTTTGAAGTGCCGGTCTTCAATTGTACGGTTAATGCAGAAGGCGCCTTTAGTCCGGTGGAATATGAGCATTACAATATTGATGAAGACTTAATTCAGTGGGATAATGCCCTTCTACTTTTAGGAATTTCCAACAAAAAAAGTTTTACGCAAACTCCCTTAATCACGGCTGATGCTTCCCCTCTGTCTCTTTCTCTTCTTTCTCCGTATGAAAGCTCCCCTTTTTCAAATACTGTTTTCTATGATGTTCCCTCAGAATTTGCCCGTAAAGGTTTCAGTTATTCTATGAGTATTGATGTCCAGGGCGGGAATGCTTTACATATAACACCGCTTGCATCAAACAACTCTTTTTCTGTTACCTCTTCATGGATAACTCCCGGTTTTTCAGGGGGCTGGCTGCCTCAGGAACGGACAATAACAGAAGACGGTTTTTCGGCTCAGTGGAATATTGCCGGGCTTTCAACCAGTTATCCTAAGACCTGGCTTTCTTATAGAACGGGCGGAGACTTATCAAGTGCAGAACAAGTCGATATCAGTTTTTTAACCCCTGTAGATAATTACCAGAAAGCTGAACGCAGTGTGAAGTATGCACTGCTGTTTTTGATTATACCCTTTCTTGCTATTTTCATTTTTGAGGTGTTCACAAAAATTCAAATACATCCAGTTCAGTATTGTTTAATAGGGCTTGCTGATGTTATTTTTTATCTCTTATTACTGTCTGTTTCGGAGCATCTTTCATTTGTAGTTACTTATTGGATAGCATCTGCAGCAGTTTCTCTTTTAATGCTTTTTTATGCCTCCGCGATTTTTAAAAAATTAAAGTGGGGCGGTTTTTTTGCGGTTGTACAATTTGTGTCATACATTTTTCTTTTTGGAACCCTGCAGGCAGAAGACTATGCACTTCTCATTGGAAGCCTCGGTCTTTTCTTTGTCGTCGTATTACTCATGTTGCTCACAAGAAAAATAGACTGGTATGGGAATTTAAGTGATAAAGAAAATAAACTATAAAAAGGAAATTTAGATGAACAATAAGCTGAGCTTATACGAACGAAGTAAGGATTTTTTGTGGACTGATGACTATATTTCTGCAAATATGCTTGATGCTCATCTTAATCCGGATATTGATGCTGTTTCAAGAAATAGAACGACAATTCTAAAAACGGTAGACTGGATAGATTCTGTTCTGCCAAAGAAGGGGAGTCTTCTGGATCTCGGCTGCGGACCCGGTTTATATGCACAGGAGTTCGCACAAAAAGGATATACAGTAACCGGTATTGATATTTCAAAGCGTTCCATCGAGTATGCAAAAAAATCGGCTCAGGAAAAAAAACTTTCAATTACATATATAAACGGTGATTATATCAATAAGAAAATAGAAGGAAAGTTTGATGCAGCAGTTTGTATTTATTGTGACTTCGGGGCTTTAATTCCTTCTGAGCAAAAAGCATTTTTAAAAATGTCCGTGATGCTTTAAAAGATGGCGGTGTACTAATCTTTGATGTGTTCGGTTATGGATTAAGCAAAACAAAAAAAGAATTCAGATCCTGGGAGTATAATGACGGCCCGGGATTTATGAACAGTATAAATCATTTTGTCATGAGTGAAGTTGTGTTTTTTGAAACGGAACAAGTGTGGGGTTCTCGAAATATTGTAAGTACAGAGAACGGCATCAAAGAATACACTACCTGGGACACTATGTACGATACAGACCGCATTACCGGATTGCTTGAGCAAAACGGGTTTTCTGTTCAAGAGGTAAACACTGCTTTAGTCTCTGCGAATTCATTTACGAGTGATAATGTATTCTTCATTAAAGCGGTTAAAAAATATTGAATTCGAGTATGAAGCAATAGTGCAGTCCGGACAAGTCGGCTGAAGGGTAATAAAAAAATGATTGTAAAAGCAGAAATAATTTTAATCGGCGGAGCGAGCGGAACCGGGAAAAGTTCTATTGCGTATGAGCTTGGCAAGCTTCTGAATATGAATATCGTTCAGGTAGATGATTTTCAATGTCTTGTAGAAGAGGCAACAAAGGAAGGTGATTGTTTTTTCGAGACCCTGGGAAACTGCGGTGCAGAGGATTATGGAAAAACTATGAAAAAAATAATCTATAAGAAAGTTGATGCATTTACGTCCGGTTCCTCTTTGGGAAATCCGGCTGCCTTTATAGAAACAGGAAAGGAACCGCTTAGTGAAGACATAATGCAGAAGATCGCTAAGGAGCATCAGGGTTTTGTTTCGGAAGTTGTGTATGTTACACAAAGCCATGCTGATATTAAACTGATATATTATTCGTCTGAATGTGAAGTTGCTTTTTGCGGGCATGGTACAATTGCCGCAATGCATGAAATTATCGGATCAAATCCGGTGTTGATGGAACAGGAAGTTGTAAAAGTTCAGACAAATAAAAAAGGCGAAATATCAGTGTATAATAAGATTAATACAGAAAATGCGGTCTACATCACTGCGCCCGAGGCGGTGTGGATTCCCGTTGATGTTACAAGGCTTGAATTGTCACATGCGCTCGATATTGCTGAGTCAAAACTGAGTGCTGAATTTCCGGTTGAATGCATTGACGCAGGGCTTCGTACTCTCATTGTACCTGTCAAAGATTTACAAACTGAAATTACAATTATGCCTGATATTACTGTGCTCAAGGAATTTTGTCTTTCAAAGGGAATTGATATTATACTTATTTTTTCTTTGGAGACAGCTGATAAAAAGCATTTTGCACACACAAGGGTTTTTGCTCCAAAGTACGGCTACCTTGAAGATCCTGCGACAGGATCGGGCAACAGCGCCTTTGCCAACTATGCGCGTAAACATTTACACTGGACGTCAGAGGCAATATCAGTTGAACAGGGAAGCTCTTTTATGGTGTATAATGAAGTGAAGCTCCGCTATGAAAACGGAACAATTTTATTCGGAGGGAAGGCTTCAAAAAAAATTGACGGAGTGTATTGTATAGAGGAATAGGATGACTGATAAAAGAGGCGCTCTTACAGTTGAACACATTCTCATCGGGTTTGGAGAGGTAACCGATATTACAAATTATGCAGACTGTCACCGGTCTCTTCATCCTTTTGGTTTAAAATGGGGACGGGGCATTCTTATAAAGGGACAGGACTACATGGAAGCGGTAACAGGTCCTTATGGCACTACTCATTCCCTTTTAAAAACAAGTCTGGAAAAAGATGAAAGAACTGCCGGTACTTTTTATTACGGCTACAGAACGGAAAACAAGACCCTCTACCTTGAATATGCGTCAGATAATAATTTTGATTTTAAGGATCCAAAAATTCTCCATGCTATTATTGAGTCTATTAAACTTGAAAGCGGGCCTTTGAAGGGGATGAATATTAAGCAGCACTAATGAAACATAGATAACATAGAACAGGAGTAAAGATGCAAGATTTTCATTCTTTGGCGGAAACAAGACGGAGTATAAGAAAATACACAGAAGATGATGTTCCAGTGAGCGAAATAGTTGAATGCTTAAAAACAGCGGTCACAGCTCCCAGCGGCTGCAACAGCCAGTGCTGGAAGTTTGTTGTTATTCATAACAAAGATGTGCTGGCAGAAGCTTCAAAAATTCTATGCAAAAAACAAAAGGAAGTGCTGGATTCTCTGGGTATGAGCTATGACGAAACGTATCTGGAAGCGCGTAATAAGATGCTGACCTTTTTTACTAAGGCGCCAGTCTGTGTTGCCGTTTTTATGACAAAGCTCGACTACTATGACAAACGGCTGGAAGCTGCTTTTTTAGAAAAAGGGTATACCTATAAAGAGCTCATGGAAACCTACGGAAACCCGGATATTTTATCTATTGGAGCTGCAGTACAGAACTTCTTGCTTGCGGTTCACGAAAAGGGTTACGGCGCCTGCTGGATGAATGATCCTGTCATTGCCCGAACTGAGTTATCAGAATTGTTCGGTATGAAGGACGGGGAAGTTCTTATGAGTCTGATTCCCGTCGGCGTGAGTGCATATACTCCGAGAGCGAAGAAGTATAAACCGATGGATGACGTCGTGAAGGTTATGGAGTAGGAGGGATGCTTACTTGATGTTTTCTTATGTTTCTATATAATTTAAAAAAGGAGAACCGCATGAAAAAAATTACAGCAATCGTACTATTCTGCTTATTACTTCTTAACCTATGGGCCTTTGGTTCTAAAGAAAAAGTTGATTATTCAGTTGAGTCTTTTACACGGCAGATTACTAAACAGCTTGAGAGAGATATTTTTGATTATGAAAAGAATATAATAGAAGCAACCTATCTATATTACTACATGAAATATGATAAGATATGGGACAGTGAAAAGTGGACTGCCGCTAAGCAGACGGCCATACGGCTTTGTTTTAATGATGCTGCAATTATTGCCTCCAAGGCAGGTATTTTCGGCGAGAAATTTATTCAGGCTTTTATTGTAACAGCGGGCGATGCAAAAGACAATTTTGATGAGTGGCTCGAAAAAAACAGTGCACGCTACAAGGAAGAACATTAAACAGATTTTTTTTGTGATGTTTTCCAGCAGCCTTTGCCGTTTTTCTTTGCGAGGTACAAGCCTTCGTCGGCAGTTTTAACTAACTCATCGGGGCTCATTGATCCTTCCTGGGATGCAATACCGATTGAGCAGTAGAGCAGTTTATCTTCGGGTACATCCAGTTTCATGCCGGATATTGTCTGCGTCTCTGCCAGCAGGTTTCCCATCTGTTTTAATGTTTTCAATATTCTTTCTGCTACTATGACAGCACCTTCCATCTGTGTATCGGGTAAAAGACATATAAATTCGTCGCCTCCGTAGCGGGCAATAATATCGGTAATTCTGACACAGGCGGGCAAAAAGCGTGCAAATGCGATGAGCGCTGCGTCCCCTACATCGTGACCAAAGCTGTCGTTATAATATTTAAAATTATCCAGGTCTATAAAAAGTATACAGTAGCTGTGTGCTTCAGGATTCTCATGGCGAATCATCCTGCGGTGTTCTGCAAAAAGCTCTCTTTCAAAATCCCGCCGGTTACTCAAATGGGTTAAACTGTCATGATTTGAGAGAGCAAGAATTTCTTCATAGGCTTTTTCTAATTCCTGCCTTTTTTTATTCAGATCATTTACCAGCAGAGCGCCTTCAAGTGCTCCGCTTAGACGAAGTGCAAGGCTTGAAAAAGATCTTCCGTCGGAATTATCATCCTGCAGTATGACGTATCCTATCCGGCGGTTTCCAAAATGAAGACTTTGGATAAATAATGAATACGGTACTGATGAATCCGGCCAAAGTTCATCGGGCAGTACTGAGGAAACCGGGAATTCTCCAGCAGGAATGCTCTCTAAATCAATGTGTGTTCCGTTAACATAAGAAAACAGCATTTTCCCGTTTTTATCGGGTCTAAAGGGGTCTTCATAAAGGACTATCCAGCATGAACAGGCTCCCAGAGCCGGTAGCTCAGTTTCTATACTGGGCAGGATTATGTTCATATCATAACTGGCAAAAATATTCTGATCTATGGCGTCAAGTGTTTCTCTTCTTCTCTCAGCCTTTATTTTCCCCATAAGCTGCAGTCTCTGAGCAATATCTCCTGCTAAAATATTTGCTGCGGCTCTGGTTTTTTGATTTATAGATCCCTGTAGAGCAAGCTCTTCCACAAGGTGAACAATCTCCATGGGATCTTCTCCTGCAGAACTAAACGCTTTAGCAGCCTTGTCCAGGGAGTTCGATATATCGCTCGCTCTTCTGCCGCTTATAGTAAGCGGAGAAAGCTGTTCCATTCCGGTATTTCGTAAACTTTGGGGAATCCCTGAGGCCTCCTTATGATGATGCCCGTCAAGAATAGTTTTAGCAAAACGGTTTGTACATCCGCAGGATTCCCGGATTATAACTCTCATGGTGTTGATACTCGAATTAGTGTCAGAACTTTGTGTAACAATACTGTCAATTTTACGGACAGAAAGCGCGCCCTGCTCTCTAAAAGACTGCGATACTGTAGACAGGGGAGGGGAGGAACAGCGGCCTTCAATAATATTGTCAAAACCAGTGACTGCAATATCTTCAGGAACCCTAAACCCTCTGTTCCTTAGTTCCTCTATTGCACTTAATGCACATTTGTCATCCCGTGCAACGACAGCGGTAAAATCTTTTCCCGGAGTCATTTTACGGTTTTCTATGAGTTCAATTATTCCTAATGAGCCCCAATTAGCCGGGTTTACAGGAGTGCTGGTTTGTTTGGAAACTCTTTGAATATCCTTCCCTTCAATTACCAGTAATTCATCAAAACTGATATGCTCTTGTTCCAGGGCTTCTTTATATGCTTTGCAGCGCTCAAAAAATTCGAAAGGCTCATTTTCCCGGTCATTTCTAAGATAGGCAATTTTTTTGTGACCATGAACCGTGATCATGTGCAGAATCAGGTCCTTCATTGCATCCAAATTATTAACGTTTAGACAGCATACTCCTTTTCCTTCCCATCCGACTGACACTATGGGAAGAGGAGAAAAATGGTCTACAAGGGATTGAATAGAGATATCCTCGGCATCATGCTTCATCTGGGCGCCCCACATGACAACGCCGTCAAACATAGATTTATCGGGCAGCTGGTACATGAGGGTCGAGCGGGCTTCGTTCAGACTGCTTGCAATATCAATACCCTTAAGCCATGAAACCTGCAGGCCTCCGCTTAGACTTATAAAGTCATAACCGAGCCGAACGGCTTCATCGCTTGCGCCCTTCCAGAATTCTGCTGAATAAAAATTATCGAGGGGAGCACTGAGATGTAGGATGCACTTTCTTTTTTGATGCTTATTCATTGCTTTGTAAGGAAATCTCCCTTGCTTAACTTTTTATCTCCAATCCCGTTATTAAGTATAAGAGGCAGATGTTAAAACTGTCAAGGAAAATAAGCAAACTATGTTTTTACAGTACTAAATGGCTGCCGTCTCCAGTTTTTGCTCTTTATTTAAATCAATAAAAAAAGGTTTTTATATTAAGGGTTTTTATTTGCCCTCCTGTTTATTACCCTATATACTGTAATCTTGGATAAAGGAGATCGTGTGCAGGATAATTGGAGATTAGTACATCTTGTAAAAAATATTTTAACTAAGGAAACATGAAAAATATATGGCTGACCGCAGAATAGAAAACACAAAAGCTTATATAGACAATCATTTTACTCAAAAAATTTCCATGGAGGTTCTTACCTCTGTTGCCTATGTATCGACCTTTCACTTGTCGCGACTTTTTTCCTCAACAGTCGGCTTATCAATTACTGCCTATATTCAGCAAAAAAGAATTGAGTTTGCACAGGAACTTTTATGTACGACCGATTTATCAGTCTTAAGTATAAGTAGTGAAGCAGGATTTAAAACCCTGTCCAATTTTAACAAACTTTTCAAAAAAGCAACAGGAAGTACGCCTGCAGAATTCAGGAAAAAACAGAGCATCAAACAGGAAGAAAAGCGCATTATAATAGAAGAAGAAAAACGAAGTTTAGAGCACAATTATCCTATAACAAGTTTTGTGAGGAGGATAATGGAAATGAATTTAAATGAAACAGTTCTAGGCGACATGAGATCTGCCTATGTTACGAAAAAAGGCTCATACTTGGAAACAAGAGCCTTATGGCAAAGACTCATGGAGTGGGCTATTCCCAAGGGCTTAACACCGCCAGCGCATCAGTTTTTTGGTATATCGTATGATGAGCCTGAAAAAGATGATAACGAAAAAACATCTGACGCCTGCGTAATTATTCCTGAAGGTTTTGATGAATCGGACGCCTCGGTATTGTATAAAACCGTAAAAGGCGGACTCTTTTTGAAGTATGAGTTTTATGACACGAATGACCGGCTCGGCTTAGTGTACAAGCAGGTGGTAACAGATTATCTTCCGGTAAGCACCTGGGGCTTGGATAATGAGCGCGACTTTTTAGAGTTTGTCATGAATGATCCGTTTTCGGATCCTGAGCATAAGGTGCGAATAGATTTATATATACCCGTTGGGAAAAGGACGGAGTAATAGATCTTTACGCAGTTCTTACATGAAGGAGCAGCTATGGAGTGCATTGAGTCGGATTGGAAACTTTTTAGGACACTTATTCCTGTTTGGCGGGAACGGTATGTTGAAAAACAGCTTGCAAAGATAAAGGGTAAATTGGTACAAGAAGAAGCGCCTTCAGATATTTTTTGGTCTGTATATGGTATTATGAAAAAGCAGGCAAAGGTTTTAACAGACAGTTTTGATAATGTTTCACGTTCCTCAATGCACGTCTATCTTTTAACTATGTACAGTTATAAAATTATTACACTGGATGATCTTAAAGATTTTTCCGGGGAATTAAGAACGTGGGCAGGCTCAGCATTCAGATAAAAGGAAAACATGTATAAAGCAGTTGTGTGGGATTGGAACGGTACAATTTTAAACGATGTGGAGTATAACCTCTGCATCGTAAATACTCTTATGCAAAATCGCGGGATGAAACCTATAAAACTCGAGGTCTATCGCTCTGCATTTAAAATGCCTATTAGAAATTTCTACACTGATATCGGCTTTGATTTAGAAAAAGAAGATTTTGAAAAGCTTGCATCAGAATATAACAGGATGTACAAGGCTGATTTTTCAAGCATTCCTTTAACAGAAGGAGTCTTAGACGTACTCGAATGTTTTTACCAAAAGGGTGTTAAGCAGTATATTGTGTCAGCCTCTGAGCAGAATAGTTTAGATACACAGGTGAAAGAGAAGGGTCTTGAAAAATTTTTTACACAAGTAGTGGGGAACGATGATTATTCAGTTGTCAGCAAGACTGATAAAGCACGCGAATTAAAAAGGAGAATCGGCAGCAGCGGGAAAATACTTTTTGTCGGCGACATGGATCACGACTATGAGGCTGCTCTTGCAATGGGCGCTGACTGTGTTTTGTATACCGGGGGACACCAGAAAGTTACAGACGATACAAGGTGGAAGACGATTGGCAGGATGAAAAAATTATTTGCTTTGCATATATAATTTTCTTTAATATAAGTAACGCACTAAAAAAAGTGTTTGTAATAGAAGAGAATATTTTCCTTTTAGTTGTGTAATACTTATACATCTTCAGCTTGTCTTTATCTATATTCTGTAATACGTATATTGACAGCCTTTCATAATTAGTTCAATGTATTATGTATGGAAAAAGATGTCGTTTGCATTAGAAAGGCAGGTATACAGGATGCAGCTGATATCTGCTCTTTTGGAGAAAGAACATATACTGAGCATTTTTCTTTTCTTTGGACTAAAGAAGGTTTACACACCTACATAGAAAACAACTTTAACAGCCGTTCTATTCAAAAAGAACTCGAAGAAAATAAGGCAGAGTATTATTTTCTGACAAGGAATAGCAATCTTGCCGGTTTTGCTAAACTCGTTCCCAGCTCAATAAATCCAATAGATGGAAGCCGGGGTGTTGAGCTTCAAAAGATTTATTTTTTAAAAGAAGCGGCGGGACAGGGGTTAGGACAGAAACTTTTGGATTATTGTCTGCAGGTTTCAAAAAAATACAATCAGTACATGTGGCTGGATGTGTTAAAAATAAACAAAGCAATACGTTTTTATGAACGAAACGGATTTAGTATTATTGGAGAAAAAAGTTATAGCATTGAAGGAAAAGACATTGGTCTTTGTATAATGAGGAAACATCAGTAAAATATTGACAATGCTTACGTTTTTCTTTACTAAGGTATAGTTCATTAAAAAAGGTAAAAAAATTATGGAACAAAAATACGTTTCTCTCATGAATAAAAGCATCGCTAATCTCGTCTGGGATGCTGTCGACATTGCACGGAAATATCCTTCATATGTGGTTTCTTTTTTCCGGATTGCTCTGCATCAAAGAACAGCGCAAAAAATAAGGGAAAAGAATAGGGAAAATAAAATTCCGGTTCCGGCCTTTATGATATTAAGCATTACCAGAAAATGCAATCTTTCCTGCAAGGGCTGCTACTCGCATGCAACGTTTGAACTTGAAAAAAAAGAGGGAAGAGGAGCAGAACTGGATTCTCAAAACCTCCAGAAGGTCGTAAAAGACGGATCGGATTTAGGCGTTTCATTTATGCTTCTTGCAGGAGGTGAGCCTCTTGTCCGTTCAGCTGATATTTTCACTCTTGCCCGGGAAAATCCCCTGGTCATTTTTCCTGTGTTTACTAACGGAACCTTAATTGATGAGGAAATTATCAGTCAGTTTAAAAAATATAAAAATATTTTTCCGATTTTAAGCATTGAAGGAAAAGGCGCATTAACAGACAATAGGCGCGGCAAGGGCGTGTATGATTCTGCTGTAGAAAAAATGCAGGTCTTACAAAAGAACGGCATCTTCTTTGGATTGTCGTTCACTGTTACCAAACAGAATTTGGAAGAAGTTATATCAGCGGAATTTATTGAATCCCTCTGTTCAAGAGGTGCAGGTTTGTTTTTTTATAATGAGTATACACCTGTTGAAAAAGGCACAGAAGAATTGTGTATATCAGCAGAGGAAAGAAAAATATTGCTTTCGACTCTTGAAGAGTACAGAAGAAGGTTTAAAAAGCTGTTTCTCGCCTTTCCGGGAGATGAAGACCAATTCGGCGGCTGTCTTTCTGCGGGAAGGGGCTTCGTTCATGTGGCACCCGACGGCAGACTCGAAGCCTGCCCCTTTGCGCCATTCGGAGACACCAGTGTAAGTATCAGTTTAAAAGAGGCTTTGAAATCCAAAACTCTTTCTGCCATACGGGAGCATCACGATGAGCTGCATGAAACAGCGTTCGGCTGTGCCTTATGGAATAAAAGAGAATGGGTAGAAAGTTTAGTGAAAGGAGAAAAATTTTGATACAAAGAGATGAAGCTGTAAAAATTGCAGAAACTGACATTGCAGATAAAATCTGCGCCTTATACAATCTTGACAGAACATGTTTTTCACTGCTTGAAGGACATGAAGGCTGTCAGAATATTATTTTCATGTATAAAAAAAATACAGTTGAACTAGCGGTACGCATAAGTTTTCGCGAAGACCGGAATTTTAATGATATTCTTGCAGAAACACATTTTGTCAATTTTCTTTTTGAAAACGGTGTGCGTGTTAGTAATCCTATAAAATCGGTGAACGGTAATTTTACAGAAAATATCAGCGTGAAGGGAATAGATTTTTTCACGGCTGTTTTTACAAAAGCTAAAGGTGAAAGTCTTTCTGCTAACGGCTACCTCTACCGGGACGGCGCTCCTATAGAAGAATACTTTTACAACTACGGAAAAATGATCGGATCCATACATCGTGTAACGCAATTATATGATCCCATGAGTCCTGAAATTACAAGACCTGAGTGGATAAACACAATGAAGGAGAACTTCATTGAAAAGTATTGTACTCCGGAGCTTAGCGAAGTAAAAGCAAAGTTTTTACACTTGTGCAGCGAAGCTCAAAAACTCCCGAAGAATGCAGATGCCTACGGTTTAATTCATGCAGACTTTAACGACGGCAACTTCTGCATAGACTACAACACAGGCGATATTACAGTCTTCGATTTTGACGACAGTGCCTACTGCTGGTTTATGTACGATCTTGCCGACGCATGGTCAAAGGGTGTCGGCTGGTGCCGTTTCGAAGGGGATGTTCAAAAGCGCAGAGATTTTATGGCTCATTATTTTGACACGGTTGTAAAAGGCTACAGCTCTGAAAATACCATAAGCGATACCTGGCTTGATAAGCTTCCGTTTTTCCTTAAGCTTGTCGAGATGGAAGGTTTTTTAAATGAGCTGCATTACATGACAACTGTAGAAGGCGGCATTGAATACGATGAGTACGCTGCTTTCCGCATCGAATGCATTACAAAGGATATTCTGTATCTCGGTTTTTTTGATCCGTTGTACAGTGCAGAAAATCCTTTTTGTCTTGCAGAAGACTGATACATTTTTTGTGTTATAGACTAATATTGCATCTACCGTTTTCGCTCATACGGGTGTATACTGTATCAATAATCATTTTGGAGGTTACTTATGCCCGATTTTGGAAAACCCTTTGCAGGATTAAAAAACGACCGTAAACTCACCGATGCAGAGCTTGTCCGCTCCATCCGTTTTATGGTAGCTGCTGAATACGAGGCTATTCAGATGTATATGCAGCTTGCAGAGTCAACAGACAATAAGCTTGCAAAGGAAGTTCTTGTTGATATTGCCGATGAAGAGCGTGTGCATGCAGGCGAATTCTTGCGTCTTTTAAAAGAACTTGATCCAGAGGAGGATAAGTTTTATGCAGAAGGCGCTAAAGAGGTCGAAGAAGAAATTCAAAAGATGAAAAAGAAAAAATAAAAAGACTTTAATGATCAGCGATTACGAGATCTTGGGAATTACACAAACAGCTGATATCAGTCTCATAAAAAAAGCGTATCACAAGCGGGTTAAGGACTTACATCCCGACACCGCGAGTGATGAGGCTGCAGTTAAAACCCATTTTCTTTTTGTGCAGGTTTGCAGAGCTTACAAAAGACTTGCAGAAAAACACAAGACCGAAAGCTCTGCTCATCAGCTCCAAAAAAATACAGAAGATAAAAGCTTCTCTCAAAAGCCTGCAGGCGAACCTAAAACACTTTCTTTGGCTGCTCACAAGGATCCTGCCTACGTGCTGTACAAAAACGGTATACAGATATTTTCCAGCATACATCCGTCTCAATGGAAGACCGGCGATAAAGGGGTTATTGAAACAGAGATAGGCGATGATGAAGAAAGTCAAAAAAAATCAAAAGCGCTTGTCATGGATCTTGTGCGGTCATTTCCCAAAGCATATTATTATTTCAGTCTTGTTGTAAATGACTATCCTGATTCTCCGTGGTATGCTGATTCAGTTGAAAAAATGAATCTCATAGAAAAAAGAATGAACACCTATAAAAAAATTATTGAGTCCTTTACTTCGTGGGAGAAGTATAAGGCAATGGAAAAAGAAAACGAAAAGCTACTTCAAAAAAAATAGAAAAGTGTGTAGAAAATATCAGGTAGGTAATAAGACACAATCGACGATTCGGCGCTTACTTTTTTTGAATTGGGGTGATAAAATATCAGTATGAAAGAAATCCGGTATATGTATAATAAAGGCAAATTTTCTGATGTCGCGATTCGTCCTGTTACTTATGTGCCGGATTTTTTTCAGCTGGAAATTGAGCTTGAATCCGAGGTCTTTTATGAGCTGCGCAAGAAAAACGGGATTATGCCAATTGCATTAAAAGACAGCACTCCCTCTGAGCTCGATGAAATAAAGCAATTCTTTCCCAAAAATAGTTCCAGCTTCTTTTTTCTGTTTGACGGAGATAACCGGACAGAAGAAAGTCTTATAGGCAGTATTCTTCTTTTGGGTAATTACATTCAGTGTCTTGCTGTTGCAAAAAAATATCAGAGAAAAGGCTATGGAGAGCAGCTTGTGAAATACGGGGTCAACTATGCATTAGCTCAGGAGTATAAAACGGTTGAACTGACTCTCATAGAAGGAAACACACAGGCTCTCGCTCTTTACAAAAAACTCGGTTTCATTGTAAAGGACTAGTATGGAATTACAGAAAGCAGTCATAGAAGATTGTGATGAACTTGTGGAGATGAATAACCAGCTTATCATTGATGAGCAGTTCGATGTTATTCTTCCAGAGGACAAAATGATCGAACGCATGAAAGATTTTATTCAAAGCTCTGTCTATGACTGCTATCTTATGGTTCATGACAATGTTGTCTGCGGGTACTGTCTTGTCGACACAACAAAAAATCCTCTGTACCTCCGTCATCTGTTTGTGAAAAAAGAACACAGACGAAAGGGCTACGGAAAAACGGCAATACACATGCTCCTTAACATGTACAAGACTGACGCGCTCGATATTGAAGTTATGGCGTGGAATGCTAATGCAGTTAAATTTTATGAAAGCATCGGCTTTACGCCGCGGTTTATCGGCATGAGGATTAGTAAAGAATAAAACAAAAGGCTGTATTGAGAAAACTCAATGACAGCCTTTTCCTATCTATATTTTTTTTCTGCATCTATCTGCCGTTTTTATATCTGTGTGAATACGCCCCTTCGGGTCGTTAATGCAAGGAAGATATATTAGTTGATTTTTCTCGCTCATGCTTCACTGCGAAAAATCTGATTATCTGCGTGTATCTGTGGAAAATATTTTTCTTTTTTACTTGACAATACGTCAGAATATGTTATTATAGAGTTATCGGTTTAAGTGAGAGTTACCGGTACATTCAAGACGCATTCAAGACGCAACTCTCCTACTCAATTTGATTTACTATCGTATGATAGTATAAATATTTTTTATTGACAAAGCAGGGAAATAAAAAATACCATGAAGCTGCTTTGCAAAAATTCATTAATCGACATAATCAGCTCCGGAGTAATACGGTCCTGAAGATTTAAAGAAAAATATATAACATCTAATGTTTTATTAAAAAGGTATTACAAATATGTATGAATTAAAAAGAGAGTTGTTATCGCAAAATCGTTTTCAGTTATTTGAAACTGAAAAGCAAAAATCTTACCTCTATGATGCTTTTTCTCAAAATATATTTCCTATAGAGGAAATGGTTTCTGATTTTATATTTTCAGAATCAGAAAAAACATTTTCGCAAAAAGAAAAAGAAAAAATAACTGAATGCTTACAATATTTTTCTAAATGGAATGGTACTATACAGTATGGTGAATCTTTAGAAACACACCTGACGATTAACCTTTCTAACAGATGTAATTTAAATTGTACGTATTGTTATAGGGATAAAAAGCATAAAAATGAAATGGATTTGGATAAAGTCTATGAAATAATTGATTATGCAGATAAATATTATAAAACAAATAATAATGAAATAATATTTACAATAGATATGACTGCTGAACCGTTTTTAGACAAAGAAAAAATAAAAGCTATGTATGCACGGGTTTGCGAATATAAAAATCATCAGAAAATGCGAATTTGGTTCATGTCTAACGGTACTAAAATAACAGATGATTATATAGATTTTATTAAAGAAATACCTATAGATCCTTTTTGGATTAGTCTTGATGGTCCAGAAGAAGTACATAACGCAAATCGAAAATATTATGACGGTAAAGGTTCATATAACGATATTGTAAAGAATATTAAGAAATTACAGGGAAATGATATTTCCGTAAAAATATCATGCGTACTTACAAAGGAATATCCCTATCCCGAGAAATTGTTTAATTACTTAAAAACATTAAAAGTCTCTGCAATACAAATGTGCCCGGTTAGAAATGGTTGTGAAGTGTCACTTACAAAAGATAGTCTAGTAAGTCTAAAGGAAAGCTATTGCTTGCTTTATAAACAGATTTTTACAGAGATAATGAATAAAGATTTTTCTACTGTTAGTTTATTGAAAGAAGATTTTGTTATGCAGACAGTAACTATTCTCTTTAATAGGTGCAGGCAGGCGGGAAGATGTACATGGGGACAGGAAGTCATTATTGATTTTAAAGGGGATATGTACCCGTGTCTTTATGTTTTTGGCGAGAAAAAATATCAGTTAGGGAATATTAGTGAAAAAAAGAATTCAAAGGAGTTTCTAAGACAAATTCCTGTAGATGAAAGAGTAAGATGTAAATCCTGTTGGGCAAGATTTTTATGCGGTGGAACTTGCCATTACAACGCCATAATCAGTAAAAAATCTGAATTTGAAACGGATGATGTTGAGTGTGAATTAAAACTGTTTTTAATTAAAGAATCTATAAAAATGGTAATAAATCTGATGGAAAATAATGCAGATATGAATGGGTTTGTAAAAA